>Ga0209757_10000150_pt1 | contig 18340 bp, 27 predicted proteins | sample ETNvirome_6_1000_FD_185472 | JGI IMG/M metagenome (GOLD analysis project Ga0209757, IMG submission 185472) | Marine viral communities from the Pacific Ocean - ETNP_6_1000 (SPAdes) (version 2) | ecosystem: Environmental > Aquatic > Marine > Oceanic | place: Pacific Ocean | collected 2013-06-19 | reverse complement strand
ACCAGAAGATTATGTTATTGCAACTGGGAAGACTCATTCAATAAGAGAGTTTTTAGATGCAGCATTTAATCATGTAGGAATATCTGATTGGGCATCTTATATTAAACAAGATCCTAAATTTATGAGACCAGCAGAAGTAGATGTATTGAGAGGATCTTATGCAAAAGCAAAAGAAAGAATGGAATGGATGCCACAAACTAATTTCAAACAATTAGTTAGTAAAATGGTAGATAATGATTTAAACTTATTAGCGATATAAAATGAATTCATATCAACAATATTTACAATCTATAAAAAACAAAGTTGAATCAAACCGTACAACATGTTTGATTCAGATAGGAAGTAACGTAGGTGATGAATATATATTTAATCTAATTTATAACAAAAAGATTAATTTATGCATTTTTATTGATGCTAATGTAAAAGCTCTAGAAGAGTGTAGAAAAAATATATCTGAATTTATTTCTACTAAAAAAATAGACTGGGATATTGAATATGAATATATAAATTGTGCTATTAGTGACATTAAATCACCTGAGTTAGAATTAAACATACCAACAGGAAATGATGTTAGTGCTCACGGAAGTATTTATAACAAATTTCCAACAATTTCAGATCATGAACATGGGTATGAAACTATAAAAGTACAAAATTTTACAATCTCTGATATATTTAACCAATATAACTTAAGTATTATAGATTATTTATTTATTGATGTAGAAGGCTGTGATAAAGGTATAGTAAATAGTATTGATTGGAAAAATAATTGCGTTCTTAATATTAAATTTGAATTTTCTCATTGGGACGGTTGGCAAGGATATGACTCTGATAATTTAAGACGTACTATATTCATGTTAATGATGGATAAGTATAAAGTTTACCAATCTTCAGCAACTGATATATCAGCGACTAAAATATTAGATTGGACTGAAGATTATAATGATAATAAAGAAAGGCAATAATGGGATATATATTACCAGAAACATATAAAGCACTTATAAAGGACTCAGATAAAAGACTTCCAAATATATTTGTAGAAACAGGGACTTTCAAGGGTGGCGTGCCATTAACAATGTTAGAAAAAAATGGACATTTAGATCCATTCGAAAAAGTATATACAATTGAACTAGGATATGAGTTATGTAAGATAGCTTCTAGACGGTATCAATTATTAGAACAAGGACAAGTTACATCTAGTACATTACATACAGATGATAAAGATGAAGAATTTATATATAATAGTTGGCAAACTTATTTTGATGATAGATTAACATTATGTCATGGAGATAGCGCATACGAACTTGAAAGTGTGATGCAAAAAATTAATGAACCATGTTGTTTTTGGTTAGATGCTCATGGAGGAGCTACAAAATATGCAAGCTCAGAAGAAGTCCCATTATTAAAAGAATTGGAAGTTATAAAGAACCATCATATTAAAGATCATATAATTGCAATCGATGATGCACATTTATTCGGATCAGAGCAATATGATAAAGAAGGTAATATTGTATGTGACTATAGTCATGTAACATTTGATATAATCAAAGAAAAGATTTTAGAAATTAATCCGTCATATGATGTAGGGTTATATGCACCTTATAATATGGAAATGGTAATGGCATTTTAATATGAGAGTACTAGTATTTCATCAACCGTGGCCAATGGGCAACTATAAATTAAATGTTGCAGTTGCAGACAAGTTAGAATCTCAAGGACATGAAGTTTATGCATTAGAACAACTAAACGGTAGGCCTGTATCACAAGAATATATTCAACAGATTATAGATATGGATTTTGATTTAGTATATTATGAAATGTTAGACCATGAAACATTTAAAATAATAGAACAGCTGAAATGTCAACGGATATTATTACATGCATCAGGAGGAGTATTAATTGAGTATGATAAAATATTAGATTATAAAGGTAAGTGGTATGATAAGATACTTACTAGTTCTAAAATAATGTTTGAAAAATTTAAGAAAGCAGGAATTCCATGCGAACATTATCATTATTATCTTTCTGCTATTAAAGAAGAAGAAAAGGTATTTGATCAAAAGTATAATCATGATTGTGTATTTTTAGGTATGGGATTCAATAGATTGACAGATCCACAATATAAGTTAGAACGTGAATTATATTTTCATGAAAAAGATTTTGACTTTAATGTTTATGGAAATGGTTGGGATGGATTTAAGCATTGGCGTGGATTGTTACCACCATTAGATATCGGAAGTCTATATACATCAGCAAAGAGTGGTATTGCAATAATTGCAGAAGGCCAAAGAAATCATGGTATGATAAATAATAGATATACCGAAATGGCCGTATGTGGTATTCCAATTATAACATATAATTATGATACAATAGATTGGTATGGAGCAGAACAATATTTGAATTTTATATCAACAACGACAGAACTAAAAGAAAAAGTAACTGACATTAAAAATCATCCAGATGATTATAAATTTGAATCAGAAGCTTTACAAGAATTTATGATACAAAAAGATAAAGAATTTTTCGAAAGATTAGATATATTAATTAAAAAGGATTACTAATGAAAAAGATATTAATAACAGGCGGCACAGGAACAGTTGGTAAATCATTTATCAAAGAATATTATAATGATTATAAATTTTATAGTATAAGTAGAAACGAAACAGGCATTACAGAATTGTTAAGAGAGTTTCCTAATGTAACATCTTATATTGGAAACATATGTGATCTAGACCATATGATTAATTTATTCTGTAAAATAAAACCAGATATAGTTATTCATACTGCTGCATTAAAGCATATTAATTTGGCCGAAGAAAATCCATCAACAGCTGTAGAAGTAAATGTGGTTGGAAGTTTAAATGTAGCAAAGGCTAGTATAAGAGCAGAAGTTCCATTAACAATAGGAGTTAGTACAGACAAAGCTTGTAATCCAGATTCTGTATATGGTTATACAAAACGTATGATGGAAACAATGTTTATGCAATATCATAATGATAAAACAAAATTTATTTGTACTAGATTTGCAAATGTAGCAAATAGTAATGGATCAGTTATTCCATTTTGGATATCAGAAGCAAAGAAAGGTAATGCATTAAAATTAACAGATCCAGAAATGAATAGATTAATGTTTTCAAAAAAAGAATCTGCAGAATTAATTCATAAAGCAATTGATATGGCCATTATGGGTTATGAAGACCCATTTATATTATGTAAGATAATGAAGAATGTAAATTTGTTAGAGTTAGCCAAATCATTATCAGATCAAGAAATAGAAATTATAGGAAAAAGGCCAGGCGAAAAATTAAACGAAACTTTGATAAGTGAAAAGGAATTACCTTTCACAAATGTTATTAAAGACTATGTGTATATTTTTACTAAAGAAATGAATAATAATCTAACTAATGAACATTCATCTGCAAATGCTGAATGGATGTCAATAGAAGAAATAGAAAGATTGGTATGGAACAAAGAATAGCATGGTTTACAGAAGGAGGCCATAAAGGCCGAATACCTAGAACCTTCCGTGGAATGAGAAATGATTCTGCTTGGATGTGTACGTTAGGAGCAGAACATTATAATATACATAATATAGATTGGTGGAAAGCTGAAACAAAGCCGTATGATTTAGGAATTGTAACAATACCAAAAAAGAATCCTCAATTTAATATAGAAAAGATTAGGAGTCATTGCAACCAAGTTGCATTTATGCAAGAAGGCCCACATTGGTATTTTCAAGATTATCCATTAGATCAGCAAATATGGTATTATAATACATTACAAGAAATGGATTTCTTATTTGTACATAATGAATCTGATAAAAAATATTACGAAGGACTAACAGGAAAGCCATGCATGTTAATGCCATGTTTAATGTTAGAAGATAATATAAAACAATTACCATCAAGTGATAGATCAGGTGTAATGATAGGAGGTAATTTTTGTTCTTGGTACGGAGGATTTGATTCATATATAATAGCACAAGAATTAGATTGTGCAATTACAGCTCCGAGTATGGGAAGGCGTGTAGACGGAGAAGAACAAATGCCAGGATTAACTCATTTACCTTATATGGATTGGACAGATTGGATTCATAGATTAAATGATGTAAAATATGGAGTTCATTTAATGAGGACTCATGCAGCAGGAACATTTGCATTAAATTGTGCATATTTGGGTATTCCATGTATCGGATATGAAGGATTAGATACCCAAGAATTATGCCACCCAGATTGTACTATAAAATTAGGAGATCTAACCAAAGCAAAACAAATCGCAGAAAAGCTTAGGATAGATGACAAATTTTATTTATATTGTAGTAATAAAGCGAAAGAAAGTTATAAAGAATATTTCAATGAAGATAAGTTTAATACAACCATCAAGGAACAACTTAAAGTATCTTAAATGGTCTTATGATTCAATTAGAAAGAATCAAGGAAACCATGAGGTAGAGATCTGTATTGCAGATGATGCATCGACAGATGGCACATTAGAGTGGTTTCATGAAGTTCAAAAAGTAGATGACAATGTTAAATTTTATAGAAATGATGGACCTGACAGATTAGGCCATACAATTTTATATGATACATTAGTCAATGAAGTTGCAACCAATGATATTTGTATGATATATCATGCTGATATGTATTTAATGCCAGGAGCATTAGATCAGATAGAACATAAGTTAACTGATAAAACAATTGTATCTCTTACAAGAATCGAACCACCACTACATCCACCAGGACCTGAGAAGATGTTAATGGATTTCGGTATCGAGCCAGAAGAATTTAGAGAACAAGACTTATTAGATTGGTTTAAGGAAGTACAGTTAAAACAACTAACTAAAGTAACTGAAGGAATATTTGCGCCTTGGGCATTCTATAAAAAAGACTTTCAAGAGATTAATGGACATGATCCGTTATACGCTCCACAATCAAAAGAAGATTCAGATATATTTAATAGATTCCAATTAAATGGAATTAAATTTGTACAAACTTGGGGAGGTTGTGTATATCATATGACTTGTAGAGGATCTAGATTTGCAGATGGAGCAAAAAGAAATCCTGATGGCAATGTGTTTATGAAGAATCGAGAGACGGATGAATGGTTAACACAAAATCAAAAAGCAACTAGAGAGTTTATTAGGAAATGGGGACATTTTGTAAAACATGATCAATATTTAAAGCCTATCATTCCACCAAAGTATGATATAGGATTCATTATAAAGAATGCTAATTTACAATTAATAGAAGTTCTCGAACCATGGTGTAGTACAATGTATTGTAATGAAACGATGATACCAGGATCTATTGCATCAGGCAGATGTGCAGACTATATTGAAAAAGAAGATACATCATATGATTTATATGAAAAGTTTAAGCCATATGATAATGAAAAGCAAAATGGAATTTTAATTGAAATAGATGGTAAAAATCTTGTTCAGCAGGATTACGAATATATAACCAAATTGTCAGAAATTTTAGCCAATGAACATAAAGGATTAGAACAAGAATTAATACATTTTTCAGATGATCCAGAATTCGAATTAGGTAATCTGAAATTAACAATAAATAGTTTAAGAACATTAGAAAAGGATTTAATAGTATGCAAATAATAGTAACAGGAGGAGCAGGTTTTATTGGTTCTCATATAGTAAATAGATTAGTAGAACAAGGACATGAAGTTACAATCATAGATTGTTTTAATTACGCATCTGATATTAGACGTATAAATAAATTAGCTAATGTTAATATTTTAAGATATGATCTAGTTGGTAGAGATTGGTTAATATTATTATCCAAACGTACAGAGAAATTTGATCTTGTAATCAATGCTGCAGCAGAAACTCATGTCGATCATTCATTCATTCGTCCTATTGATTTTATTAATACAAATATAATTGGGTTACATAACCTGGCTTCATATTGTTATGAAACAGATACACCATTATTACATTTGAGTACAGACGAAATAATTGGTACAGGTGATCCAATTCATGAAGATTCATTTAATAAACCATGTAATCCATATTCATTTACTAAATCAGCAGGTGAGAAGTTATTACATGCATATGGAAAGTGTTATAACTTAAATTGGAAAGTGGTTAGATTAAATAATACATATGGATTAAAACAGTTTCCAGATAAATTGATTCCATTGTTTATAGATAAGATTAATAATAATGATAAGTTAACATTACATGGTGATGGATCTGTATTAAGATGTTTTATGCATGTAGATGATTTTGTTGATGCAGTAGAATTAATTATCGAAAAAGGAAACAATAAAGAAATTTATAATGTAGCTACAAATGAAGAACATAGTGTTGCAGAAGTAACTCAAATGATTTGTAATGCTATGAATGTATCATTTAATGATAATGTTATAAGTATCAAAGATAGATTATTTAATGATCCTAAATATGATACACAAAATAATAAAATAATAGAACTAGGATGGAAGCCTAGTCGTAACCTAAAAGATGAATTACCAAATATAATAGAATGGTATTCAGGTAATAATAACTTTTTTAAATCAAAATAATTAATATGAAAAAAGTAATAGTAACAGGAGGAGCAGGGTTTATAGGCTCTCATGTAGTGGATGCGTTAATTGATAAGGGAATACAAGTATCTATCATAGATGATTTTTCGACAGGCAAATTAGAAAATGTTAATCCAGCAGCATATTGTTGGAAACAAGATTTATCAACTGTAAATGTAGAAGAGTTAGCAGAGTTTATGAAAGGTGTAGATACAATATTTCATTTAGCTGCTCTAGCTAGAGTACAACCATCTATAGAAGAACCAATTCCATATCATAATGTTAATGTAAATGGAACTCATAATTTATTAGCAGCCGCGGTAGATGCAAGAGTTAACAGAGTTGTATTTAGTTCATCAAGTTCAGTATATGGAGATGCAAAAGTACCTACAAGTGAAGAACATAAATTGAATCCAATATCACCTTATGCATTACATAAATTAATTGGAGAGCAATATTGTAAATTATTTAGTACATTATATGATATAGATACTGTATGTTTAAGATACTTTAATGTTTATGGTGATAGGATGTCATTAGATGGTGCATATAGATTAGCCATTCCTATCTTTGCAACTCAAATTAAAGAAGGAATACCATGTACAATTAATAATGATGGAGAACAGAAAAGGGATTATACATTTGTAAATGATGTAGTAAGAGCTAATATTATGTGTGCAGAATCCTTAAAAGAATTTAACGGAGAAGTTTATAATATCGGTAATGGAGATAATACATCTGTTAATGAATTAGTAGATATGATGGGCGGAGAAAGAAGTTATGGTAATAAGGTAACAGAACCTTTCGAAACATTAGCATCAACTGCAAAGATTGATTTAGAATTAGAATGGAAACCAAAAGGTAATCTTAAGAAATGGATTACTGAATATAAAAAGGAATTAGGAATATGAAAACTACATTAGGAATAATCGGACAAGGCTTTGTAGGTACAGCCGTTAACGAAGGCCTAGCAAAACATTATAATATAGAAACTTTTGATATCGCAAAAGCTGGTACATGTCTTTCTTTACAAGAAGTATGTGAAAAGAGTAGTATAGTATTTGTGTGTTTACCAACACCAATGGAACCAAACGGCCAATGTCATTTAGGAATAGTAGAATCAGTACTCGAATCTATAAACAGATTAGGCAAAAAAATAGTTGTAATTAAATCAACAGTGCCACCAGGGACCACTGCAAGATGGAATGATACTTACGATGCATTAGATATCGTATTTAATCCAGAATTCTTAACAGAAGTAAATTCAATTGAAGACTTTAAAAATCAAAATAGAATTATTATAGGTGGGCCAAGACCTGCTACTACAAAGGTAAGAAGAATCTTTAAAAAGGCCTTTCCTAAAGTTCCTATTATAAAAACAGGTTCTACAACTGCAGAGATGGTAAAGTATATTACTAATTGTTTCCTTGCAACTAAAGTATCATTTGCAAATGAAATGAGTACTGTATGTAATAAATTAAATATTGATTATGATAAAGTAATTGAATATGCTCAACATGATGATAGATTAGGAACATCTCATTGGGAAGTTCCAGGACCAGATGGGAAAGTTGGATTTGGTGGAAGTTGTTTTCCAAAAGATATGTTAGCCATGATATCTATAGGAGAAGCATTGGGAATGGATTTAAATACATTACAAGGAGCATGGGAAACAAATACAGAAGTACGACCTGAAAGAGATTGGGAACAATTGAAGGGAAGATCGATAATTAAAGAGGATTAATATGCAATACTTTATATTAATGGAAGGAGAGCCAATTGAAAATTGTATGAATGATACAAATTTATTAGGTGAGGATAATGGATTTGGAGTGTTCTGGGCTGGTTCTGGACTTAATGCGTTAATGAACATAGTTAATAAACACCCAGAATATTTAGTAGGTAAACGCTTAGATATTATTACAGACAAAGGAAACCATCTATCAGTAGAAGAATTTCTTAAATCAATAGAAAAACTCAAAGTTAGGTTACAAAATTAGATATTTATATAAAAGAGGAGAAAGTTATGAATTACAAAGAAAACAAACAAGTATTATTAACATTGTTTATCACAATAATGTTAATGGTAACGACCATATTTACATATGGACAAACAACAATTAACCCAGACACAGTATGTGTAAATGCAATTGGCGAACAATACTTCGTCACGAACACACCTACATCGACATATCAATGGACGATTACAGGAGGTGGTGGTGCCTTACAAACAGGACAAGGTTCAAATTCTATAACAGTAGATTGGGGAGCAGTTAGTGGCCTTTATCTAAATGCAGTAGAAGTTATTGAATCAAATGCAGCAGGTTGTCCAGGAAGTCCAATACTATTAGATGTATATGTATTAGATTTATCAGGAAATCCAGTTGGACCATTCTGTGCCGGCGATCCAACAACACCGCTAGTAGGTAATCCATTAGGTGGAACTTGGTCTGGAACAGGAGTAGTTGCAAATTCATTCCAACCATCAATTGGAGTAGGAAATTATGTATTAACATATTCGATGGCAGGATGTAATACCATAATCAATGTTATTGTAAATAGTGGACCGGTAACAGGACCGATTCAACATTACTAATGAGATGGTGGGTATTAATATTATTGCCCTTTAATTTATTAGCTCAAGAAACTTACACTGATTGTGGAGACATTGTACCACAAAATTATCAAGTAAGTTATGATGCTGATAAGGTATACTATTGGGACATTTCTGAAGGAGAGATATTATATAATCAAGGTAACTCTATAACAGTACAATGGCCTGAATCAATAGGTACTTATATAATATCTGTTTATACTACAAGATTTGGATGCGAAGGAGATACTTCTTATCATGAAGTTGTAATTGAAGATTGCCCATATCTACAAATTTTCATACCTAATTCGTTTACACCAAACGGTGACAATCATAATGAAACATTTTATGTACATGGAGCTGATGGTGATGAGATAAAATTACTAGTCATATATAATAGGTGGGGTGAGAAAATACATGAAACAACTAGTAACGATCCCTGGGATGGCAAAGACTGTCCTATAGGAATTTATACCTACTCAGTTCGAACTCACAATCAACACTACACAGGACAAATTAGTTTAATAAGATGAAAAAACTACTACTCATATTATGTTTGTTCTTTAGCTTAAACGCTAGTTCACAGTGTGTGTCTAATCAATCTTTTTGGATAACCCCAGTAGGACCTTACACACCTGGGCAAGTTGTAACAATTAATTATACATTAGGTACATTCACTCAATTAAATGTAAATTGGATTATAGCATTTCAAATTAACTTAGGAGCAGGTTGGACAAATCTAATGCCACTAATTACTCCAGGCAATCCAGGAGGCTCAGCAGGATATTGGTTATGGGATTTACAAAATACATATCCAAGTGGGTTAAACTTTGGACCTGGATGGAGATTTGTAAATACAGGTTGGAATTCAAATTGGGGAACAGCATCCACAGGTCCATTTACAATGAGATTTAGAGTAACAGTAGGACCAACATGTACACCAGATAATTTATCTATTAGTATGAATGTAATAGGTGATTGTCTTACAGGTGGTTGGAATAATGGAGCATGTTGTAATGACCCAGTATATAATATCTATAACGGTAATGTACAAATTATATTACCAATTACGCCACCAATTAATCATTATTAGATATTTATATTAAATAACATATAAAAAGGAAAATATTATGTATACAAGAGAACAAATTCAATCTACAGTAGAAGGTAAAGGCTACAAGTACTTCCATGATACCAGTAACAAAGGATATGATGTTAATATCATAGGAATTAGAAATTCAGAAACAAAAGGTAGAGTCACAAATGCATTTGATGACTTAATGACAATAGCATATAAATGTGAAGGAGGCGCATGGCATTATCACGAATTTCCATGTACAACAGACCCAGGAACGCATTGGGTAGAACATCCTATGATGGAAATAGGTGTCGCGATTTTGAAACCAGGTCAATATAGAGGAAGCCATAAAATTAGATTACATGGTGGAAAATATACTGCATTAGGCCAAAAGAAAGATGTGACAGTTTATAGAGATAATGATAAAGATGGTAAATATGACCTAAATGAATCTACTACAACTACAGGTTTATTTGGAATTAATATTCATAGAGCAACTTCTAAATCTAGTGGTACATCTACAAGAGTAGATAAATGGTCAGCGGGTTGTCAAGTAATTGCAAAAAATTCAAATTGGCATCAATTTTTAGGTATATGTCAAACAGCTAGAGAAATTCATGGTAATTCATTTTCATATACTTTAATTGAGAGTAAAGATATATCATAATGGGACACAAGGTTTTCATACGACACACTTATATTTATAAATGTAGTAATAAGAAATGCGGTGGTGAGTGGAAAATTAATGAAGCAGCTGATATTGAAAAATTAAGATGCCCTCATTGTGGAGAACATGACTCTGTTGAATATGTTATGGTAGACCAAAGAGAAAAATATAATAGAAGATGGGAATGATAAAACTAAAAGACATATTATTAGAAGCAATAACTCCAAAACCTGAAGAGGTAATAGATGATTGGAGAGAACATACAAAAAAAGGAGGCTCGAGCTATAATCTAGATCATATTGGGAATCCAAAGTTTGGACAAGAAATGTACAAATATTATTGTAGACGAGATGGTTGTGGTCCAGCTGCACTAGATATTATATATTTTGCAAAAAACAAATATGGCATAGAATTAAAAAGTCCATTTCCAAACAAAGAACAAGGATATTTTAGAGCAGATAAAGTAGTATCAGGTAAAAAAGATTTTACTCAAGAAATGAAAATAGAATTTTTAGATGATGGTGGTAACTGGAATAATGCTAAAGAAAGAGAGTCTTGGATAGAAAATAGTAAGTATTCAGAAGCTTGGAAATATATTCCACATTATTGGTTAGTAGATAAAAAAGGTAATATATATGATCCAGTAGGACAAGAACAATTTGTAGATAGAAAATTAGCAAAGGATTTAGATAAAGACCGATATGTTGAAGAAGACCCAGAAATAGAGGAGCTGGATTTATGATTAAATTAAAAGACATATTAATAGAAGCAAGATTTGATATAGGATATCATACAGCACCTGGGGTAATAATGGGTTCAATTAACAAGTATGGTCTAGATCCTAAACGATCTAAATATTATTCTAGCAATGAAATATATTTCTTTAAAGATAAAACAGAGGCACATTCATATGCAGTTCATATGGCAAATTATGATGGGTATGAACCATTCTATATTTTACAAGTTGATTTGAAAGGTATTGATCTTAAAAAAGATATGGGACTAATGCCAGGTTCAGATGAAGAAATGGAAGATTCAGCTTATTACACAACAAAACCAATACCAGCTAATAAGTTAAAAGTAATAGATAAAGTATGATTAAATTAAAACAAATATTATTAGAAGGTAAGTTAGGCGACTGTTATCAAGCAGGAGGAAGACTCATTATGGAATTTTTTGGTGATAAGAATCATAAACTAGTACATGGTATGGTAAACGGCCAAGGAGCATTAGATGGTAAACGATATGGACATTGTTGGGTAGAATCAAGAGATACAATATTAGATCATTCTAATGGTAGAAAATTAGAAGTACCAAAACAAGTATATTATGCATTAGGTAGAGTCAATCCAAAAGAATGCAAATACTATACACCAGAAGAAGCTGCAAAATGGATGGCCGAAGATGGAACTTGGGGCCCATGGGAAATGTCAGGTGGAGTAGTAATGGCAGAAGATATACCAGATTCAACAGGTGAAATAGGTAAACAAGATTTAAGAATTCAACCTAATGAATTAGAAGATATACAGGGTATAATATGATTAAACTAATGGATATATTATTAGAAGGAGTTGATCAATCTTCTGTGCAAGGCATAGTAGATAGAGTATATCCTCAAATAGTAAATAATTTAGGCAAAAGTAGATATGTAAAAACACCAGAAGTAGAATTACATATGGATATCTATGCAAGGTTAAGTGATATACCAGGAGCATCAGGAGAAGAAAGTCATAGTTCAGAAGCTGAATATGACCCTGATGAAAATAAGATATTTATTTATTATCCTAATATGAAAAATGAAGAGCATATTATTAGATCTTTACTACATGAGTATACACATTCATTACAAGACCCAACAAAATGGAAAGAGTATCGTGCAAAAGGATATGATAATAATCCTTATGAAATCGCTGCAACAAAATCAGAAAAAAATTGGAGAAAATATATATGAAACTAAAAGATATATTAAACGAAGCATCACAACAATGGAAAGTAAAAGATGCCATTGTATTACAAAAGGCTCATGAAAGAGTAATGAAGGCAATAAGTGCTTTAGATAAATCAACTAAGAATTTAGAAAAAGTAGTTGGTAAACATAAAGGTAAGCCAAACTCCGAATTACTTGCAAAAGAAGCCCAGTTACTGATAAAAGGTGTGGAAAGAGGTGTGACAGGTACAACCTCAATGGTATGGGATGCATGGGATGCATTCAGACAATCTTGTAAAGCTATATTCGGAGAGCATTGGAACTAGTGATTAAATTAAAAGACATATTAAACGAGGGCAGAGTATTATCAGTATTCGATTTTGATGACACAATAGCAAAATCAGACTCTTGGGTGTATGTTATGAACCAAGGCAGGGTTGTAAAGAAATTAAATGCAGCACAATTTGCAGTATATAAACAAAAGCCAGGTGAAGATTTTGATTTTAGAGATTTTGATAGAGCAATTAGAAATCCTAGATTGATAAAACGAAATGCAGATCTATTACGGAGACAATTAGATAAAGCTAGAAGAGCTTCTAGAGGTACAAGAAAGGTTACTATATTAACAGCTAGGAGTCTTGGTGCACCAGTTACTAGTTTTTTAAAGACAATGGGTATAGATGCATATGTAATACCATTAGGTAGTGCAGATCCAAAACTAAAGGCAGATTGGATAGAGTCCCAGATTAACAAAGGATATGATACAGTATATTTTATGGATGATTCAAATAAGAATATACTAGCAGTAAAAAATATGTTAACTCGATATCCAGATGTTAAATCGATAGTAAAGTTAATAAAGTAAACATTTCTGAAAAAAAGCTGCCAAAAAATTAGGATATATGAGATTTTTTCCTTATCTTTATATATAATTAAAAATTAATATATAAAGAAATCATGAAAAAGAACCTAAAAGAACTCCAAGAATTTGTTAACAAAATGAAATCCACTTCTTCTCTATTAGAGAAAAAGGTTATAATTGAATCTATCAAAGATAACGATTTTATTACAAATGCATTGTATTATACATATAATCCATATTTGAAGTATTACATGACAAGTAAGACATGTAAAAAGCGTACGGAATTAATTGATAATGATCTCGATTATCCATTATTTACATTATTAGATGCTTTAATTGATAGAGACTATACAGGTCATCATGCAATTGCATTAGTAAATGGATTTGTAGTTAAACATATCCAATATCGTGATCTAATTTATTCTATCATAGATAGAAACCTAGAAATTAGAGCTTCCGAATCAGTTATAAATAAAGTTATTCCAGAATTAATTCCAACCTTTGATGTTGCATTAGCAACTAAATATGAACCTAAATTTTGTGACTTTGAAAATGAAACATGGATGTCATCTAGAAAATTAGATGGTGTAAGATGTATCATTAGAAAAGAAGAAGGATCGGTTATTGCTTATTCTAGACAAGGAAATGAATTTACAACCTTACAAAAGGTATTAGATGATGTAGCAAAGATAAAAGGAAATTTTGTTTTTGATGGTGAGATTTGTAAAATGGATAAAGATGGTGCAGAAGACTTCCAAGGTATAATGAAAGAAATCAAAAGAAAAGATCATACTATGGAAGATCCAAGGTATATTATATTTGATATGTTAACATTAGAAGAATTTGATGCTAAACAAGGAGATACAAAATTATCAGATAGGATTGAAAATTTAACCGAAGATCTTGAATTAAGGTTTGTTAATAACACCTTAGAAGTATTAGAACAATTTGAAGTTGATAGTGAAGAATCTTTAATGAAAGATATCGACCTTGCAGAAGAATATGGACATGAAGGTGTTATGTTAAGAAAGGATATTGGTTACGAAGGTAAGAGAACTAAAAACTTATTAAAATGTAAAAAGTTTCATGATGCGGAATATGTAGTTGAAAGTGTAGACTTTGATCAACATAGAGTTATCAGAGATGGAAAAGAAGTAGTTATTCCAATGTTAGCTCAGGCATATATTATACATAAAGGAAATGAAGTAGCTGTTGGGTCAGGTTGGTCTCAAAAGCAAAGAATTAAATATGAAGCTCATCCCGAAGAATTAATTGGTAAAACAATTACCGTTCAATACTTTGAAGAAACTAAAAACCAAGAAGGTGGCATTAGTTTAAGATTTCCAACGGTGAAGCATGTATTTGAAAATGGAAGAAACGTTTAATTAAAAATAAAAAGTTATGAATGAAAAATTAAAAAAATTCTACATTAGTGGAATGGCTTGGATACCAAGTTACAGAGACTTTGACCAATATGATACTACGGTTAAAGCAACAAGTAAAGAAAATGCATTAGAAGTATTTAACGAAACTTCAATGGCAGGATTTATGAAGTATGAACCATGTATTCAATCCGAAAAGGAATGGAATGATATGTGTAAAAGATTAGAAAAATATTAAGATATGAGTAAATTATTAATAGGTATATTATTATATACAGTAGGACAAACATTAATATGGTTTCAAACTAATGGCCAGTTTGTTTGGCCTTGGGCAAAAAATAATCCAGGCTGGATGGCTATAATATTTTCAATTCCAATATCATATGGGTTTATATGGGGGACTAAGTTTGTAGTAGAGCATTTTGATGGTTTATTATGGCCAGGAAGATTTGTAGGATTTACTTGTGGAATGTTAACATTTACTATATTAACTAATTATTATATGGGAGAAGGTATTAATGCTAAGACTGCAATATCATTAGTACTTGCTTGTTCATTAGTTCTTATACAAATTCTCTGGAAATAGTATACACTTGCATATTTATATTAAAATAAACAATCAGGGAAAATTATGTTAAAATTAAAAGATTTACTAAAGGAAGGACCTGCAGATGATTTAGCATCAATATATGGTGACAGTCAACGAGGAGGTTCAGTTGCAATTGGTAGAAAAAAGTTATCAAATGTAATTAGTGATCCGAAAGTACAAGCAGTATTAAATGCAGGAGAAGATGATGGTGATCCAGATGATGATAAATTTCCATACACAGAAAAAACAATTCAGGTAATGAAGTTGTTACCAACTCAAAACGAAATTGGGTTTGATCAAAGTGTGTTGAATTTGTTAACTGATCAGTATGGTTCGTTGGATTCTTTCTTTAAGGGAAATGCTAACGTAGGTGGACCAATTGTAACTTATGCGGGAAAATATATTATTGATGGCCATCATAGATGGAGCCAAGTATTTGCAGCCAATCCGTTTGCAAAATTGGAATCATTAGATATAGCTGAGAAACCAGGATTTGCTCATACAGATATGTTAAAGGTAGTACATGGAGCAATTGCAGCACAATTAGGTAAAGTACCAGCAGCTGATCCAAAAGGCGAAAATTTATTGAATGGAGTTGATTTAGCTGTAATTCAACAAAACGTAGAAAAAAATCTTGATCCTAAAGCTGAAAAGGTTTGGATGAATAATTCACCTGTATATGCAGGAAGAGAAAAAATAGAAATTACAAATCCAGGAGATATTGCAACAACAATCTTTACAAATCTAGAACTTATGATTAAAAGAAAATATGCAACAGGTGCACCAGGAAGAAAGTCTATGCCTCAATCAGACCAAGGTGGAGATCCGGAGGATAAGTTAAAAGCATTAGCTAAAGGAAAAATAAATGTTACTGAACCATTTGGTACAGATAAGCCTTCTCCTTTAGGAAAGAGAATCCCAGGTGCAGGATTTGCTAAGCGAGGAAAAGATATCAGTACAAAATATCAGAAGCAGTTTTCTGGATACAAACCTAAAGGAAATCAATTGAAAGAACGTTTCCAAAAGATTGCAAATATAAAGAAGAGGAAATAACATGGGTGCACCAAAAATATTTAATAACATTATAATAGGACAGTTTGTTCTAACAGGAGTTCCAATTAAAGTATATGTATCAGGAAGATTTTTAACTGTAACAGATGCAGATGATATTGAAGATCCTACAATAGGATTTGGAATGGATGAAAATGGCCATATGATACAATTTTCATATCCAGAAGTTGAATTTTTACAAGTTAATGGTAATAAAATTGATATTGCAACATACAATAAAGGAATGGAAGCATTACATAGTGGAGAAGAAGTTCCTGCAGACAAAGAAGCAGATGAAGATACAGCTGAAGAAGAGGGTGAAGAAGAGGGCGAAGAAGAAGAAAAGGATGCTCCTAAAGGACCTAGTATGTCAGATGGTATAATGCCATCAATGGCTAATTTGTTAGAGATTAGCGCAGATGAGCAATCAGCTGAGGAAGCTTCTATTAAAGCTGAAGAAAAGGCTGCAGCATTAAAATTTAAGGCTTCAACTGCTGCATATAAAACTAAAGTAAAAAATCTTAAAGATAGATCGAAAGCAAACAAAGCTCAAACAGTAGAAGAAGATGCACATGCACATGGCACAAGTAATACCTTTAAGGGACATGATTATACATTTGGAACAGGAGATATTATTAATAATAGGAATCCAAATTGTACTCATTATGGATCAAAAGGAATTGTAATTCAGATACCTCAGAAAGGATTAGTTAGATATACAGTTACAAATTCTGGAGATACTTACAAACCAGGTGATATTTTAACAAAAACTAAAGATCAATTAGAAAAAATTTAAATGGAGAAAACATGGCTAAAAAGAAAGCAATTAAAAAAACAGCTAAAAAAGTTGTAAAAAAAGTGGTACAAAAAGTACTTGATAGTACAGACTTAGACGAAAAATTAATAGCAGAATATAAGGAAAACAAATCTATAATAGATTTAGTTTTATGTTATATCAAATGTTATGGTGGATATGTATTAGCAGTAGGAGCTGGTTGTACATTTGGTACAAGTTTTCTATGGGGTACAGGATTACTATTAGCAGCTGCTGGATGGGCTTATTGGACTACTTGTAATTGTAAGTCATGTAAAGGTGGCCAAAGTACTTGTTGTAAATAATAAGGAGAGATAAAATGCTTAAAAGGTTTATTTTATTAATAGCTATATTCTGGACAATACTAACATCTGCTCAAACAACAGATAGTTGGGTAAATTTTAAGGTACAATACGACTTTTATGCACCACAAGAATCAAACTGGTTTATGGTAGAAGATACCGTAAATGGTGACACCGTTATGTTTCATCAACCAACTACCTCTTATCAGTATTTAGATACCACAATAGATATAAATTCAGGTAATTATGTAATTACATTAACTGATAACTATGGAGATGGATGGATATCAAATAGCCCAGCTTGGTTTAAGATGTCAAATACATGTCAAGGTCTTATTATAAATTATGACCCATTAACTGCAGTATTCTTTACACTAGATACATTAGTCAATATACAACCATGTGCCCCTCCAACAATAGGGTGTATGGACCCAACAGCATTGAATTATGATTCATCTGCTGGTATAAATGATTATACAGGTCAAGTTGCACCAGGAGGAACATGTAATTTAACACAATGGACTAATAACTACTTTGGA
>Ga0209757_10000149_pt1 | contig 18581 bp, 28 predicted proteins | sample ETNvirome_6_1000_FD_185472 | JGI IMG/M metagenome (GOLD analysis project Ga0209757, IMG submission 185472) | Marine viral communities from the Pacific Ocean - ETNP_6_1000 (SPAdes) (version 2) | ecosystem: Environmental > Aquatic > Marine > Oceanic | place: Pacific Ocean | collected 2013-06-19 | reverse complement strand
CCCCGCCGATCTGGGATTTTTCAGGGGTATGGATTTTTACGTCTTACAGGGATTTTCAGCACTGGGAAATAAACCTCGGCGGTTGGGATACTTATTGGTTCGCCGATTTGGGATTGGCTCAAACCCCCGGCGGCCACGATGTACCGGATGATAGCGCACTTACCAGCAACGCTGGTGTAGGTTTCGTAATGAAAGATCAATTAGGACCGGATTGGTACAAGAGTCCAATCACGGTTGGGTATGAAGTTGAAACACCTATAAATGACGGGGAACGAGTCTGGACATTTTTTTTAAACGGTGCCATTTGGATAACGGGTACGGCGGCGGAAATAAGGGCGCAAGGTTGGACGTACTTTAAGGGATTTCTACCAGCTGAACCATGCGGCGGTGCAATGGTTACGTGGGTAAATCATGGCTTTTGGCGGCATGACGAATTTTACGGCGGGGATGCGTGGCATGCGCCGCCGGGTGCGCCAGACACACCGCCGGAACTGTTAAACAAATGGGAGGAAGGTTTCCGTCTAACGGACGTATCGGTAAAGGTGGAGTTCGTCTAATGGCAACCGTTCGTCGAATACAATTGACTAATAAGGATATGACCAACGAAGAACGTCGGGGCGTATTGCAGCGGAATTTCAAAACGTTCGTTGCAACGCCACGCGTTGAATCAAACGAATTAGAACGACGAATAAACATTTGTTCGGCGTGTTCGAATTGCTTTCGCGGTTCGGCGTGTCGAGCGCTTGGAAATTGTTCGTCGTCACGACACGACTTTTTTACAATGCACTTAAACAGAAACAACGGAGGTTGCCCAACCGGGCAATGGTAATAATGTCAGATCTATCAATTACGGGCGCCAACGTTGGCGTCGCGACAAGTACAACTAAGGTTGCAGTCATCGAAGCAGCGGAAGCTATCACGCGAGGGATGGCAGTTTATAGAAACGGATCGAACAGCAACAAAGCAACCAAGGCAATAAACACGGCGACTGCTTCAACGGCGGTTTACGGGATTGCAATTTCCGAGTCGGCGGCGGATGGTGATTTCATTGCAGTTGCAACCAGCGGAACGGTTATCAGCGGCGCGTCGATGACGGTCGGCCAGCTGTACTATCTGTCAAACACCGCAGGCGGGATTGGGCCGTTCGCAGACTTTTCAAGTGATGAGTACATCAACGGTTTGTATCGAGCGACGACAGCGACGAAGGCAAAACTGGTACTCGAAAATAGCGGCGTTCAATCGCCATAAAACCGGGTCGCCTTTCCCCGGTTTGGGGGCGGTCGTTTGTGGTTATCGACCGTCCTTTTAATCGCACGCTCAGAGCGTCATATTCGTCGTTTAAGAGCGTAAAACAGTCTGAACGCGTAAGTTGTCGCGCAATCGAATCGTCGCCCTGTCGCTCTCTACAAGCGTTTAGCGGTATATCAACTATTTCTGAGAAAATGCACGAAAATTCACGAGAAGTCGATATTGAGCTTGTGTTTGATTGTCGCAACGTCGACAATACCTAGTATTGCAAGTTTGATCTTTGACATTTTAAGCAGCGGCGACCGGCACAACCCCCGGCGCCATCTTTTAACCGGACGCTGATGCAAGCCCCGACCTATCGCGTGGATGACGCGAGATCGATTGCACGATCGCTTGGCATCAGACAAGAAAGCCGGTTCCTAAAAAAACATTGAACACCGGTCAGCGGTTTAGTTGGCCGGACTTGAATGTTTTTCTTAACTCGAAAGGAACGAACGATGATTTTATACGCAATGATTTTCATGCTTGTTTGCACCGTTGGCACAATGCTCATTTTAAAAGCCGAAGCAAACAACTAACTAACAACAACTCGAAAGGAACGAACGATGATAACTAGACAACTAAGTTCACTAGAACGAGCAATGGCAGAAATTGAGAAACTGAACGCGCGAGAAAACGTGACTTGGGTAATAGACAAGCCAGTCAAGACGCTAGGTCCAAACCAAAGAACAACAGTTTACGAAATTGCTTACGAAACCGACTTCTAGTCGAAACGCCTCCGGGCGTCTGCGGGATTGTGACCGCACTGATGAGACTCAACCAACTCGAAAGGAAACGAACGATGAAAATTCCAATCAACGAAACACACGCGGCGGAATCGATGGGCGACATGCTACAGGCGGCGCGGTGGGTGCAAAAGCAAACCGGAACGCCTCTTGCAACGATCGTAACCAAAGCGACGGCGCACGCGTTCCGTTCTGCCGGGTTTGACAACCAGCAATTGTCCCAATTCATGGACCTGATCGATGAAGTGACGGAAGAACTTGTGATAACAGAAGATGAACTACGAAACCCTGAAACACGAAACCCATCCAACGGAACAAGCAATGAAAGGTAGCACGATGAACGCAACAACATACGAACACCCTCACACGGAAACGCAACTGCTTGAAGAAACAGTTAAGGCGATTCACGAATACGACATGGACCGCGTAGCAGACCTGCGGGACATTGTTTGCGAATGGTCGCAAATGGAAAACGAACGAGCCGCGCAAGTCAAACTTTTGATTGCAATCGAATCGTTGATTGATATGGCAACGAACAATTAACAACAACCACGAAAGGTAAAAACGATGAACGTAACCAAACTCACTAATGACGCCCTGAACCTGATCATCGACTCATCTGACGAGTACACAACCGACAGCCGGGTCAACGAGGCCAAAGCAGAACTGGCACGCCGGGACAAGCAACTTATCGCAGACTTCAAGGCAATGGGCGGGTTCGCAGGAGCCAGACGCAGGGCACGATCAGGTCAATACCGATAACATCAACAACAACCACGAAAGGTAAAAACGATGAACGCACAAACACTAATTAACGAAGGCGTAAAACTTGCCACGATCGGACAGCCGTTTGGAATACTTGGCGCACCGGGTTTAGGCAAAACGACAATCGTCAAAGCGATTGCGGAAGAACTTGGCCTGCCGTATGTCGAAATTCGAGCGGCGGAATTTGAACCGATTGATTTTCGCGGCGGGATGTATCTCGACGCCGAGGAGCAGTTGGCGAAATGGTTTCCTGCGGAAATTTGGCCGACTGAAAAAGCGGTGATCTGTTTGGATGAGTTGACGCAAGCAACGCCCGATATGATTTCGCCGCTGATGAAACTTGTTTTAGGGCGTGAGATTGGCAAAACCAAATTGCACCCTGAAACGGTCATCGTAATGACGGGCAACCGTGTTGAAGATCGAGCCGGTTGTACGCGGCTTGCGTCGGCGTTGCGAGATCGATTTATCATGTTGAACATTGAAGCCGATTTAACCGGTTGGACGAAATGGTATGAACAGTCCGACAACTACAACGAACTTGTTTTTGAATATCTCAGCCAACACCCGGAACAGTTTCATCGATGGGATGCAAAGCTGGACGAGAATCAACCGAGTCCAAGAAACTGGGACCGGTTGGGCAACGTTATTAACGCAACCGCCAACGCTGAAGTGATCGCGGGCGTGATTGGTTACGACACGTCACGCGGTTTTATTTCGTGGATGAAAAACCACGTCAGCGTTCCAAAGGTTGACGACGTTTTGAGCGGCAAGAAGGATGCACCGACGGACGCTGTTCTGTTGAAGGCGTGGTCAACTCGGTTGGCAACGTACTTGTGCGACGAGGGATGGGGCAACAACGATCAAGCGTTGTTTGAACTGGTTGTCGAACTGCCATCTACGCACGCCGTTTTGTTTTTGCGAGAGGTTGCCGACAAAGGGTTTAGTCAAGCGCTGATGGCATCGCCTTGGAAAGCACTGCTTAAACAACATGCCGCCACGTTGAAGGCAGCAAAAGACGCTGAAAACAATTAACAATAACTAACACGAAAGAAAAGGAACTAACGATGACAACAACAACAACAAAAGAATTTGATTTGGTATCCGGCGAGATTGTTTTCTGGTCGTCAACGATGACGTCGAACGACGCATTGGAAAACGTTCAAGGTTTTGCTCCGGTAAAATGGGGAACGATCAACAAAGAGGACGCGTTGAAAATGGCGTTGAAGGACCATTTCGGTAGCAGTGTTTTAATTCGGCGTAACGAAAAGCTGGACGCGTTTGTGGTCGTGGACGAAACGACGACGACAGACTCAAACGAATATGAATCGTCCGCGATTTATAAAGTTTCAAGTGACGAATATGATTCGATTTGGACTGTCTCTGAACTACGGCAACCGAATCACTGCGACGCGCCGGGTTATCTTGCGGAAATTGACGCAACAACCAACCGCTATCGCAACCAAGTTTCGGCGGGACGTTTTAGCAATCAACTCGGCCATATTTTGGAACGACAGTTTAACGCGGTTCGAGTTCGCAACCGTGGCGGGGCGTTCTTTATCCCAGCGGCAGCGCTTGAACGTTTTAACACGTTTGTTGAATCGCTGGAAAAAGAAACTGGCAACGTCGTGTATCGGGTCAAATGCGGAACAGACCCTAACACAACGCGAGCGATAATTGAAAACGCAAGGGCAACGTTGACCGAGGATTATAAAGCGGTCAAAGACGAACTAATGCAGCATGATCTGAATAACACTGGCGACAACTTCGGCTCGAAACGAACCGCCAACAAACGTTCCCGATTGATGAAACAATTGGAAAGCGTGCAAGCAACCGCCGACGCAATCCAAGCGGCGTTTGATGGTTCGCAAAACATTCTCGAAGAAGTAAACGAGGACGTTGAAGCGTTGGAAGCGTTGGCTATTCTCCAGTACCTAAAATAAGGAAACCACGATGAAAAGTTCCTATCAACAAATACTGCTTGAAATGTTGCTCGGCAAGAATACCGAGGACATTACGGTTGCTAATGCGTTGTTGCACCTAAAGGTAATTGAAACCGAACGGATACCAACAGCGGCAACAGACGGGACGGCGTTGTTAATCAACCCGACGTTTTTCGATTCGTTAAGCAATCTCCATAAACGAGGGTTGTTGCAACATGAAGTGTTACACGTTCTTTTCAACCATCACGAACAGTTTTCCGATTCTGGTTTGATCAATCAGACGGTTGCGAACTACGCGATGGATGACGAGATCAATTGCTTCATTGCCGAACGTCGGCTGCCTCCGGGTGGTTGTCATCCGAAACAAATCGATTGTGAGCCGGGCGGTTCATGGGTCGAATATTACGCACCGCGAATGGCTTGGTTCAACGACCAACAGGACGACCAACAGGACGACCAACAGGACGACCAACAGGGCGACCAACCGGGCGACCAGTCGGGCGAACCGGATGGCGCCGCTGGCGGCGATTTAAGAGCCGAACAGCAAATGGACGCTAAACCTTGCAGCGACACCGCAAACGAGCCTACAGAGGGCAACAGCGGACCTGAAACGGGCGATTCTAGCGAGCCGACCATTCCAGACGGCGTTCAACCGGCTGGTTCGCTTGCTGACGAGTTCTATCCCGAAAGCGAACCGGCTGGCGACGACGATTTGACCGCTGCGGAAAACATCGCTCAAGAGTTTAACGTTAACGACGCTGACGAGTTTATAGAAAAACGTTATCCAAAACGCGGCACGAAAAACGAGCGGCGTGATTGGGTGGCGATGGAACATTGTGAGCAGGAAACTGGTTGCGTCGGTCAGCGTTGGGAGGATGTTGTTATCGATGCGTTTCGTAACGGCGGCGATCGCCGGATTGATTGGTCGCGTCGGAGTAGGCGTTGCCAAGACGCAACAACGTTCATGCCCGGAACGAAACGTCGTAACAGTAATTCCGTCGCGTTGGTAGTTGATGTAAGCGGCAGTTGCACGAGCTATTTTAGATTGTGGGTTCGATTGATGAACGAGTTGGTTGATGCCGTTTCCAAGATCGACCGATTGGAAATCATCTATCACGATACATGCGTTGTGCAACACGATACGTGGATGAGGTCGGACGGACCAATTACGTTTGGAGCAGTTTGCGGCGGCGGAACTTGTCATCGCAAGGCGTTGGCCTATGTCGAAACGCTGGACGTGGATTCGATTATTCAATTCACCGACTGCGAAACGGATTGGCCTGATGCAGATCCGAGTTTAGATTGTGTTACGGTGTTGCCTCCCCAAAAGGACTTCTACGGTTGTCCGTTTGGAATCAATATCGTTGCGAAGTAACAACACGGGGTGGGCAACCGCCCTGTTTCTTTAACTTGAAAGGATGAATGATGAATAAAACGTACTTCGTCGAGACATGTTTTTATCCGAATGGCGACCGAAACATGGATCAGATGTGTGATCGGTCTCAGCAAAGGGTTTTCGGAGACTTGGAATCTGCTCGGATATTTGCCCGTGAGTGGGCGGATGAGGACAGCACCCATGAATCCATTATCTGGCAGGAAGTTGAATCGACCGCCTGTAGTGTTGTTCACGAGAACGCGAAAGGATGAACGATGAGTTACAAAGGGAAGAATTTGGAAGCGTGGGATTTGGTTGTGCTTAATGAATCTCAGGACGCAACAGTGTTTGAGATTGTCGCAACGTGCAAGCGCGACGAAATCCCGTTCGTCAACGTTAGAGAATATCGAAACGACAAACCGTGGTGCGACAGGTGGTATCATTCAGAAGCGGTTGCAACATGGATCGATCAATCGGTTGTTTACGCTAAAGTTGGAACGTTCAGAACTGGTGTTTCCCGTAACACGAAAGGACGATAGTTTTAATGGGGCGGGCAACCGCCTCTTTTCTTTAACTTGAAAGGATAAAGATGCGAGCCAACGTACATGATACAATTGACGTTCGCAAGTTGCCGGAATATATGTCAACGAATATTATCGCGCAACAAATCGGATGCACGAGTCGAACAATCAACCGCTGGCTGAAGGAATGTCCCACGCTGGGCATCACGGTTCATTCGGCGACAGGCAAACATTACCGGGTGCTGTCGCGTGACGACGTAACGTGGCTACACGGACAGATAAAACGATTCCATGAACCAACACGAAAGGAAAAGAAATGACACGAAACGACCAAACCGGAAACAAGCCGCATTTCAGCGCATCACAATTGTCAATGATGTCACGATGTGGAGAGCAGTGGCGGCGGCGGTATATTGAAAAGGAAAAAGCACCGCCAGCAATTGCGATGTTAAAAGGAACTGCACTGCATCACGGGGCGGAAATAAACTTCACGCAAAAGATCGACAGCGGTTTAGATTTGGCAACGAAACTAATCGTTGAGACCGCCGTTGATAAACTAGAAACCGTCTTTCGTGACGACGTTAGTTTGACATCAGCGGAGCAGAAAATAGGAACGAAGAAATTATTACACCAAGCAACCGCCGACGTTGTTAAACTGGCAACGGCGCACGCGACCGAACAAGCGCCGGACTACCAACCGTTGAAAGTGGAGCAGGAGTTTCGAGTTGTAATGGACGAATGTGATTACGATCTCTTGGGGTACATTGATTTGATCGACGACACACAACGCGTCGTGGATTTAAAAACGTCCAAGGCAAAACCTAAAATTAGCATGGCGGATGAGAGCATCCAGTTGACCGGCTACGCGGCGTATCAAGTGACGCAAGGCGTGTATCCAATCAACGTTCGGTTAGATGTTTTAACCGCTAACAAAAAGGGCGTAACGCGAACCAAGGTTGATTCGGTCCGCGACGCTAACGATTTAAAAACGTTGGGTAGGCGGATCGACATGGCAGCGGCATCAATCAAGGCGGGCGTGTTTATGCCAGCCATTCCGGGGAGTTGGTGGTGCAGCAATACGTGGTGCGGCTACTGGGACTCATGCCCATACGTTAACAGCGAACGAAAAACAAAAGCAAATAATTTAGTGCAACTAACATGATGGAACGAAGTGATGGAATACGAAGATCCTTACCGGCAAAGCGAACTGGACGTCCAACTGTTGAATGATCTGGTTGACGAGATTGTTTTGGCAATCGACACGGCGGATGAGTATTACGAAAAAGCGATTGAGTTAAGACACGCGGCACAACATCGAGTTGCAAACGAGTCTGACACGCTAGACGAAAACGGAATCGTATCCAACCTTTGCGTTTGGTATGGCTCTGGTTATTTAATTCAACTTCTAGGGGAGTACGGAATATGTAAACATGAACTGAAACGATTTGATTGTGGTATTTGTTCGCGAAACGTTTTGATTAAAAGGGATGCCGATGGAAAACCTTGAAACATGGTTGCTAGTTATTTTGATAATCGCGGCGGCGGTTTTAGTTTCGTCGTTGACGGTTTCGTTCATCACATTTAACAAAGGAGGAAAGAATGGAACGCGAACGCATTTTGTCGATACTACGAAAGCGACGTTCAGTCGCGAGGGACAGTGTGCAAAATGCAAAATACGATCAGACGAGGAAACGTAACGAAGGGCGGGTTCATGCGTATGGGCTTGCAATTAATTTATTGATGACAAACGAAAGGCGTAACAATGAACAGCGATAACGGAAACGAACTAGCGGTTGTAAAACAACTGGAAGATTCGAACGTAACGTTGATGAAACTAGAAAACGAAACCATTGCTTCACTGGCGGCGGCGCATCCGCGAGACCACAAGGCAATCAAGCAAGAGATCGTAGCGCAGATGGAAGCGTATCCGGCGTTCGCTGAAAGTATGGTGTACTGTCGCCCGGTTGGACAAACCGATGCAACGGGACGCCAGAAGTACGCACGCGGTTTATCTATCCGAGCGGCTGAAGCGTTGGCTGAGGCATACGGGTTTAATCGCATCCGCTGCGAAGTCGAGGAAGTAGATGCCGATAAGGTTCGCGTGACCGCAACGTTCACAGACTTGCAACGCGGTCGAGTTTGGCAGGACGTCGGACTGGTTTCGAAGTTCTATAAAACCAAGTTTGGAAAAATGCAGCGATGGAATGACGATAAGTTTTACGGCATGATTTTGAAAGGTGAAATGTCAAAGCGTGTCCGCGAAGTTATCTTGCGTTGTATATCATCCGGCTTGCGGACCGAACTCCAAGCGATGGCCGAACGTTACATGGCAAAGGTATTGTCAGGCGATGGCGTTTCGAAAATCGTGGATAGTTTTTCCAAAGTTGGCGTCAACGTCGAAGTGTTGGAAAACTATATCGGGCGACCGATTGGCGCTGGTTGGACAGAGGACGACCGCGTAACGTTGCTTTCGATATTTAACGCGATCAAGGACGGACAGATTACGGTCGGCGAAGCGTTTAATCAACGGGCTGTAGCTCGAACGGCAGACGAACCGCAAACCAGTTTAGAAAAGGCGCTTGAAAACGCCGTACAGAAAGGAAAGGCGCTGCCCATCTTATAACAATAGTTCATCGTTCCAACGCATTCGTGTTTATTGGCGCCATTGGTGCGGCATGAGTGCGTTGGTTTTTGTTTAATTAAAAGAACACCGCGCAACGACGATGAAACGTTACGCGGTGTTACACGAAAGGATCTGTATTATGACAAAAGAGTTAACCGCTGACAAGAAGAAACTTCCTTGGTTTCGTTTTCACGCGACCGATTGGTTAACGAGTCCAACCGTTTTGTTAATGAATCGAGTTCAGAAATCCATCCTCGTAGATTTGCTTTGTTACATTCACGCGTCCGGCAACTGCCGTTTGAATATAAGCAAGGCTCAAGCAATGCTTATGCTTGGCTTGAACGACGACGACAAAACAGATTTTGAAATTGTTTGGGACCAGTTCATTCCATGCCCCGACGAACCGGCTGCAATCACTCATTCGAAAATGTGGGAATGGTTTTTGACAGACCAAACAACGCATTTGAAACGACAAAACGCGGGTCGGAAGGGTGGTCAAGCAAAGGTAAAGCCGGGCTTAAGCAATGCTCAAGCCAAGGGCAAGCAAACTCTATATGTATCTGAGTCTGTATCTGAGTCTAATTCTAAAGATAAAACTACTAAGGACGAGGTGAAGGCGGAACAAAACGAAATCACAAACGAAACAGAAGAAAATAACAAAAGAGGAAGGGGGTCAGCTCAAAACGAAATCACAAACGAAAAACGATTTAAGCCGCCAACCGTTGAGGAGTGCGTTGAATACTTTTTGGCAAACGATTCAGAACAAGTGGAGGCGGAAAGGTTTTATTTCTTTTACGATTCCAAAGGATGGAAAGTTGGTAAGAACTCGATGAAGCGATGGCGCAGCGCTGCCAAGGGTTGGATGCGACAGAAACGAGAAACCGGAAAACGAGGACCAGTGACATTTCAACAGTCGAAAGAACAACGGACGCGGGACATTTTAAACAGTGCATTTGATTAAACGAAAGGTTTGAACGATGTATTTAGAAGATGAGAAAGCTGAAAACAAAATTTTCATTACGTCAGGCAGTTGCCGCGAGTGCAATGAAACTCGGACGGATATCGACAGGCGAGATTGGGGCAAGGCGTCACCTCCAAAATGTTTTGGGTGCGGCGGGTTGCTTGATAGAATTCGGACTAGACGAAAAACAAAACGACGAAAGGGGAAGCGATGAACGACCTGAAATATTTTAACTATCTTGATTTTCTTCGGTCATCCGGCGAAACAAACATGTTCGGAGCAGCTAAATATCTTGAAGCAATCTTCGGATTAGAACGAAAGGAAGCGCGGCTGATTCTTGTCGCGTGGATGGAGCAGTTCGGCGCTCGGGAACAGTTGGACAGATACGAACTCAAATTGCGCGGCGACAAATGAAAGGACAAAACCAATGTCAGGACCAATTGATTTAAACGACGTTGCAAAAGATTGGGGCTACGACGACGACCTAGCCATGCTGGAGGATTTCATTTCCGACAGTTTGGTTCCGGGCGTTTGCAAGGTTTGCAAATTCAGCACCGAGGTTGAACCGAATCAGAAACGCGGATGGTGCGACGATTGCGGAACGACCAGCGTTGTATCGGTAATGGTTTTAGCGGATATTATTTAACAGTGCGAAAGGAAAAACGATGATTGATAAAAACGAGTTTCTGGAAGGCATCGGCAAGATTGCCAACCTAACAAACACGGAACCGCCGCAAGCAATTGGAACGTGGTATGAAAAGGTTAAGCATTGGCCCAAACCCGATTGGGTAGCAGCCTGTGACGCGTGCGCCAGTGAGTTAAAATGGTTTCCAAAGTATTCGGAAATTGCTGAACGGCGTCCGCGACAATATTCAACCGGCGTTGTTAAACAATCGGCGCAATGGAAACAGGAACAACCAGTAGAACGCGGGCCTGATGAACTCGAGCACAAGATTGACAATCTAACGGACGACGAAATCAAATGGTTGTTTCAACAAAACAACATGGACGATAGTGCAAAGTTTTCAATCCGGATGTTTCGTAAAGATCCGGACAGTAAAATCTACCGCGAGTTTATTCGTGAGTTGGTTCAAAAATTTCAACACGCAAAACGGAGTTAACAATGGCTAATTTCAAACTAACTGGAACCGTCAAAGAGATTCGAGATACGAACACGTTTAAAAGCGGGTTTCAAAAACGAGGGATAATCGTCCACGATAAAAACAAAAAGTTTGACGGGGACTTTGAAGTGTTTTTACTTAAAGACGATTGCAGCAAAGCCGACGCATTGAAACCGGGAATGGAATGCCAGTTTGATTTATGGGTTGAGTGCCGAGGATGGCAACCAGATTCACAAACGGCAATGAAATATTTTGTCAGCCTGACAATTGATTCGTTTGAAATTCTCGGTGAACCGCAACCGGCTCAAACTAGCACGACGGCGCCAACAAACATTGACGCGGATGTGCCGTTCTAAACAACAAGGCTAACCACTAACACGGAAGGAACCAACAATGACGCGTGCTTTATTCGAAACGGTTCACGACAGGAAAAACGAACAAGAGGTTGCCGACGTTATGGCAAAGCATTGGCAGGTAACTATGAAAAAGCTGCCAATGTCACAACGTTTAGATTACGCGATGATGCAAGGAGGAACGGTTGTTGCGCTTTGTGAAATCAAATGCAGGAAGTTTAAGTGGGGTGAGTTTCCAGACGTAATGTTATCAGCGTCCAAGGTTAAATTCGCAAACGAAATGTTTAAGGCGTTCGCCGTCAAAACGTTGTTCATCGTTTCCGACAGAGAAAACGTAATTAAGTTTACGCCGATTCACGAAGCAACATTTTCGATAACGTTCGGCGGACGCACTGCCAGTCCAAGAGACAATCAGGACTCGGAATTGATTGTCAACATACCAAACGATTGTTTCGAAACCATCACAAACGATTTAACGACGGAGCGCATAAGATGAAAACGTTTATATTGATTGCCGCGTGTTGGTGGTTGTTGTGGTTCGGGTTTAAGATTTGGGAAAACGAACCGCGACAGCAATTGTATATTGAGGCGATGAAACAACGCGAACGATGCGGACGCTCTCGGCAAATATTGGATAAACAATTATGCGAACAAGCTGATAAGTGGGCGCAGCATATGGCATCGTCAGGACGGTTCGCACACGGCGGAGGCGAACAGATAATTGCCAAGGGATACGGAACACCTCGTCAGGCAATAAACGGCTGGCTGCGATCCGAGGGCCATCGACGTTGGATGATGTGCAATCGCTCGCACGTTGGTTTCGGTTTTGCGAAGTCGAAAAGCGGGCATCCGTATTACGTAGGCATTTATAGGAATAAAAAATAAACGGAACTCGCTGGTCGTCTAAGTGTTGAAACGCTTAACGGAAGGATGCCCAGTTTGAAAAATATAGTTTCGAAAGTTTGTTTGTTATTGTTGATACTGTTAGCCGCTTTAAACGCCATGAACCGAATCCAGATAACCGTTGATTGCCCAATTTGCAAACAGCCGTGTTTGACGGAAAGCGTGTTGTGTAGATTCGCGGATCGGTTTGCGGTAAACTTTGCGCATTATTCGTGCGTTGAACGAAACGGATTTCCAAATGGCGATATTAGCAATTGATCCCGGCACTAATCAATCCGCCTATTGCGTCATCGGTGACGACAATGCAATTCTGGCAATGGACATAATGCCGAACGACGAACTATGTTCGTTTCTACAAAGCGAACACCCAAAGGTTCTACACGTCGAACTAACAGCAATCGAAATGATTGCTTGCTATGGAATGCCAGTCGGACGCGAAACGTTTGAAACTTGCGTTTGGATTGGCCGGTTCGTCGAGTGCTTAACGCAAGGACATCCGCTGTTGCCAATCGCAAAGATATTTCGCCGTGACGTCAAACTGTTCCTTTGCAATTCAATGAAAGCAAAGGACGCCAACATGCGACAATCGTTGCTTGATTTATACGAACCGATTGGCGGCGGTAAGACTCCGCAAATTGGCACAAAAACAAAACGCGGCCCGCTTTACGGTGTTCGATCGCATATTTGGGCAGCGTTGGCAGTTGCAATTTACTACCAAGAAAACAGAGGGAAGGAAGAAAATCAATATTTCTGATTTGCAAAACGTTCGTTGACGCTACGATAAGGGCAGTGCCGTTTGGCGCTGCCCGTTTTTTTATGCAACGACTCAATCGAGGTAGGCATGAAGTTTAAAAAATTAGCCACGGCAATTGTATTCACGTTTTGTTTGTTAGTTGTTCCAGCGTTTGGACAAGAGGGGAGCAGCGACGTTTTGAAAAACACGGATTCGTTTTCAAATGTTACCGAGGTGGAGGCCCAAACTGGTTTTCATCGCAACGTTGTTAAAGCGGCGATGGCGTTGCACAAAAAGGGCGAAATAAAACGCGGCCAGTTGCTACGATTGCGGATTTGCATGTTGTCGCCAGCGTTTAGAAAATCAGCGGAAGAACTGGCAATCACGCAAATGGTTTTCAGTGGCGACGAGGGTGTTCCAATGTCTGCCGACGGCGTGGTGGACCGCGCTCAAATCGATTGGGATAAGTTACTAGAGTTTTTGGAAAAGTTGATTCCAATCATTTTACAAATCATTTCGATTTTCGGATAAGGCAATGAAAAACGGCGAATCAATTAGAGCAGTTGTACGCGTGTTAAATAAAAACAGTTGCGGGTCCGGTTCGATATGCGGAACTCGAAACGGCAAGGCGTTGATAATGACAAACGCGCACGTTGCCGGAACGCGAATCGGTCGCGTTGTTCAATGCGACGTTGAATCTACTGGCGAACGTGTTTCGGCACGCGTCATTATGGCGGCATACTCAGACAGGACGTTGAGTGATTGGGCAATCCTTGAAACGGTGGAACCGTGTAGTGCAGTGCAGCCGGTTAAACTTTCCAAGAAACGTCCAGCCGGTTCGCATTACACAAAGGGATTTCCCAAGTGCCGTAAACATACTGGGACTGATGTCACTACTGTAGACATGTCCAACACAACTCCATTGTGGCGGTGGAATCCCAATTCAATAGGCGGTCAATCTGGGAGCGGTGTTTGGTCTGACAATGATCATTTACAGTACGGCGTACTTACATGGTCATGGGGTGGGCGGGGAGCGGGTCAGCAAACGGCGTTCATATACAAGCAAGCGCGAAACCGAACGACTGCCGGACATCCGCGCGTTGACGGATTGGTTGAGGTGTCAACCGATTACGACATGCAAGAGGTAAGCATGGAAGGCGTTGAGGACGATCCGATAATTGAAAACGGTTTCTTTATGGAAACCAATATTACTGAACTCCCAATTTGGGCGGAGGACGATATTGCAAAACCGAAACCGAAACCAGATCCGAAACCAACCGATCCAACAACGAACGCAATCCAAGAAAAGTTAATCGAGTACCATCGTGAAGCGGCGGAGTTTCACGAGAAATGGTACGACGTGTTCGAAGGCGTCAAACCGCCTGAAGAAGATAAACCAGCAAAGCGACCGGACGATCCCGGTTGCACTTTTGGACTATAAAGGAAAACGAAATGAAAAATATGATAGTTGTTTTGGCAACCTGTTTGTTTTTGGCATTTGCAACGCAAGCAGTAGCGCAAGATTGTTCCAACGGTCGATGCCGACCAGTTGCTAAGTCAATGGCAAAACTAGCATCGAAAATGAAACAGTCGCAAGTGTTGAAATTCGAATTCAAGGTTAAGACCCGCAAGAATTGGGACGCATTGCGACCGCGAAATTGGTTTAACCGTACGAAACGTTGGGGATGCAGATAATGAAATCTTGGTACAAATCAAAAACGTTTTGGATAAACGGCGTGACGTTGTTGGTGGGCGTGCTTGGCGTGGTTTCAAGTTCGGAACTGTTAAAAGAACACACCGATTTAGTTTTAGGACTAACGACAATTGCGTTGCCGTGTATCAATTTATTTTTGCGATGGCTAACGGATAAACCGATCACGAGTCCAGTTAAACAAATGGATTGTTTGCGACCGCGAATCGAACAGAACGTCAAAGCGAACAGATACATGGTGAAATAAATTGGCCGTTGTTGAGTTATATATTGATCACACGAATGGCGAAGATCCGGGTCCGGAACCGGGAACTGGCGGTGATGGAACTATTGGCGATCCGTGGAAAACGCTAAGTGCGGCATTCACAAACATCCCGGTCACGTCCGCCGTCATACGGCTTAATGTAAAGAACACAAGCAGCGGCAGTAAAATGACCAGCCTTGGAACATTGCCCAGTGGCAGGGCAATCAGCACGCAAGTTATTGTGCAACCCTACTCTAGTGCAGCCGGTGATACTGAAAGTTTGCTGTTCATAGATTGTGGAGGCGGTGCAGGATGGACGCAGCCGAACGACGATGCCATTGCATGGAACCGTTGCCACTTTTCAAATTCAGGATCGACTTTTGCATTTGATTTGGACAATAATATTGTTATGTATAAATGCACGTTTGACGCAACGTTTCCGGAATCGGATTCTAGTATGATTGCTTGGTTCTGTAATTTCATAAACCAAACCGGCAGTGTTTTTAAATCGTCAAGTTCAAGCGGAATGTATCACTGCCTAGTTGAAGGCAGCGGCGAAGCAACCGGACAAGCAATCATCGCGGCCAATCTAATTGGAAATATAATTTATTGGGCAGGATCGCGCGACCATCTGGCACAAGGATTATCGGCAAGTTCTGTTTGCATCAACAATTCGTTTATCTACGACAACGCCACTCACGCAACAGGGGACGGTTACGGTTATCGCGCGGACGATCAATCGTTCACAGCGTTTAATTATTATGAAAATTGCGCCGTTGGAATTGATTTAGAGGGCAGCAGCGAAAGTTTTCCGCAAAGTCCAAACGCATTTTACGGCAACACGGCAAACCGAACAGCGATGGGCAGCAATCGCATTGATTTGGCGTTGCCATTGGCGGCGGCTGATTACGATCTTGCTGCCAGCGGCGTGCCAAACGCGGGTTCTGGTAACTATGCTTTATCAACCGAACTGGCGGACCTACGAACAAACCAGTATACGCCATTCGCCGGAACATCAACGGCATACGAAGCGTATTTCGGCGCACCGTTCAAATCAAAATCTGGCGGCACGTCCGGTAAGCAAGGATTGCACGCAATTGAATCGGGATCAGTCTAATGAGAATACCAAGCGGCGTAACAGATCAGTACATATATTGGGTTGCCGTAGACAGCACCGATTTTGTAACGAGGGAAACTGGATTGTCCAGCTTCACCATATACCGTTCGCGCAATGGTGCGGCAGCGGCGGCAATGAGTTCACCGACAACGGCAGAACTATCGTCAGGCAACTTGCCCGGTGTCTACTCGCTTTTGCTTGACGAAGATATGACGATTGCAGCGGGGAACGATTCCGAGGAAATGGTTTTTCATATTACCAAGGCAGGAATGGCACCGGTAACGCGGACGATTGAATTGTACCGTCCAAAGATTACAGCGGGTTACACGTTAGGCGTTAATTCAAGCGGTCATGTAAGTCGTGCAACGCTTTGCGATACCGTCACAACTAATAGTGACATGCGCGGTACGGACTCAGGCGCAACAGCGGCGAACCTTGCAACAGTTGATACCGTCGTGGACGGAATCCAAACCGATCTATCAAACGGAACGGATGGGCTTGGTGCATTAAAAGCGTTAATCGACACAGTTGATACCGTCGTGGACGGAATCCAAACCGATTTATCAAATGGAACGGACGGACTAGGTGCATTGAAAACATTAATCGACACGGTTGATACCGTCGCGGATGCAGTGAAAGCCAAGACCGATCAACTCACATTCACGGTTTCAAATCAGGTCGATTCCAATGCGTTGAGTGCCGCGTTAACAGTGGCAGCAATTTCCGATGGCGTTTGGGACGAAGCGATTAGCGGTCACGCGGTAGCAGGAAGTACAGGCGCAACTTTATCATCGGCAGGAAGCGCGGGCGATCCTTGGACGACGGCGATACCGGCTAGCTACACGGCAGGCCAAGCGGGTTACGTGTTAGGAACAACCGTTGTAAACGGTTTGACAAATGACGCCATCGTTTACGTCAACCCTTCGACGGCGTACGATCTTGAATTGATTCGCGGCGACGCTTACGACGGAACAAGCCACGCGAAGCTATCTTTTCCGGCAGGCCAAAGCATCGCAGACGTAGCTTGCACTTTGACTGTAAGAAATGCCGACACGGATGCGTCATTGATAAACATCGATGGCGTTGGAGTAGGGTCAAACGCAGTCATTACTTTAACATCAGCACAAACCGCGTCCCTAGTTCCGGGCATCCAAAAGTTCGACGTGGAAGTTGAACACAGCGGAACGTCCAAGCAAACAGTAGCGCGGGGCGAGTGCATTGTGCTGGAAGATCAAACGCGATAGGAAAACAAACGGTTGTGGTTTTTGGTTTAGCGTAGCGCTACTTTATTTATTGCTAACGCTTGAGCTACCAGCAATTGTTTTAAAATGGATTGAAGGGCGGTAAGGCATGGACAGCCGATGCAGCCGAATTACCGCTGTAAAAAATGCAAGGATGAAATCAGTCGCAAGACGTGGAAGACTTCGCGCCTATGTCGCGCGTGTTGGGTAGCCAATAAACCAAAGCGCTGTATCGACTGTTCAATTGCAATTCATAAAACGACAACTCAACGTCGTTGCCGCGCATGTTATCAAAAGCGTTACGGGCGTTTGCGCAACGAACGGCTAGAACGAAAAACTAAATCGTATACCAATTGTTTTGAGTGCAACAAACGGTTGAAGCGGAAGTATATTAAATACTGTTCACGCCGTTGCCTGTATCGTTACAAGAAGCTGAGGCGCCGGGCAGCCAAGGCAAACGCGGTTTGTTTTCCAGTATGCCGCTGGACGATTTACGAACGCGATAATTTCAAGTGCTACATTTGCAAGATCAAAGTAGTGACGGGCGGTCGCAACAACAACTGGAAACAAGCAACGCTTGACCATGTTGTTCCGTTACATCGCGGCGGCCATCACGCCGAATATAATTTGCGTTGTTGCTGCCGACGATGCAACAGCAAGAAAAACAAACGACTGTTGAGCGAACACCTCTTAATCGTAGGACTTGAAAAGGAGGCTCAAACTAGCTCTAGGGAACCAGTTGGCAATGAAATTCGTAGTTGTTTGTAAAATCGCCCAGATTGCGGTAGGATGCGACGAACGCTGTTTAGCTTGTCTGTTATCAGACAAGCGGCAATCGGACGTTTAAGGGCCGAATATGGAGCCCGTGGGCCATTCTGGCAAGCGGGCGAAAGTTGGTAGGTTCTTTGCCGACGTTTAAACCGCTGAGGGCAAAGGGGGT
>Ga0209757_10000148_pt1 | contig 18643 bp, 23 predicted proteins | sample ETNvirome_6_1000_FD_185472 | JGI IMG/M metagenome (GOLD analysis project Ga0209757, IMG submission 185472) | Marine viral communities from the Pacific Ocean - ETNP_6_1000 (SPAdes) (version 2) | ecosystem: Environmental > Aquatic > Marine > Oceanic | place: Pacific Ocean | collected 2013-06-19 | reverse complement strand
AATCCTGGGGGGTCAACGACTGCGTTTATAAATTTAACAAATCTTTTAAACAGTAATGGGGTTCCTTGTATTTTTTATGGGGCTCATGACTGGCATTTGGATAAATGCAGTGCTAGGAATATTACTAAATACAAGCCACACAAATATGATATTTTAATTTCACATTTTATTAGAGTAAATCCAATTTGCAAAAAACATATTTACTCATGTCACGAAAAAAGCATAACTCCTCTAAAGAAGATGGATTTATCGTGGTATGATTTGGTTGTGTTTGTAAGTAACTCACAAAAAGATTGGCAAGATATAACTCATCCTTCAGCAATAATTCCCCCCATTGTTAATAAGGTAACTTGGCATAACCCCAAGAATAATATAGCAGGAGTTATTGGGAGTATTGATAGAAATAAACAAACTCATGAATCTATTAAAAGAGCATTAAATGATGGGTATAATAAGGTTATTCTCTTTGGGGGTATTACTGATACTTCTTACTTTAATGAATCAGTTAGACCTTTTGTTGAGTCTGGTGATGCGGTGTGGAACGACAATAAACCCGCATCACCTTACGCCGAAGGTTTAGCTGGTTATGAGGATGACCGTGAAGCTATGTACGGACAGATAAGTGAGGTTTACCACTCCTCCCTCAGTGAAACCTACGGGCTAGTAGAGGCTGAGTGCAGGCTCTCTGGTGTTCCCTTTAACGGAGACAGTAACGGGCAAGATATTTTGGATAATAAGGATATTTTAAAAAGATGGAAGGATGTACTAAAAATCAATCAATAGCTTTACTTGTACCTTCCAGAAAAAGGTGTAGTAATGTAAAAAGACTAGTTAATTCAATTAGTGACACCACACAGGTTAAAAATAATGTAACTCTATATTTTTATATAGATGATGATGATATTGATACCCTAAGAGTCGTAAAATCTCTCAAAAAAAGAAGTGACTGTAAAATTGAGTATTTGGTAGGCCCTAGAATAATAATGTCAGAAATGGTTAATAAGTTATATCCATTAACCACAGAGTTTATTTTATTCTTTGGAGCAGATGATATAGTGTTTAAAACTAATGGGTGGGATTCTATCTTAGTAGAGGCTGTTAAAAATGTTTCAGACGGTATTGGATTATTTTATGGGAATGATTTAGTTACCACCCAACATGCTCCTGACTTCGCTACTCATCCCATTGTAACAAGAGCGTGGGTAGATGTAGTAGGCTATTTGTCTCCTCCTTATTTCTCTTGTGATTACGCAGATACTTGGCTTAATGACATAGCCAATATAGTTGGTAGAAAGTTTTCCCTTCCATTTATAAATGAACATATGCATCCAACAGTAGGAAAAGCAGAGTATGATATAGTATACCAAGAAAATAGACAAAAGTTTACAGAAGACAAAGTACCTTCCATTTATCATGAACATATAGGTGAAGTAGTCGAGGCAGCTAATAAACTTAAAAAATATATAAAAGAGGCAAAAAATGGATGAAGCTTTTATTGAATATCATTCTGATGATAATTATCTAAACAATATAGAGAAATCTTTTGGTAAACATGCTAAGGATTCTATAATAAAATTATTAGAAGTAACTTTGCGTAGGAGGATTTTAGAATGAAAAAATATACTAAGGAAGAGCTAATTTCCTTTGAATCCGATATTGCAGAGGAGTTTAATTCAGCAAACATAAAGGCCCCAGTCCACCTTTATGACGGTAATGAAGATAAAATAATAGAAGTGTTTACTAAGCATAATATTGGAGAAGATGATTGGGTGTTTTGCTCTTGGAGAAGCCACTATCAATGTTTACTAAAAGGTGTTCCTCCTAAACAACTAAAAAAAGCTATTCTACAAGGAAGATCCATTTCTTTATGCTTTAAAGATTATAAGATACTATGTTCGGGGATTGTTACGGGTGTCCTTCCTATCGCAGTCGGAGCAGCTTTAGATATTAAAATAGAAAAGGGTTCTGGAAGGGTATTTTGTTTTATGGGAGAAATGACCTCTGAAACAGGGGTAGCTCATGAATGTATTAAATATTCAATAAACCATGACCTACCTATACATTTTATTATTGAAGATAATGGGAAGTCTGTATGTACTAATACAAGAGAGACTTGGGGAACCGAAATATTAACTTATGAGGATACAACTTGCCCTAAAATTACATACTATAAGTATAAACTCGATAAGTATCCTCACGCAGGAGCAGGACAGAGGGTGCAGTTCTAATGGGTAAGTATTTTGATGAGCTAAAGCGTTCCATGACTTGGTTAGGTGAGCAACCTGATACTATTTTCATAGGACAGGCTGTGGGCTATCCTGGAACTGGTATGACTAATACCCTGGCTGATGTAGATGACAGTAAATTAATTGAGATGCCTGTCAGCGAAGAGATGCAGATGGGGATTACCACGGGTCTTGCTGTTAGAGGGAAGGTTCCTATTAGCATATACCCCAGATGGAATTTTCTTTTTTGTGCGGCTAGTCAGTTAGTAAATCATTTAGATGCTATATATCAGTATTCACATGGGGAGTACAAACCAAAGAGTATCATACGGACATCGGTAGGCTCTGTAAGGCCGCTCAATCCACAAGCGCAACATACGGGTGACTATACGGATGCGTTCAGGAAGATGCTCTCAAACGTCTACGTAGAGCGTCTGGACGAGCCTGAGGACATCTTCCCAGCCTACCAGGAAGCGTACCTTAGAACAGACGGGAAACCCACCTTACTAGTTGAATGGGGGGATTACTATGGAGAAAAATAGACTTTTAGTTGTATACAATATTTGCGGTATCTCTGGTAAGAATAATATAGAATACTATATTCCTGCTGTTGAAGCATTACTAGAAAATACTGGAGATAAAGACCGTGTTATTATCTCAGGATGTATTACCCACTCTACCCATAAAGCTAGGTTAAGAGAACATTTTGGAAATAAGGTAGATTACATATGGGTAGATGAAGTAAGAACCATAAGCTTTACTTTTAATAAAGCTGTTAGGGATGCCGTCAAAATGCACGGATCTTTTGAAGGGTATGTGTATGTAGATTCAGGGTGTATGTTAGATAATTCTGACACTATTGATTCAATGTATAATACCTTTATTACCACAGACGCTCACATGGTCTCTGTTCTCACTAATGATGACTCTGGAGCAGACTTTTGGTTTGGTAAAGACTTGAAATCAGACGAAAGGGAGTTTAGGATTCCTGTTGGAAAGGCACTTAACCTTCATGTGCAGTTATTTTCTGAAGAACTAAGAGAAGCTTACGGTAATGTACTTCCTGATATTTTTGCTTCATACTGCATGGAATCCATATTTACATTCTTGTGTGCAGCCCTACATGGAAGTTGGATCGTAAGAACAGACTATGTTATCCATCACGCTTGGAGTTTAGATGGGGCTAGTAGTGGGTTTAACCCCAATGGAATAATTGCTCAAATTATGCCCCCCCACTACCACCTAGTACCAGAGGCACCACGCCACATGGAAATGGTTTTAGAAGACCCACTAGTGGAAAAGAGTGGGTTCGGTTATGAAGAAGTCCAACAAGTAAAGATGCATGACCCTGAGAAGTACACCGAAGAGGGATACAGCAACAATGAATATTTATTACCATTCATCAAAGACAATATGTACTTATCTAAGGCTCAGTTTGATTACGATACACTTAAAGGAGCTTACGAATGTCTATAGATGTTTCTATCTTATGTCCTACTATTAGGACTCACCTCCTCCCCGCTTTCTATGAAAGTGCTGAGAAGGCATGTAAAGATAATAGCTTTGAAGTAGTATTCATAAGCCCTTTTAAAAAGCCAGATTACTTTAATGATAAGGGTAATGTTAAATGGCTTGTAGATCATGGCTGCCCCAGCAGAGCTACGCAGATAGGAGCATTAGAGTGTGAAGGTACTTTTATTTACAATACCGTAGATGACGGTCTTTTTGTGGAAGGTTGTATTGATGCAGCGATAGATCAGTTTAATAAAGAGTGTAATCCTAAAGATATCATAAATATGCGGTATAGAGAATCTGAGAATGCATCTAAAGAGGATGAATTCCCAGAGTTGTACTGGACTGTATGGGGTATTCCCAACCTAGCCATGCTTGCTGGTGTGCAGAATAATTGGAGAATAGCTCTTCATTTCTTTATGAAGCGAGACTTCTTTTGCGAGTTAGGGGGTATGGATTGCAGGTTTGAGTATGTTAATCACGGTGCCCATGATTTAATGTTTAGAGCGCAGCATAGAGGATCTTGGGTTCACTTATCTAACATGGAGGGCCTTCTATGCACTCATGTTCCTGAAAGGACAGGAGATCATGGCCCCATCCATGATGCCCAGTTAGGGAATGATGAGCCACTATTTAATCAAATGTGGAATCATTGGTCTTCCCCGTCAGGTAGGGGTACAGAGAATGTAGATATGTATCAGTACAAAGAGTTCCCAGAGGTGTGGAAGAGACGCTTCCCTGAGGGGGTTACCAAATCTTACGAGGAGTTATCTTATGAGTGATATTATATTTATAGAGCCTAATTCTGCCGTTCAGTCTTATCAAGATTTAGCAGAGACGTATAGTGCTGTAGAAACCCCTACTTGGTCTTTATTGCTTGCCGAGAGTTGTAGATCTAAAGGGTACTCAGTAAGTATTTTGGACGCTAACGCTGAACGGTTAAGGGATGAAGACGCTATAGCTAGGGTAGTAGAAAAAACCCCTAGACTAGTATGCTTTGTAGTCTACGGACAAAATCCTAACTCAGGAACTACGAATATGTCTGGAGCTTTATCATTAGCCAAACGGCTAAAGAAGGAATGTCCCAACATTAAAATATGTTTTGTGGGGTCTCATAGTAGTGCATTACCTGAGGAAGTTATAGCTCATCCCTTTGTAGATATTGTCCTAACCAATGAAGGTGTTTATGCTCTTCATGATCTGTTGCAGAGTAATTTAGATGAAGACTTACAGCATGTTAAAGGTATAGCGTGGAAACCCACTCCTGATAATTGGGTGTTTACTGAGGCAGGTAAGCTTGTTCCTCAAGAGAGGATGGATATTGATTTACCTGGATATGCATGGGACTTATTACCTTACAAAGAAAAGCCTCTTGATTTGTATCGAGCGCATTTTTGGCATGCTGAATATGAGTTAGAAAAAAGAACTCCTTTTGCTGCTATCTATACTTCTTTAGGATGCAGATTTAAGTGTGATTTCTGCATGATTAATATACTTAATAGAGACAGCCATGAGAGCGGTAAAGTGGCTTCTGATTTTGCTGGTATGAGGTGGTGGTCCTCGGAGCTTATCTTGAAAGAGTTTGATAAGCTGGAGGAGATGGGGGTTAAGAATGTTAGAATAAGTGATGAGATGTTCTTCCTCAATAAAAAACATTACTTACCTATAGTAGAAAGTTTGGCTGAGAGGGATTATAAGTTTAATATGTGGGCTTACTCTCGTGTGGATACTTGTAAAAAAGAGTACCTAAGTTTGTTTAAGAAGGCTGGTATAAATTGGTTAGCCCTTGGTATAGAAGCTGCATCTAGAAAGGTAAGAAGAGAGATTACCAAAGGTAAGTTTGAAGATGTTGATATTCAAGAGATTGTAAAGACCATTCAAGAAGCAGATATTAATGTAGGTGGAAATTTTATATTTGGATTTCCTAATGAGAGGCTAGAAGATATGCAGTCCACTCTAGACCTAGCTACAGAGTTGAAGTGTGAGTTTACTAATATGTATTGCGTGGCTGCCCTCCCTGGCAGCCCTCTGTACCGCACAGCTAAAAGTAAAGGCTGGGAACTTCCTACCTTACCCGAAGGGTATGCCTTTTATTCCTATGAGTTTAAACCTCTTCCCACTAATTATTTATTGCCAGAAGAGGTCTTAGATTTTAGGGACAAAGCATGGAATAAATTAATGAGCAACCCCGAGTACTTGGCTATAATAGAGAGTAGATTTGGCTCTGTCGCTAGAGAGAGCTTGGTAGAGCAAACAAAAATTAAGTTAAAAAGGAGACTTTTAGAAGATGGATCACAATAGTTTATTATTTGAGCATAGAGAAGCTAGGTTTAGGGGTAAATCGGCTGTACTAGTAACCTGGGATGGTTTTCAGGACCAAGAGGTTATATACCCGTATCATCGTTTAATCTCTGAGGGGTATGATGTGTTTATTACAGGAACAGGAAATCCTACTGTAGCAGGCATATTTGGAACCTCCTTTCCTAGCATAGGATCGTTCGGTACTTTTATCAAGGACCATTCACCAGATCTAGTTATTCTTCCTGGCGGGGTTAAAGCCTTAGAGAAGGTTAGACAAGATAAGGATGTTATAGATTTCTTAAAAGGGTATACAGGGGTTATAGGAAGTATTTGTCACGGAACTCAATTGCTAATAGAAGCTGATTTAGTTCCTCTAAAGAGCGTAGGTGGTTACTACAGTATCAAAACGGATGTAGAGAATGCTGGAGGTACTTTTGAGGACGGTGTAACGATTGATCTTCCTATTGTCTCTACTCCTCACTATAAGTATATGGGAGCCTGGATGGAAGAAGTTCTTCGGGTAGCGGAGCGTGGTCTTCAATAGAAATGGTGTCTTCATGGATTATTCAACTAAAGTAGTTTTAAAGCCTTGGGGTAATGAGTTCTTACTTTTTGAAAATGACCGTTTAGGTGTTTGGATTCTTAACATAACCAAGGGACAGAAAACTTCTCTTCATTGTCACCCGAATAAGAAGACAGGCTTAGTTCTTTTGGATGGACGGGCTATAGTTTCATTTTTAAGAGAGCCTAAACTTATGATGGCTGGAGATAAACTTTCTATTCATCCTACTGTCTTCCATTCAACTGAAGCAATTTCTGATATCGTATTGCTGGAAGTAGAATCTCCTAATATGAAAACAGATTTGGTTCGCTTAAAGGACGAATATGGTAGGGAGAACATGCCCTATGAAACTTCCTATAAAGAGAGAGATTTCACAGTAGAACCCCTTGTAACGTCTACGTCCCCTAAGTGCCAACTAGTTAATTGTAAGTTGGTGTTAGAAGATTTTACTAGAGAGGCAGATATCTGCATTATTGTAGAGGGTGGCTTTGAGATAGACGAAAAACTTGTAGCTGCCCCAGGAGACTTGTTAACCGAGGAGACTATGGAGTTATTTTATAAAGAGGGAGTAATGATAGAAGGCTCCAAAGGTATTTCGATCTACTATGATATGGTTTGATTTAGATAAAACTTTTAGGGAGCTTACATGAATATTAATAAAGTTTTAAGTAAAGCTGTTTATTGTAGATTTTTTGAGAAGAGAGTACAGCAATTACTAAACAATAAAACCATACAAGTACCAACCTATTTATCTATTGGACAGGAAATGATATCTGCTGTGATGTCAGAGTATTTTCCTAAGTTTAAAATATTCGGACAACATAGAGCGCACTCTACTTATCTTTGCTACGGAGGAGATCCCGTAGAACTGGCTGGGAAGCTCCTGGGGACATCCAACAAGAAGGAAGGCTCTGCCTCCATCTCATCCAAGGAGATTGGCATGTACGGTCACAGCGGCCTCATGGGGGATCAGGTTCCTATAGCGGTAGGTGCCTGTCTTGCTGGCATAGGAAGTTGTTTAGCTATAATGGGAGATGCCTCAGGTGAGGAGGATTATGCGTTAGCTTCATTTGGTTTTGCGGTAAAACATAAGCTCCCTATTCTTTTCTTGGTAGAAGATAATAACCTTTCTATACTTACTGAGAAGAGAGTAAGAAGGGATTGGAATCATCATGAGGTAGCTAAATCCTTTGGCTTAAAATCGTATAATTGTAATGATTCTATAGAGGAGTTATCTCAGGTTTGTGAAAATGCGAAGCATAACCTCCCAGCATTAATAAATGTTAATACCAATAGAAGAGTGTGGCATGCTGGAGGAGGCGTGGATGATTATCATGGAGAAGATAGACTTGAATTAGAGCTTAAGGCGAACCCTCTCAGTAATATAAATGATATAAAATTAGAGGTAGAGAACCTATGGGACTCACAGTTGCAGAAACTATAAAAGACATTACTTTAAATCATATCAATAAGGATGGTTTAGTATTAGGCCAATGCCTTACTGCTGTAGGTTGGGTAGGGGGAACCATACCAGAGGTTATAGACCACCCCAATATAATAGAGCTTTCTATGGCTGATTCGGCGGGAGGATCTATAGCTACTGGTGCCGCTTTAACTGGACGAAGGCCAATTTATGTTGTAAGGTATCAAGGATTCTTGTGGTATAATATAGTCAGCATAGTTAATTATGCAGCTAAATCCAAAGAATTATGGGATGTAGAGTGTCCAATATTTCTTAGGGCTATTGCTATGGAGGGGGGAATAGGCCCTGTCGCAGGATCTTCCCATTACTCATTAGCTTACAAGATGCCTGGGATAAGAATCGTCTCCCCCATGACCCCACTTGAGTATAAAAAAGTTTGGGATGAGTTTGTAGAGGATAGCATTCCTTATTTTGTTTCAGAGCATAGAGGGAGTTATAAGGTAGATTACGAGACTCCCCCCATCCTTCACGATGAAGCAGATCTTACGGTATTTTGTCTCTCTATAACTAGATTTAAAGCTTTAGAGGCTATAAAAATACTTGAGGATGAGGGGTATAGAATTAACTTTGTCCCCATAGTAGATATAAAGCCTTTAACCGATATACGGAGATACAGAAATTATTTAAGAAATTCTAAGTGCGGTGGTCTATTATTAGATGATGATTACACAGATGGGGTATCTAAGTCCATTTCGTATGATATTATGAAAGGGGTGGGGAAGCAAGTCTATACGTTAGGTCTTAAGGATAGGTCTGCTGGATTCCATAAAGAGGAAGATAATCTTCCACCCTCTACCGAAGAGATTTTAAAAACTGCAAAGGACATATTATGCTTTCCTTAATAATGCCAGGGATTAGGCCACACAATTGGGCACGGGTGTATGATTCTATTTCAAAATCTACTAAGAGAGATTTTGAACTGATTATTATCAGCCCTTACGAACTCCCTGCGGAGCTTAAAGATAAACCAAACATCAAGTTCATACAAGATTGGGGAAACCCTACTAGGTGTCAACAATTGGGATTGTTACAGTCAGAGGGGGAGGTGATAGGAGCCCATGCTGATGACGCTTTTTATTACCCCGATAAGTTGGATATTGTACTTGATGAATTTTATGATACAATTCACCCTAAAAAATCTATAGGGGCTAAGTACTTGGAAGGTGATGGAACCTCGGAAAAGGTACACCAGACAGATGACTACTATAGGCTTAACGGTTCTCAGTGGACATCTTCCCCATTATTCTCGGATGAGTGGATGTTATTTAACATAATATTTATGAATAGAGAGTATCTTATGAAGCTTGGGGGTTGGGACTGCCAATTTGAAACAACCTTTTATGGACATACGGATCTAGCAGTACGAGCCCAGAACGATGGTGCCCCAGTCACCCTCCTTGATTTAGACCTTACAGATGCAGGCTATATGCCTGAGAGGACGGGAGATCATGCCCCTATACATAATGCTCATGTAGAGCATGACTATCCGTTATTTAAGTCGATTTACTCTAAAGGGCCTATACAGTCTTTTATTTCTATAGATAATTGGAAGCTGGCCCCAGAAAAATGGCCCAGGAGATTTAAATGAAAAAAATATTAGTAACAGGTGGTTCTGGACTTGTAGGATCTGCAATTCTTAGATTAGGAAAAAAATATACAAACTATGAGTTTATTAGTACTACTCATAAGGAAGTTGACCTAACCGATGAAGAAGAGGTGAATAAATTATTTTCATTGGTATCTCCTGATTATGTTATTCATACTGCTGCCCGTGTAGGAGGCATCGGCAGAAACCTAAACTCTCCTGCCCAACAGTATCGTGATAATATTTTAATGAATACTCATGTTATCCATTCCTCTTATAAATCGGGTGTAGATAAATTAATAGCGTTTGGATCGGTCTGTTCCTTCCCTGGGGATGCTCTTTCTATAACTGAAGATATCCTTCATCACGGAGAGCCCTACAAGGCTCACAAATCTTATGCTTATACAAAAAGAATGATTGATATTCAGATTGAAGCGTATAACTCCCAGTATGGGACTAATTACTGTTCTATCATTCCAGGTAATATATTTGGAGAGAATGACAATTTTAATTTAGAAGATGGGCATGTGATACCTTCTTTGATTCATAAGTGTTTTATGGCTAAACGAGATGGGACAGAGTTTGAGGTGTGGGGGACAGGGAAAGCTAGAAGAGAATTTTTGTATGCTGAAGATGTTGCAAGAGTTTGTTTAGACTTACTAGATGTGGATAAGATTCCCACTAAACTTATAGTTTCAGGAGAAAGGGAGTTTTCTATAAAAGAAATGGCCGAAAAAATAGCTTCTATATTCAAGTACACTATTATAAAGTGGAGGCCCGATAAGCCAGAAGGGCAACTTAGCAGACCTTCTGATAAGACCCTTTTTTCTTCTGTGTTACCTTCCTTTTCGTTCACAGATGTTAACGAGGCTTTAGAAAAAACCATTCAATGGTTCTATAATAATTATACCGAGATTAGAAAATGAAAAAAGTTTTAATAACAGGAATCAATGGTCAGGATGGGTCCTATTTAGCAGAGTTTTTGCTAGAGAAAGATTATGAAGTGCATGGTACTTTAAAGCGTAATTCTGTATCAGAAAATCAAACAGCTAGGATTGATCATTTATACCCTAGAATTAAGAATAATCTATATCACGCAGATATGTGTGATATGGCTTCTTTGTTAAGTATAATTAAAGAAATTGAACCTGATGAAATTTATAATTTAGCGGCACAGAGCCATGTTAAGGTAAGTTTTAATGAGCCTAGCTATACTTTGAATACCATAGCTAATGGGACACTTAGTTTGTTAGAGATAATAAGACTTATAAATCCAAGTATAAAACTTTACCAAGCCAGTAGCTCTGAAATGTTTGGTAATTCTTGTGATGAGGACGGTTTTCAAAGAGAAACTACTCCTATGAATCCTGTAAGTCCGTATGCCTGCGCTAAACTGTGTGCATATAATTTAGTAAAGTGTTATAGAGAATCTTATGACCTTTTTGCTTCCAATGGTATCCTTTTTAATCATGAGTCTCCTAGGCGAGGCACCACTTTCGTTACTAATAAGGTTGTTAGGGAGGCTATTAAAATTCGTAAAGGATTAGTAGATAAAATTTACTTAGGAAATTTAAAAAGCACTAGGGACTGGGGACATGCAAAAGACTATGTTAGAATGATGTGGAGTATCCTTCAGCTAGAGAAGCCAGATGATTATGTATGCGCTACAGGATCATCTAATAGCGTATTAGATTTGTGCGAGTATGTATTCTCTACTCTGGGATTGGATTATAGAGATTATGTTGTGCAGGATTCTAGGTTCTTTCGCCCCACGGAACTTCGGAATCTGAAAGGTTGTCCAGATAAATTAAATAAGGCAGTCCCTATACAGTATTCGTATACTTTTGAGAGTATGTTAGATGAGATGATTGCTTATTGGGAGGAAAGAATTAATGCTTAAATTGAATCTAGGGTGTGGTAATAGGAAGTTAGTATCTTTTATTAATGTAGATGCTAGGAAAGAGGTAGACCCAGATGTTATAGCAGATGTTACCGCTATACATGAAGAGTTTCAAGATGTTGATCTTATATATGCTTGTCATGTTCTGGAACACTTTCCACTTAAACCTTCATCGTTTCAACCCGTCACCTGGAAGGAGGTTCTAGGTAATTGGTATTCTACCTTGAAGGAGGGGGGAGTGTTACGACTAGCTGTACCTGATATCGAAGCTGTGTTAGAATATTATTCAGAAACTAAGGATATTACCTCCTTATACGCCCTATTATATGGGGGACAAAAATATGATTTTGATTTTCATTATCATTGTTGGAGTTTTGAAACTTTAAAAAAAGATCTCCTAGAGGCTGGGTTTAAGAAAGTTAAACGGTACGATTGGAGATGTACGGAGCATTTCTTTGTTGATGATTATAGTCAGGCGTATTTGCCCCATATGGATAAGGTAAATGGAAAACTTATGAGTTTGAATGTGGAGGCAATAAAATGAACATAGGGATTGTAGGGGTAGGAGTAGTGGGGGGAGCTTGTAAATTTGGTTTCGAGAAACTTGGACACAATGTAGTCCCTCATGATTTAAAGCTAGAAACTAAGTTAGCAGACCTATTAGGGTGTAGTGTTGTATTTATATGTGTTCCCACGCCAAGCAATCCTGATGGATCTTGTGATATTTCTATAGTAGAGGACTGTGTTGAGCAGCTTCATTCTTTAAACTTTGCGGGTGTTGTTGCCATAAAGTCTACTTTGGAACCAGGAACTACTGATAAGCTTTCGCAAAAGTATCCCGATTTAGAGTTATGTTTTGTTCCTGAATTCTTAAGAGAGCGATGCGCCATTTCTGATTTTGTAGAAAATCATGATCTACTGGTGATAGGTTCCTTGAACCCTTCTACTATTGAGTTAGTGAAGGAGTGTCATGGTAACTACCCACATCAAGTGGTGACTTTAGATTACACGGAATCTGAGTTAATTAAGTACTATTCAAATGTTTTTAATGCTCTAAGAATCATTTTCGCAAACAGCATGTATTCCGTATGTGAATCATTAGGAGCAGATTACAAGGCAGTAAAGGATGCTTATATTCTTAGAGGAGGTATAGAGGATATTTACCTAGATGTTAATGATAATTTTAGAGGGTATGGTGGTACTTGTCTCCCAAAAGATGTAAAGGCTTTGGATAACTTGAGCAAGAAACTAAATTTAGATTTATCACTATTTGAAACTATTGATAAGGAAAATTCTAAGCTTAAGACTACTGTATTCAAAGGGATGCGTTCATGAGAACCTGTATAGTAACTGGAAGCCAAGGATTTATAGGCAGTTACTTATGCCAAGAACTCTTAAAGCATGGATGGAAGGTTATAGGGATAGATAACTTTTCTAAGTACGGGCGAGTTTCTCGTCCCCACGATACTCATTACGGATTTACCTTAATAGAGCATGATTTGTCTGTAAGCTTCCCAGAAGTAAAAGGTGATTATATAATTGCTGGAGCAGCCATGATTGGGGGCATTAGCTATTTTCATAAATATGCTTATGACCTTTTGGCTCATAACGAGAGGATAATTGCTAATACTTTTGATAAAGCTATCAAAGATAAAGTGAAGAGGGTTTTAGTTATTTCTAGTTCTATGGTTTATGAAAATACGGATGTATACCCCACGCCTGAGAATTCTTTGGAGACAACTCCCCCTCCGATGAGTACCTATGGTTTTCAAAAATTGGCTGTAGAGTATTTTGCTAAAGGGGCATGGGAGCAGCATGGCATACCCTATACTATAGTAAGACCATTTAATTGTGTAGGGGTAGGTGAGGAGAAGGCTATAACAGGGGATGAGATTATGAGTGGTAATATTAAGTTGATGCTTAGTCACGTATTACCTGATTTAATAAATAAAGTGCGTAAAGGACAGAACCCTCTTCGCATATTAGGAGAAGGCAACCAAGTGAGGTGTTATACTAACGGTAAAGATATTGCAAGAGGTATAAGATTAGCTTTAGAAAGTGAAGTAGCAATCAATAATGATTTTAATATATCTACTTCCGAAGCTACTACCGTTTTGGAACTTGCTGAGAAAGTGTGGAGTAAACTAAATCCAGACCTCCCTTTCAAATTTACTTCCGACAAGCCTTACAATTATGATGTACAGAAAAGAATTCCTTGTACTCGTAAGGCAAAAGAGATCTTAAACTTTGAATCTGAAGTGTCTTTAGATGAGTCTATAGAAGAGGTTATTAACTATATGGAGAATTTAAATGAGTAATAAAATATGTGATCTGTCGATTGTTTTGCCTGGAATAAGGCAGCGTAACTGGAAATCTTTGTACGATTCTGTATCCACTTCTATAGGGGATTATTCTTTTGAAATGATTATTGTGGGTCCTGGATCAAAACCCTTAGATCTTGAAGGTATAGACAATTTTCATTTCATTGAAGATTATGGAGCCCCAGCTAGATCAGCCCAGATAGGTGTCGCTCAAGCGTCTGGAAAGTATATGACCTGGGCTTCCGATGACGGAGTATTCCTTCCCAACGCTTTGAAAGAGGCTATAGATTTATTGTCCACTAAAAACAGGAATGATGTTATCATAATGCGTTATAGTGAGGGCGGTAATTCTCAAGGGGAGGAGTATTGGACTGCCTGGACACATGCAGATTTAAGACTCAATGGAGTTCCCCAACATTATAAGTGTGCCCCTGTGGGTTTATATCACTTGGATTATTTTAAAGAGATAGGGGGCTGGGATTGTAGGTATGAACACTTGAATATGTGTTGTCATGATTTAGCTTTTAGGGTTCAAAATGATGGGGGTGAGCTTTTCCTAGCTCCCTTAGAAATTCTTCAATGTACTTGGGATGTTCACTCCGAAGAGTGGGCTCCTATAGGAAGAGCTTATCATGAGAATGATTTGCCCCTTTGGAACTCTATGTACACGCAAGATCAATCACAGAGGATAAAGATAGACTATAATAACTGGAAAACCTCCCCAGCTAGGTGGACTAAAAGATTTGGGACCTTAAATGAGTAAAATTAATTTATGGATAGGAACAAGTATGCCATTGGGATAATTATCCCAATATATAACACAGATAAAAGTAATTCTATCATTCTAGAAAAATGCCTAGACAGCATTTTCCATAACTGTTTTAACAAAAATAATATTAAAGTATTGCTAGGGTTACATAAAGAAGATACTAAAGCTATTAGTTATGTAAAATCAGTCTTAGATGGGAAATACTATGATCCTCAAGTTAAACTCTTCTATCTACCCGCATCAGAGAAGAAGATTTCAAACTTTTATATTTGGGGAGCCTCCTTATGTCAGTGTGATTTCTTTTGGTGCTTACAGGAGGGCGTTGAAATTTTAACAAAACATTATGATGTTTTGTTTAGAGAAGAGATAAGGTTGTTTAAAAATAGAATCAGTCAGGATATGATAAACACTTTTATTCCTTATGTTTTAGTTGGTGATGAAAATTATCCTATTATGCACACTCGTATGTCTGATTTTATAAAAACCTCTGGTGAGTACGAAAATGATATCTTTTTAAGTTATAAAGATTTAAAATATCAGGGGAAGGATTATATTATAGATCTTAGTAAGAGTATTCTAATTAGAAACGGTAGCTAGATTATGGCAAAAATTAATTTTGGAGAATTGAAACTAGGCCATATTGCCAAGACAAATGTTTTAGATTGTCTTAGTAGGGATTGGATTACCTCTGGAGATAAGGTAAAGCGGTTTGAAAAATGTTGGGGAGAGATATTTTCTTACAAGTATAACAAGGCAGTAAGCTCAGGGACAGACGCTGTACTTAATCTTGTATCCTCTCTCTATAGGTTCGGAGCGCAAAGAGGGGATGAGGTTATTGCCCCAGCCCTTTCATTTATTGCAACCTCAAATGCCATCCTTTCAGCAGGGTTCACCCCAGTTTTTGTAGATATTGAGAAAGAGACTCTTAACATAGACCCTAAGAAGATAGAAAAAGCCATAACCCCCAAGACCCGTGCCATTATGGTTGTGCATACTATGGGCCGTCCATGTGATATGGATGAGATAAACAAGATAGCAAATAAGCATAATCTTTTAGTTTTTGAAGATGCTTGCGAAGCACATGGAGCCAAGTACAAGGGGGAGTTTGTTGGGAAACTTAGTAAAGGTTCAGCGTATAGTTTTTATACAGCACACCTCATTAACTGTGGAGAAGGTGGCATGGTATCCACAGATGACCCGTTAGTTTCTGAGTCAGTAGGTAGTACTAGGTCTCATGGAAGAAAGGAGGGGACTTTGTATTTTAATCATACTGATATTGGTTACAATTCAAAAATGAATGATTTAGAAGCGTCCATAGGACTTGAAGGTATTTCTAACTTTTGGCATACTTTTGATACTAGGCACTTTAACTTATTAAAAATTATGGACAGCACTAAAAAGTTTTCTAAGGTTGCTTGGTTTTCTGAGGAGCCTGAGGATATGGTAGTTTGTCCTCATGGTTTTTCCATAACTATGAAAGAGGGGTACTTCATTAAAGACTTGCAAGATCATTTAGATAAGGCAGATATACAATGGAAGCGAAACTTTGGATGTATACCTACTCAGCATGAAGCTTATAAGTTCATGGGTCATACATTAGGAGACTTTCCTGAAGCTGAGTATGTAGGAGACAACGGAATACATATAGGAACACATCATTATCTATCTGATAATGATATTGATTATATCATTAAAACTTTAAAAGAGTTTTTTAACAAATTTATTTAAAAATGGAAAGAAAATATTTACCAACCTTGTCTGAATTGATAGACAGGCTCTCGATTGCACAACTTAAAGAAGTTTTTATTGTTGACCATAAGGAGGAGTATGCTGAAGAAATTAAAGACATACTTCATGACATTTCTTTATTAGGCTTAGACGCAGAATTAGTTAGGGCCGTAGTAGTATTGTCTCAAATGAATCTACACATATGGCATAATGAGACCAACTATAGAAAAGGTATAAAGGACGGAAACAATCTAGAGCTTACGCACGGATTGAATGGTATTAGGAATACCGCTAAGAATAAAATTCAAGAGGTCGCAGGAGGAAGAAAAGATTATAAAATAGATTGCCTTGCGGCTGATTTTAAAGACTGGGAAATAAGCTGGTAATAATAGTGAGGATTAAATTATGAGTTCTGATAAAATTTTAATTACAGGTGGTGCGGGATATTTAGGTTGTGTTTTAGTACAAAAACTTCTAGAGTTAAAAAAATTATCTAAAGGTTTAAGTAAGCCGTATAATTCTACACAGAACTATACCTGGGATACTTTAACAATAGTTGATAATTTATTATACTCTCAGTCCCCTTTAGTTAGCTATTGCTATAGGGAAGACTTTAACTTTTTAGTTCAAGATGTAACTGATAATGAGAAGCTTTTGCCTTTGATTAAAGAAGCTGATGTAATAATTCCGTTAGCCGCCCTAGTGGGGTTCCCTGCATGTGAAAAAAACAAAAGGGAAGCAACTTTAATTAACCATAAACATGTTCAGTTTATATGTGATAATAAAAAACCAGACGCTAAAATACTGTATCCAAATACAAATAGTGGATATGGCATAGGAGATAAAGATGAGTTTTGTACAGAAGAAACTCCGTTATCTCCTATTAGTCACTATGGTATTACTAAATGTGCTGCGGAAAAAGATGTACTAGCCGCTGGAGGCATCTCCTTTAGATTAGCTACAGTATTTGGAGTATCCCCTAGAATGCGGCTGGACCTTTTAGTAAATGATTTCACTTATAAGGCTTATAATGATTCTTATATAGTTCTTTTTGAACATGAATTTCGTAGGAACTTTATTCATGTTCAAGATGTAGCATTAACTTTTATTAGAGGCATATGTAACTACTCTTCCATGTCAGGAGAAGCTTATAATGTAGGGCTATCAGATGCTAATATAAATAAACTTCAATTAGCTGAAGAGATAAAGAAGTTTGTTCCTAATTTCTCAATAAACTTTGATGAAATTCAAAGTGACCCAGACAAAAGAGATTATATAGTATCTAATAAAAAGTTAGAGTCTACTGGGTGGAAGCCTAGGTATTCTTTACAGAGTGGTATTGTAGAAATATTGAAAGCTTTACCTATATTACAGAAACAATTACACACTTTTACTAATTTAAGCTAGTATGACTAAATCAATACATTTTAAAAGGGTGGACGAGTTCCACAAAGCATATGATATGCCCAGGGGTACTGTCACAATCAATCAGGACTTCTCTAAGCTAACTGAGAAGGACGCTAAGAGGATTAAGCTACGGGCAGACCTGACAGCCGAGGAGTACAGAGAACTAGCAACAGCAGACTCCCCAGAAGAGATTATGAAGGAATCTTGCGACCTTGTGTATGTTATTATGGGTATGTTTGTAGAGTTTGGTTGGAATTTTGATGAGGCTTTTAAGAGGGTCCATGAATCTAACATGAGCAAGTTAGACGAGGAAGGGAAACCTATTTATAGGGAGGATGGGAAGATTCTTAAAGGCCCTAATTATACTCCCCCTTCTATAAAAGATCTCCTATAAAAGTCAAATTTCAATTTATTTTGGTCTATAATAGAGTATGCTAGAAGAAGTATTAAAAGGTATAAAGAGCGCAGGTTTATTGTCTAAGGAGAAGGTAGATCTGGGGTTCGTTTCAACAGGTAATTATGCCTTGAACAAGGTAATCTCTGGTGATTACACTAAAGGCATACCTTTTGGTATGATAACTCAATTTATAGGGGAATCGAGTACAGCTAAGACTATTTTTGCTACGCACATTTTCAAAGAGGCACAAGCAGCAGGTTATTATACTATGATGGTTGATAGTGAAAATGCGTACAACCCAGTTTTCGCTGCCTCTTTAGGAGTAGACCCAAAAAAACTTATCTATACTACACCAGGAACTTTAGAAGAGTGCTTCCAAGTTATGGAAGATACTATACTAGCTATTAGGGGGGCTGATAAGGATACCCCTATTATCATTGCTTATGATAGTAT
>Ga0209757_10000147_pt1 | contig 18648 bp, 13 predicted proteins | sample ETNvirome_6_1000_FD_185472 | JGI IMG/M metagenome (GOLD analysis project Ga0209757, IMG submission 185472) | Marine viral communities from the Pacific Ocean - ETNP_6_1000 (SPAdes) (version 2) | ecosystem: Environmental > Aquatic > Marine > Oceanic | place: Pacific Ocean | collected 2013-06-19 | reverse complement strand
GCCTTATCATCTATAAATAAATCAAATGCTGGTTTTTTTTGTGTTTCAATTCGTGTGTATTTACAATTCCAGTCATTTAATTGATTTTTTGTAAATTTTGTCCAATCAATCCCGGTAACACTACCTCTTGCTGTCCAATATACTATTTCATTACCTTCATCATATAGTTTATTTATTTTCCATATCTGCTCTCTGCGTGGTTCCGACAAAGTATAATCCCATTTTCCATTTATACCCTTATGACTATTACAAACAGTGCCATCAATATCTACATAAATTACCATATAAAATTATCTTTATAATAGTTTACTATTTCGTCCAACTCACTATCAAAATCAGCCTTAGGCTCCCACCCGAGACTTCGTAATTTAGAATCATCAATAGAGTATCTTAAATCTGCGCCAGGGCGTTCGAAATTAAAATCTATATAATTTTCAAAAGAATCTAAAGCTTTACCATAATAACATTTAAGAATTTTTTGTACAGTGTCAATGTTTTTTTGTTCAAAGTTACTCGATATATTATAAATTTCATTTACAGCTCCGGCCTCTATTATTTTAATAACAGCGCTTGCTGTATCTTTAGCATGTAACCATATTCTAGTTGGATTACCACCATCGTGTAAATTTATCTTTTTTCCAATCTTCATATATTTACAAATTTTAGGTATTAATTTTTCAACATGTTGGCCGGCTCCGTAATTATTTGTTGGTCTAACTATAATATAAGGAACGTTATATGTTCTACCCCAGGCCAATATTAATTGATCTGCGGCTGCTTTTGTAGCTGAATAGGGGTTACTTGGCCTTAACAAATCGTCTTCTGTGTGCGAACCTTTTATAATATCCCCGTAAACCTCATCAGTACTAAAATGTAAAAGTGTAGGCATTTGATAATATTTTCTTTTTCTAATCAATTCTAATAAATTTCTAACTCCATTTATATTTGAATGTAAAAATTCATCGCTATCTACAATAGAATTATCAACATGGGTCTCTGCTGCTGTATTAATAATATAATCGCAATCATATAACCATTTTAATTTTGCAATATCTTCTCTATGAAAACTAAAATTATCGTTCTTTTCAAATTCTTTTATTAATTCGGGTCTTGAAGCATAAGTTATTTTATCAACGCCCTTAACATACCAGCCCTTATTTAAACATTCTCTAGTTATGTATGAGCCAATAAAACCTAAACACCCTGTTATATAAACTGCTTTTTTCATTTATATTGCTCCATAAATTTATCAATTATCTTTCCTACATAATTTATTTTATCTCTATCTAAAACAGGAGAAGTTCCTAAAAAGAAAGTATCAGTTGTTACTTTTCTAGCATTAGGAAATCTTTTTATTACCTCTTTACTGTCCATTAAGTGAGTGTAAGCTGGCTGTAGTAATAAACTACCACCAAAATATTGTCTTGTTTGGATTCTATTATCTTCTAAAAATTGACATATATCCGACCTTGTAAATGGAATTCTGTCTCTTATTGTTAACGGGAATGCAAACCAGCTTGGATCTGACTTTTCTGTAGGTCTTGGAAGATGAAAATACTCTTCATACTTTTCAAATATTCTCATATATCTTTTATAATTTCTTCGTCTAATACTATTAATTCTAGGTAACTTATCTATCTGTGCCAGCCCCATTGATGCCTGTAATTCAATAGGTTTTAAATTATATCCAATTTCACCATATACATACTTATGGTCAAATATGTGTTCTGGTAAAGAAGGTAACCAACAAGAAAATCTAGTTTTACAAGTACCATTCTTTAATAAATTAGCCTTTTGTCCTACACAATAACAATCTCTACCCCATTCTCTAAAACTTCTAACAACTCTCTCTTGATCTGGTGTTGTTGTAGCTACAAATCCTCCTTCTCCCATAGTGATATGATGTGCCGGATAAAATGAACAACTGGCCATATCCCCAAAATTACCAAGAGGTTTATCATCATATTTAGAACCAAGAGCATCACAACAATCTTCAAGAAATACTAAATTATATCTATCAACTATATCCATTAACTTATCCATATTAGGTGGATTACCTAGTACGTGAGCAAATGTAATTATTCGTGCATTTGTTTTTTCTATAGCCTTAACAACTTGTAATAAATCTAAATTCAATGTATCTAACTCTACATCAACAAAAATTGGTTCAAATCCTGCTTGTAGTATGGGATTAAGTGTTGTAGGAAATCCTGCTACAGGAGTTATTACTTTTGTACCTTTAGGTAAGTTGTATAACTTTTTAGATGTCATTGCCAGCATCATAAGTAGATTAGAGCTAGAGCCACTGTTTGTAAGAATACCATATTTTTTATCGAATAACTTTGAAAATTTATTTTCAAATTTTATAGCATCATCTCCTAAAACCAGCCACTCATTTAATAAAGACTTAATTGATCTAACATATTCATCTGATGTAAAATAAGGCCCTGCATATTGTACCCAGTCTTTTCCAGGAATCCAGTCTTTTTGTAAGTGTTTTTCTGTTATATACTCATCAACTAAATTAAGTATATGTTCTAATTTAGATTCAGTATTCACCCAATAGCATCCCATTTTTCTGTATATTCAGCTATCTGCTTGTCAACGCGGGTAATATTTTTATTCCACTCTTTATTGCGCCGGACAAACCAATCATCATATTTTTGTATTTGAGGTCCATCTACAGTATCAAGGTTTGTAAAATTTTTATATCGTTGTGATTTTTCCAAAAGCCTTTCATCACTTCGAATATGGCCCCAGTGTAAATATATAACTTGTTGTAATATCATCCCTTCTTCATTACTAATATCAAACAGATTATGCATATCCCCCGTTGCGCGCTTACTGCTTTTAAATAATCGACCGGTTTGATAATCCGGCAGTATAGGGCTTCTGCGATGATAAATATCTTTTTGAAAATTAATTCTATCAAAACATGCTGTTGTTTTTCCTTGTTTTTCTAACAACTTTACTACCTGATCCATGGTCCATGGACTATAAATAATTTCATCGCCATCGATTCCACAAATCCATGGTTTAGTGCTTTTTCCAAGAATAAAATTAACTTGATTTTGAAAAGTATCAAAAGGTCTAGTATAAACATTAATACGATCTTTAAATTGATTTACAATTTCTGTAGTATTGTCCCGGCTTTGCCCACTATCTACCAAATTTACTTCTTCAAAGTGTTCAGTACACCACTGCAAGGTGCGCTTTAAGCAATCACCTATTTCATGCACCACTACTGATGCTGAAACGTTTTTATTTTTTTTCATTTTATAATATTTTCTAAATAACCATTAAATTTATTCAGTGTGTCTTTTTTATCCTGTTCTACTATCATTAAATTTTTCTGTTCTTCCCATTGATAAACAAAGATAGGGTCGGCAGGGTCTTCAGTAAAACCTCTCATCTCATTAACATAATTGTTTTTCCAAACAATTGTAGGAATTTTAGCAAATAATGATAAATTTTTTCCCCATGTATCTGCACCTATCATTAAATCTGCACCTTTTATTAATTCCATTTGTTCCCACAAAGACAAGTGTGTAAAATTCTCTGACTCTTCTATTGAATAATTAAAAAGATCTTCTGGTAAGCCCAGTACGCACAATTTTACTCCTTTTTTTCTTAAAGCCTTTGTTACCGAATCCCAATATTGAGGTTCAATACAAACATGTTTCTCGGGATGCCCACCTTTACCGCTTCCAGAAGGTTGTATGCATACTTGAAAATCTTTAACTTTCTTTGCAGAAATATCTGCAAGCCATGATGTTTGTGTTAATTTAAAATCTTTAAAAATATTATATTTGGCCCACTCTCCATACTTTAATTCTGGAGGTAAGTGCCCGGTAAATTTAGCATGTGTCATCGTTGACGCCATTTCAGCATAATTACCACTATTTTGTAATACTAATTTACGGGTAATTTTTTTAAAACCACCTAATAATTCTTTTATAACCTCAGGATTGTTTGCGTAACTTAGTACTGTAATTTCTTCGTTTTGGTCGTAGCATGAAGATAGGGTATAAAAAATATCACCTATGCCTCCAATATGAAGACAAAAACTACCAAGTTTTTCAATATTTTTTAACAATATTAAATCTTTCTATAACTGTTTTGTTTTGAGAAACTTATTAAATTCACTTTCCACTGTTTCAATTGTTAACCCATCAAAACATTTCTCTTGATTAGGGGGTACAAACATTGGCCCATCTGTTCTAAAAAAGAATTTATGCTTTATACCAACAAATTCATTGTCTGCTGTTATCTCCTGAATGTCGCCTTTTGGATATGTTTTAGAAGGTACTGCAGCACCTGCGACTACGAAGCAAGGAACATCAAAAGTTGCGCAAACATGCATCACCCCATTGTCTGCCCCTATGTAAGCAGCGGCATGTTGACAATACCGTAAAAAATCATTAAAACTACCGTCTGTTTTAATTGAATTTTCAAATAAATGATAGTTTGGATTTTGAGCTGTTTCTACAACTTGATAACCCATTTTTTGAATAATTTTGCCCAGACGTTTCCATCCTTCTACGTTCCACTCTTTACCTTGCCAACCTGAACCCTCGTTACACAAAACAACATAATTTCCAGAAAGATTAGGTTTCTTTGATTTAAAAGTTAATTGTGGTTTTTTAACATCCTTTTCTTCAAGTCCTACCACATCGCAATATCCTCCAACAAATGTAACATCAGACCTTGATTCATAGGCGAGGTCCAAATCAAATTTTAACTCAAAATCATCTGTCCATGCTGTGATCTCTTCTACGTCCAGATCTCCGTCTTCTGTTTCAATAATATTTTCAGTTTTTGGAGGTTCTGAACTTAAAATATCATGGAGGATAGCGCCCTCTTCTATTTCAATAATCTCATCTACTCCTTCAAAATATTGTGCTACATCCGCGCAGCCTCTTGAGTTTCCTACAAAAAATGTTATGTGTGCGTTATTATATTTTTCCTTTAATTTTTTAATAACAGGCTCTACTTGGATTACATCTCCTAGACCTATTGTACGTTTAATTGCAATCTTCTTGGGCTGATAATCTTTTATAAGCTCGCGAACTTGATTATTATAATCTTTTAATTGGGAATTCCCAACAAGCGTTGGAAAATACTTACGCGTTTTTAATTCACTAGAACCAGGATCTAACACCTCTTCTCTAACCGCAGTGGGAGCAAGTGCTGGTTGATAAATTATTTGTGCTCCGGGAGGATCTACAAACTGTACTAATGTAATTTCTGAAGGAACTGCGCCTTTAATATCGCCTTCTGTCCACGACTTTAGTATCATGCCGGGAACCATAACGCCTACTTCATCTTTTTCAACAAGCATTGATTCCCAATCAGGTTTTATTTCAATTTTATGACAAATTTCATCTATAACAACATCTTCAATTTTAGGTGGATTATCTATTCTCCAACCCATTGCATTTAACAATTCCTGAGGACGTGAGCGATCACGCTTTTCAATATGACTTAAAGCCCATCCAAGTTTTTTATCTCTTCGGAATTCTTCTAGGTGAGCTTCAATATGATAAGGATACCAAACCACGGTACCACAAGTTTTATAAAAAACAATTTCACCTACTGCGGACTCTGTGCCCATTGAAATTAAATCCACGCCAGGGTTGGCCTCTAGGAATCGAACATGATGCTCGGTTTTATTCCACTTGTCCTGTATACTTTCTAAATCGAGCCTAGGTAAAGTAACGACTAAAATGTCTAAATTTTTATATGTTTGTTCGTTAATTACTTGTGTAAGAAAATGATCAATTTGTTCTGGAGGAGATGCCTCTCCCAGAACTACTACTGAAACCAAAGGATTGTTATCCATGAAACTCCTTATATTTTAATTATGCGTTCTAATTTTGTCTGTGTTCTTTTTAATATGTCATTTTTAACTGTTAAAATACAATTACTATATTCCACCCAATCAATCATAAAATTTTTATCTAAAATTCCATTATTTTGTAATTTAACAACTTCATTAAGAGCATTTACGGAATATAACGTGTTAGTATCTTTCTTACGATGTACGCGAATAGTGTTTACAACAACTTGATCAAAAACAACTGATTTATTAATTTCAATATTATATGTTAAAATTAGGCTTTGTTCTGCAACAGTTTCGCGTAATACAAAAATTCGATCATTCAAAATTATATACGCTTCTTGAATCAATGCAATCGTATTTAACAGTTCGCTACGGGTTATGAAAGTAGCTAATAAACAACTATTCATTTATAAATTCTTTCATTATTATTTATATAAATCGCTGCTCTTGCTATCGCTCTCTATATGTTTACTTTTTATTTCAGTATATCTCTTTACAGGAGCATCTAGACCACAAATAATAGTATAAACACGAAGAACTTCCCTATTATCTTCATAAATACCTCTATGAATTGTTGCTTTGCCCGTCAATTGCGCCAACGTATCAAACCCATACTCAATATACTCCATAAGTCCAGCAACACTTGCAAACATTTCTTTTCCGCCGACTACAATGCAGCCCGCTACTTTAGCAGTAGATAAATTAAATCCATCAGCTAATAATGTTTTCTCTAAGTTGCTCTTTACCGCCTTACTAATATCTGTTTCGTTGCTTATTTCTTTTACAGTAGTGACTCCCATTATCATATGGCCACCTGAAGTTAAAATAGTTGTATAATCAGTTGGATCCAAAGATGTATACTGTGAATTTTGATTTGCCAAAATGTTAAAAATATTAAATAGCCCCGCTACTGTGGAATTGACTGTGGGCCAAAACTTTGCCACTGGTACAGATTTATACATATTTTTAATTTTATTATTATCAATGATAATTGTAGGAGAAACAAACCCCTTTTCAGCATATTCAGATATTCTTTCTGCTACATATATCGAATTTTTTGCAACTTTTGGTGATGCAGATTCCCCTTCTGTTGGCAGAGTCATAATTACACCTACTTTTTTATCAACATTTTCAATGCCAATATAACTTAAATATTTCTTTGCAACTTCAATTAAAGCAAATGATGACCCTGCACCCGAGCCTCCTCCTGCGCCAAAACAGATAAAGATATGCTCTGTTTTTTGGCCAAAAATCTTTCTCATAAGATCATAAATTTCCTGTTGGTATTTAATTGCAGCACTTTCTCCTCTGTCCATATTCTTGCCAGCACCACCTTGACCCACATCTAAAACAAATTTTTGATTTTCTGGTATATTTACGGTTGATAGATCGTTTGCAGCAGTATTTAAACATAGCGTTTTTTTATAACCTAACTTATAAAATTGTTCTGCTATTCTTCCTCCGGCTTGTCCTGAACCTATGAAAGCATAATCAATCGCGCCACCATGTTCGTTTTGTATCTGATCTTGTTCTTCTTCTGGAACCTCGTATTCTTCCAAATCTAATACTGGAATTTCAAAATCTGGAATTATATTTTCTTCTGCCATTGTTATTCTCCTGTCCATTTTTTAACTTCTAATTGAGCAAATACTTCAGCCTCATGTTCATCAGGGTGGTGGTAGTACCACTCATCTTCTTTACCTGGGTTTCTGGCCTGGAACTCTGCTATTTTTCGTTCATAAGCTTTTTTAAACTCATTTAAGTTGTTTGTCTCTTTGTTTCTTAAAACGTGTTTTAGCTCGTGTAAATAACTTAATAAAAAATCTTTTTCTCCTGTAGCGTTATGTGGGTTTACATATATAATATTATTATCAAAATTATAATGAGCCTTAATATAATTATCATTCGTAAATTGTAGTTGTGGCTCAACTTTGTAAAACTCATTAATATTAGCTAAATTTATATTAGACAGCATCTTTTCAATAACACTTAAAACTTCTTTATTAATACTGGTTTTTTCATCAAATTCAACCGTTTCTTCAACATCTTTTTTGTTATCTGAAACTTTTTCTTTATCCAGATCTTTAAACTCCATATCATCCGTATCTGAAAAATTCATTGCCCTGCCTGCAATTTTTTGCTTTTCCTCTTGAGACCCTGCTCGTTGTATGTAATTATTAACAAATCCAGTAGCATCGTTTCGCCTTGCGCTATCACCAGTCATTTTTGCTTGTGTATTCTGTGCTGCAGGCCTACTGTGAATATCGTGAGCATCAATTGCATCTGATTTGTCTGATTTTTCTCTTGTTGGTTGATCTACTCCTACAGGGGAATTTATGCCAGGCTCGTTATCCCAATGAACCTTTCGCTTTCCTCTCTGTTCGGGAGGTAATGTGCCTCCACTTGATGTTATTTGTCCTCCGTAAGAACTCGTATTGAACTCTACAATATTAGCCTCCCCCGACTCTTCATCGGCAGGGGCTACCATTCTCTCAATTCCAAGCAAAGTGTCCAATGCTGCTTTTAAACTATAATGAGATTTCCTTGCCGCATCTTCTACGGCTTTAGTATCCTCTTTTGCTTGTCTAATTTTATCTCGTTGCTCTTCTGTTATTTTTAAACTAGCTCCGATAACCGATTCTACAAACCCCTCAGCGCTTGGTCCGTAACCTATACCAATTTGCTTTGTTTTATCTTCTGAGTTAAAAACTCTATTTTGAGGATGTCTTTGTCTAGTGTCATTAAACTTACTCGGGGACATAACTCCTTGTAATACATTAGAAATTTCTTCAAATGCTTGTTCATTAGGAACCGCGATAAATATATCTAAATCCGAAGAACCATCTTCTAAAGCAGTGCCTAATGCTTTGGAGCCAACTATTATTGGCTCTCTATGGACCAACTCTTTAATTTGATCTAACCATACTTTCTCATCTTCGGTAACCTCTGATTTTTCATTATGAATCTGTGCTAGTTGGTCGATATCATCCTCAAATAAGCTTAATCCATCTGTCGAGGTGCCGTCGAAAGCATACTTCACCCTCTCTCTTTCGTCCGGATGCCAATCCATTGCAAACTGATCAGCTGTATATGGAAATGAGCCTGCTGAAGGCCTATTAACATACTTTGTTTTATAGGCCAAATCTGTCCCTGTGGGTAAATCTTCGAGCAGTGGTGTGTGGCTTTCCGACACCCACTCTAAAAATTGATATCTTAAACTACGAGAATATTTTAACTTAATTAATTCAGAATTGATATACTGTATTAACTTTGCTTCATTTTTTAACTCTTCTAAGCTAGCTGATTTTAATATTTGCTTTAAAATTTTTAATTGTTCAGCTTCATTCATACCAAAGAGTAAAGTATTTCCCTTTTTTTCTGGAGGCTCTCCGGTTGCGACTTGATTTAATTCACTAGCGATTGCTTTTAAAACTTTATTCATTTGTCCCTGTGTACCTTTAAAAAATTTATTATATGTATCCACATCACCATAAAATCTAACTAACTTACCAATTTGTATATATGCTTTTTTAGACTCAGGTTCTTGTTTAATTTTATTGGCAACATAATCTTGTAAAACTCTAATTAAATAATTATATTTATCTTCGTCGTGTGTAAATTGTTTGCGTAACTTTGGAGCCACTCCAGCAATAATTTTATAATAAAAATCAATAATTTTTTGAAGAAGTCTATATATTTCTCCGCGATCTGGTTGCTCTCTCTCTACTTCAGGCTCTTCAACATTAACAGGAGTCCTATAGTCAGACTTGCCTTTCTTTATAGACTCACCTGAGTTTTTCCACCAATGCAGAACTTCCTTACTCTTTATTAAATCTTGTTTATTACTATATCTCATTTTTATAAATAGTTTTTAAATCACATAAATCTTCATAGTTATTTCCTGTTTGAACAAGCACTGGAAATAAAATTTGCTGTTTATAAACACTGGGAATAGCAGCATCTGTCATTATTTCCTGTATAATTTTTAATATCATATCTAATTCATTTTTTTTACAGTCAAATACAATAGAATCATGTACTGCTAAAATAACCTTTGACTTTAATTTTTGTACCTTAATCTTTTCTTGCACCAAATAAAGAGCCCTTAAACAAATATCAGCAGCTGTCCCTTGAACTAAATTATTAAAAGCTTTAGTTTGAAATAAAGTATTATCATTAAAAAATCGTTTTCTTCCGAAAATATTTATTTGTTTTTTTGTTTGTCGAGCAAGAGCAGTAACCTCTTTAATCTTTACGCTTAAAAGAGGATAAAGTTCATTAAGGTCTGCTGCGTGCTTATGAACAAATCCTCCGTAGATTGCTGAAAAGTTGATAATTTTTGCCTTTTCTCTCTCTTCGTGAGAAATATTAATTTTCTTAAATAACTTCTGGGCAGCTTTTATATGAATGTCTGTTTCAGTTAAATCTTTTTCACCAGATATTGCCAGGGCCAATCTTAGTTCCATTGCATTCCAATCAGAAACCACAATCAAGCCTTCGTGAAAGCGACTCTCAAAACAACGTTTAAGACCAACATCTTTAGGCAATGTCTGTAAATTTGCTCCACCCGATCCTACAACTCTTCCAGTAATAGTCCCTGTGACGTCTAAATACTGTTCCAGTTTGTTTAGCTTAGCCTCTTTTAAAATACGCTTACAAATACGTTTATATTTATTTTTTGAATTTTTAGAATATTCTAATAGTACCTCGGTATTAATGGCAACTTTATTTTTCCTTATAACATTTAAAGTTTGTTTAGCTTTTAACAAATGTCTATAAAATTGCCAATCCCTTTGTGTAAAATATTGATATATATTTTTTCCTAGTTGCAAATAAATTTTAGATCTTAGTTGAAGGTCTGCCATCCATACGTAGTATGGAATCAGATCTTTATTACCGAGATTTCTTTGCAAAACTTTAACTTGATTATCATTATAAGATTCATTTGTAAATTTATCAACCATATTTGATAGATCAGGTTGTTTAATATTATAATAGCAATAATACATTAAAGATAAATCTAAAACATTATCCAAACTAGTTTGATTAATATCCCATGTAAATAATTGCTTACTTTTATTATTCCACTCAAATGAACTAAAAGTTTGTGTTTTAATATCACTCTCTTTATCATAACTAATTGCAGTGTATTTTATATTATCATAGCAGCCAGTGGCTACTCCAACTTCACTAGAGAATATATCGTTGACAGGATTTGTATTTAAATTTTGAAAAACTCGTAACATTTATATTAGTAATTTAATAAAAAGCCACCAACTTATAACTATTATATGTCGATAGAAACTGTAAATGTCATTGGGATTGTAGTTGATTTTTTCAGTGGTTGACCTAATTTTCCAATAGCAAGAAGTTCATTATCATCATTATACAAGCCCACTCCAGTTACATAGGGTTGAAATTCACCTACAAAAACAGACGATGACAAACTCGTTGTTGTCATTGTAGACCCATCTCCTCCATAAGTAAGAGCCGTGTCTCCCATTGAAGTTTCCTCTGATACACCTGTGAGAGTTTTTGGGAGCCTATAAATATAGTTATATCCGTAGCTAGCACTGCCTCCTTCTGCAGTTGTTAAAAATGCGCTTGGATTAAGAGAAAAATTTAATTCATCTGGATTTATTTTACAAGTAAAATGTAAAACGTTCATTAAAATCTGCGAATTAAAGCTTACTGTAAAGGGCCCTCCATTTCCTGAAGCAAATTGTGGTCCACCAATGTAAGTAACAGCAGAGGCAAATGAACTCAGGGCATTATAACCATTACTGTCATTAGCTGAACTTGAAACAATTCCCAATAATCCTTCATCGTTAAAGAAAAATCCGGAGACGCCTCTGGAATCCAATACGTTGTCATCGTACTTAAAATAAGGATTAGGAAAAATTTCTACATCTTTACCAAAAATTGAAGATGTTACACTAGAAGATAAAATAAACTCATCGGTGTATGATGAATTCAGCGAGTCTTTTTTTCCAGTCAATGCTAATGTTTGCGGTGCGACACCGGCACCATACCGATTTTTAGGGATTGTAAATAATAAAATTCCTGAAGAAGTTGCTGTTAAACTCGGATAAGTATCTGTTGGATGTCCCTGCGTTGCAGTAGCTGAGCTAACGGGCCCGTCAGTGGTAGCAGAGGCGCCTATATTATATTTTTGCAATACTTCTATAAATTGCTGTCCATATGCAGAAGTAGTAACTCCGGAAGAGGTATCATTTATTCCCGTTGTAATTATAAAACCAGCGCTGGCAACGGCTGAATTGCTCAAATAAGATACATATTGATTTAACTCTACAACGGTAATAACAGTGTCATTTGGTGTCAACTCTTTATATGAATTATTAATCTCTAACGGTAGTTTCTCTTTATAACTTAAAGGATAACTCATTAGCTGCCACCTATATCTAAATTAGCGCCGCCGGATACTTCAGCAGAAACATCCTCTGGAACTACAATAAGTTTCGGCATTATTTCACTGGGTGAGAAATCCAACAAAGGTTTAAATATAATTGTTTGATCTTCATTTTTTCGCAGAGTGCTTCCAACGTTTGCAACTGCTAATAATTCATTGCTGAGATTATAAAAACCTATCTTAGTAATATAGGCACTAGGAGGTGTGCTAAAATATTCATTTGTTACAGGATCATAAGCAGTTGGGTTCTGACTTCCATTAAATAAAGTACCGTCAGCAATAGTAATTGGTTGTAACATAGCTTTATAAATTATATTATCATACGCGATAGATAAAATTCGTTTTTCAAGGCTATCCCAACTTTGCGCATAGTTTGTAAAATCTACTTCCTCATATTTACCGTCTTGGTATTTATCTGATGAGTCCCATACAATCAAACTATAATCATTAAAAATAGTGCCCACCTGTGGCTGCTCTGAATTAAAAGTTAATATTCTTGCGCCAAATTTAGCAACTCTACGAACGCTATGGTTAGTAAGTTCAGAGTTAATACTTTTTTGCATTGAATCTTTATATTGTATAAAACCAGTTTCTCTTACGCTACACTCACCAAACAAAGTCATTGTTCTGTCATATGCGTTATCTATTGCTAACTTTGGATTAAGAGAGCTATCAAAATTAAACCACAATGCCAATGCGCTGTGTGTTTTAGGAGATCTTGCCACATTGCTAAAAGGCCTATTACCAAAAAGAACAGAAGATATAGAAGAGCTATCATACATTGTAGGTCCAGCCAACGGCAAGTAATTATCAATATACTGACTAAATCTTTGTAGCCGGCCTTGGCGCAAGACAGTGCCCATTCTTGAAAAACAAAGGCCGATTTCATTTGCAGTAGCAGCGGCAGGCATGGCTGCAGCTGTTGAATTAGGATCCTCTGCGCTAGTATACACTTCATAACCGGGAGCAGTCATGACGTTCCCCGACGTTGTTGCAGATGAAAAAGGATCTGCAAGAGCACCTACCCAACCTCTTAATTCAAACAGCTCACCACTATAATTATTACTATTAATACTAAAATCTGGCCTGGGAAAAGATATTGAATCTCTTCTTCGAGTAAAACCGTGATAAGGATTTCGTTGAGGTGTAGAGCCTAAAATTGTACTAGAATTTCCTTGTTTTTGATTAAAAGTAAATTGCGAAATCAAATCTTTTTCTTCTAACGGTGGTAATGAATCATCTACATAATATAGTGTATCTCTATCTTTTGCGTGCTCTTGCATTTCTTTTTTTGTTAAAGATTTTCTCCAAATACGCATTTCTTCTACTTCAAACGTCATAAATTCAGAATCTGCGATTCCAATAAGGGCCGATGTCAGCGAGTTAGCAACTCCATTAAGAAAAGCAGCGCTGTGGGTTCTCGGTGCATCTTCTGGTTGAGCAATTGGTAAATTAAAATTAAAAGACCTCGAAGAATAGAACTGTTGTGCGGTATTACTATCAACAAGAAAATAATACTCTAATGAAGTCAAAGTATTTTTTATTCCCTCATCGTAATCGCCCGTGACAATTCCTCCAAATGCAGACAAACCTATATCTTGTTTTGTGAATAATTGATAAAAGCCGCCTAAAGAAGAAGGATTTTGCACTCTAGTAGTATCATCATTTTTACTATAACTAAAGGCAATGTATGGAGTTGATCGATAAATAGGTAATTGTATTCCGTTATCATCATGAAAATCTTGCATACGACCTGTCCCATCGGGATTTACTTTTCCCGTATAACCACCAAATGGCCAAGAACTTATACTAATATTTTTAAGAGGATCAGTAAGGTATGAAGCACTTAAAGAAGTAACAGGAAAAGCATTAAAATTAAAAAGTGGTAATTCGTGTTCATTTTCGCCAATTTGCTCGTCTCCATCAAATAAAACAGCTCGTATTTTCGGATTAGGTTTATTATCAGTAACGTACTCAAGGGCAATTTGCTTAGGTGAATACACACCACTTCTACTTGTTCCTCCTAGGGAAAAGAAAGTGCCTGTTCGGGATGCAGATAAACTGCCAGTAGAACCTTCTCTGTCTGCATTTGTTCTAAAGAACAACTCAACCGTAAATTCATCTAAACTTTCCTCGGGAAAGCCCACTCCGGCTTTTTCAAATCGAGCAAATTGTGAACCCGTAGTGGAACCTTCGGGAAATATTACTGCTGGATCATTTGACTTACCACCAGACAAAGTAACAACTTGTTCGTTATATTGCACCTGGTTTGCGCTAAGGGCCGGTGCGTTACTATATATAGAAGCCGGACGTATAATTTGCGCAGATACTGATCCTGTTAAAGGATCAAATAATCTAATAGAGGTATATCCGCTGAATATGCCGACTGTGTCATCACATGCAGTTACTGCTGTGCCGGTGCGAGCAGCATCGGTAAAAACCACTCCTTCCATTTCAGCAGGTGATTGTGAATCTAACATTTTATATGGAATTGCAGGTCTAGTTTCTACATCAACTGTAGCTACCTCGCCAGCTCTAAAACTCACAGGAGGTATTTTATTATACATAGATGACATTGTAGGAGAACCTGCGGCCATAAATAATGAGGACACTGAATATTTTGCTGAACTAATTGATGTTGTCGGTTTTAATTTGTAGCCGTCCAAATAAGCTCGAATATAACCGCTCTGACTTCCTCTTTCCGCAGCATTTCCTGTTGCGGTAAACACGGGAGACATAGCGTGACTAGTCCCTGTAGGACTCCATGCAATAATTAAATGATGAATAGCGCCATCTGTTAAATTGAAAAGAGGGCCCGCATCACCTTCACCTGTATATTGAGCTGATGCTCCTCCAAAAGCATATCTACTTCCAGAGCCTCCTGAAAAAGAACCCCCCAGGCCAAATGCCTCACCATCTAGACCCGTTACTTTTGTTAGATCTCCGTCTCCAACTTGAATTTCAATTGCAGTAGGAGATAGTAAGTCAACTCTAAACTCTGTAAAAAGTGGAGCCATTTCATTTCCATAAAAATTAACCTGTGGCTCTAAATGGCGGCCGGCAAATAATGTAGATGCAGACATTACAGCCCACATTTCATAATATATCCCTTCAGTATTTGCACTAAGGGCTTGAAACTTGGAATCAGCTGAAAGAGCTGTGGCTCCGGCACTTACAGCAAGTGTCCCGGCTTCATAAATATTTTCTGTTACGGCGGTCATTCCTCCAGAAATAGTAGACAATACGCCCCCTTTAAAAAGTAAAGTTTGTCTACTTGTTATTTCGGATGGCCTAAATACGATTTCAACAGTAAATCCTGAGCCTGCATATTCATTCCACAAATCTGTTTTTGCGCTCGGATGCGCAAATATAGCTGATGTATCTTTAAAACCGGGATTGAAAGTAACTGCCCTTAACGGGTTCGTAGCGTATTGATGTGTTTGATCAGTAAAATTTGCCTCGGAAATAATATTAGTATCAATCGTATTAAAAGTAAAAGTACCTGGTTGAATTTTATCTCGAGAGTAATCTGATTTTAAACCCATCACTTTTATAAACTCTGTTATACCACTGGGGCCAGCTGACAATTGCATACCGCTAACTTCTGCAGATGTGCCATCTCTTGAATTTCTAAGCCACAAAGGGGTTGTGGAATCCAGAAAGGAGGTAATTGTGCCAGATTGGCTTAGCGGCCATTGATTCAAATAAGCACTCGTTATCGTGCCATCCCACTCTCCTCCTCGAACAAAATTTTCTATATTCTCATCAGGTCTATATAAAAAATCTCTTACATGGGTGAACATAGCGCTTTCTGAAAAAGCATAATGTGTATCGGCTTCTTGGCTTTTTACGGCCTGGGTAGTGCTGCTAGAAGAAATATTATAAAAATTAAAAACTTGGTTATATTCATTTATAACCTTAGTTTTTAAAGTACGATTAAATCCAACGGCAAAAAAATCATTGTCATTATATTTTACATATTGTACTGCTAATGGTAAATCTTCGTCAAGCTGCTGTGTTACTGAAGATGATCGAAGAACTCTGACATTGCTGTCATTAATCCGTGTACTATTAAATGGGTTGTTGGTGGTAGACACACTAACTAATATTCCAAATTAATTTTAAAAACTGCTTCTGAATTAAAATCTTTTTTAACTACTGGTGCTACTTTTGCTACAGCTAAAATTTCGCCGCCATCATTTAACAAACCAATAGTGGTAATGAAAGTAGTTGGATTTCCTGTTAAATTACTATACACTGATCCAGATGCGTTTCCGAACGTTGGGTTAGTACTAAAATTTGCCTCTTTATTATAAACATGGCAAAAATATTGGCCATTTTTTACATACTTTTCAGTTTTAAAGTCTACAGCTGTTGTAAGAAATTCCTCCGCAGAAAGAGAATTTAAATGAAAACCGCTGCTACTTCCTGCTAGCTTCGATGTATAATCAATCCCATTTGATGCATCATTACCGTGAAACATCATAACTCCATAATCATAAAAAACTGTCCCCACCACATTAGCACTAAGAGATGTAGTTAATGGTCCTCTTAATTCTCCAATAGGATAGAGGCTCGATAATTGACCTGTTGCCAGTAAATCATTATATACATATGAATTAATTGCTTCAGCGCCTGTTGTAAGAACGTGTGCCGTAATACTACCTGGCTTAATTCGGTCCTCTAGGGTAGGTCTACTAATATCAACGATCCTTACGCCTGGTGCAGTTGATGAAGTATCATCAGATTTAGGAATTCCTGATTGACTAGGAAAAAAGAATCCTGCTAGTTGATTATATACTGCGGTAGTTGAGATTGCCAGTGCATTTTGATCGCCGTTGCTCGCATCATTAATATTAAAAACCGCGGTGGGGTTTGCTTCAACATAATAGCCTAGTGAGCTTCGTGCTACGCTTACGTTTGCTGTCCTGTTAGTTTCAGTTAAAGATGCGTCATTAACAGCTAAATCCCTATCTAAATTAAAGTTAAATGCCATTTTATACCTGTACCACTTCCACAGTCAATTCTGCACGAGCCCCTGTGTTAATGCCATTAATATCAATTTTTGTTGTTCCTGTTATTTGATTAAGAGACGCCTGACCTGTATTCAAAGTAAATGTTGCTACGGGAGAACCACCAACAGTTGAAGGAAGCACTGGAGATTCGCTTACGGCAACAATTGACTGGTCTCTGGATACTGCGGTAAATCCTTGTGGATCCGAGCCACCCTGTGTCTGCACTTTTAATTCTAATGATGTTCCAAACACAATTTGTGCGGTTTGTGGTGTAAGTATTAGCGTAGGAACAGTAACAGATCCTTTAGGTAAAGTAATTAATCTAAATCTTAAAGCGGTTTCTTCATTAGAGCTAGGTTCTAAAATTGGTAATTGCATAATTTTATCATCGCCCTGAGCAGTTGGCACTGATGCGTTAAAAAGACCATAATTAACCTCATCATCGCTTAGTGCAAATTTGCTTATTTTAAATGACCCATCATTACGAGCCAAAGCTTCCCTGCCTTTGCGTGTTAAAATTGCTGTGATTACTGCTGTTGTTGAATCTATGTAAGCCATGCTACATAACCTCCGATAATTTCTTTAATATAATATAAATATTTGTAATCATAAATGATTTTTTAGAATCCTTTTAATAATTTTGTTTCAAGATTTGCTATTCTACTTTCAAATTCTTCATCTTTACTTGCTAATTCTTTTTTAAGATTATCATTTTCAGTTTTAAGTTCTTTTACTGCCTCTATGAGAACAGCTGAAATTTGGGAATATTTAACAGATTTTATTCCACTATCTGGGTGAGTGCTCACTAGCTCTGGTATAATCTTCTCTACTTCTTGGGCAACCAGTCCAATATCGACACTACCATCAGAGCCACCTGCGTAATTATCACGGATCCTTTTTTCTGAAACGTCCTCTTTTGCTCTCCATGTAAATGTTCTACCTTCTAACTGTACAATCTTACCTAATGCACTATCAATCGTTTTAATATTTTCTTTTAATCGAACATCTGAAGAGTCATAGGTAAATACTCCATCGGCAGTAGCCATTTTAACAAAATTATCACCGACGCCAGCTGAGATATTAGGATTATAGATATTTCCATTGGCTTTGAGGTGGTAAAGAATAGTTTGGCTACCCATTGTTGAAGTGGCACTGTTTGCACTAAGAATTACACAATTATCATGCTTGATACTATTGTGGTGGCCACCTAGAATGATTGAATTAGTTGGTGCAGCATTATCAACACCGACAATTTTATTGCTCCAGCCTCCAAGAATTGTGCAATACTGTGCACTTATTGAATGCCCGTAACCACCTAAAATGCTATTATAGTCACTACCGGCACCAGTTATGCTGTTGGT
>Ga0209757_10000146_pt1 | contig 18661 bp, 16 predicted proteins | sample ETNvirome_6_1000_FD_185472 | JGI IMG/M metagenome (GOLD analysis project Ga0209757, IMG submission 185472) | Marine viral communities from the Pacific Ocean - ETNP_6_1000 (SPAdes) (version 2) | ecosystem: Environmental > Aquatic > Marine > Oceanic | place: Pacific Ocean | collected 2013-06-19 | reverse complement strand
ATTTAGTTTCCATTTAGGAGTAGATTTAGGTTTTATACTTTTTCCGTCTATGACATACTCGTGCTCTTTTCCGTTATCAGAGAAAAATAGTTTTCTAAAAGTTTCAGAATGGAGAACTTGAAATAAAGCGTTTAGCCTTTCTGCCGTATCTTCTGAGCTAGAGAAAAGTCCCTCTTGGTTAATTCTTTGGTACTTGGTATAGTACATATTCATCTCCTTCAAGAACCTGGGCAGTTCAAGAAATTCTGGGTCGTCACCCGATTCTTTCAATGCCTCCAAAGTCTTTACCCCCGCCGTAATAGTATCTTCAAGTTCTACGTCTGTAAACCCTTGGAAGTTGGTAGAGGGTGTCCCCTGCTGTTCGTCATGTAAGCGAGCCTTCAAATCATCAACACTATTTTTTAGCACATAATAAAAGGTGGTCCTTACACTATCGGTTGATATCCCTCCAATACTTTTACCCCACACTTCATCTAATTTATGGATGTAATTTTGTGCTGCGCCATTACCTACTATTGGAGCATAGATTTCATCATCAAATGAAAAATCAGTAACAATGGAATCGGGGTATCCTATGTTAAACAATAGTAGACTGGTAATACTCCCATTTTCTACATTTTTTATTTGACCTGTAGGCAGGTTTGTAGAGATACTAGGGAATGACTGTATCGCGCACAACTTAGAAATTTCACTTGGTTCATCTGCGGCATCATTCGTCAGAGCTTGGACGTGTAGATTTTTGCTTCCAAGAAGATATAAGCAATTCACATCTTTTAAGTCGTCATCAGTTAAACCCGTAGCCGTTGTGAGGTTACCCCACAAATCAAGACCTGCGGGATTAGGAGTTGTTAAATTGGATTTGAAATAGGGTACCACTTTAAGCAGGTCGCTCTCTTCAGCCACCATAGGCAGTAGTAAATTATTAAGGTTTCCTACAATTAAATTCAACACGCTTATGTAGGACTCAAACTCTCCCTTAACGATAGAGGCTCTGTATTTGGTTTTGGGTTTATCCTGCGTAGGGGACTTTAGTGGGGTAGCAGGTTCCCCCTGAGTCCCAGCTGAGTCAGAAGCTTCATCCATCTTCGTAGAGAATGTTGCAGCTAATTTCTGCGCCGCCAAGCCTGCGCCACTAATATACTCCGGACTGGGTGGAACCTTGTCGTAGTTTAGGGGACCCAATGCCACATAGTATCCGGGGCTCGGAAACTGCCGCGCCTGGAACACTCCTCCATTAAGGGGAAACCATCCCTCTTCAGTAATGCCTTGAACGTTACGAACTCTACACTCCGGACTTGGTAGGCTCTCCGGACCGTTATATCCGTAGCCTCCGGGTCTAAAGGGAAGGTTACCAGGAAATCCGTAGTAATTAGCATAATCCTCAGGGTTCCTGATTCCCGCAGGAGACATATACGCTGGACCCTTGAAAACCGATGACGCTGGACCAGTTGGCTCAGAACGGTATTCGGATAACCACTCACCTAACTTCCTTCCCGTCTCCTCAGGGTGACCATTTTCCCCTACCTCGTACACCAAATATGAGTTATCTAGTTTAATATCATTCAAGCTTGTTATATATTTCTCTTTGTCTACGGTGGATACATCGGCTTGCGGATTCTTGAGCGCTGATTCAGCGTCACTTCGTATCTCCCCAATTTCTCCTCCTCCTGATTTAATCCCTAGGGCTCGCATAATCATATCATAGGCTATACGCTGTGCTGCATAGTAACTCCCAGGAACATTAATTTTTAAATTATCATTAGGGGTAACCCACTGGCACTGCCCAGTCAAAGTTACAAGAGCTCTTTGCGCCATTCGTATTAGGTCTTGAGGGAGAGGGATGGGATAATCCACAGGTCCTGCCGTTATATCTGGCATAGGTTGCGTTCCGAACCCCGTAGCAAGTTGGTCAGTGAGCTGTAGCCAAACATTGTCTAGTAGTAGCTTCGCGGCACCGAGTACAACATGACCTTTCGAGTTAGGGAGGCTTGCTACCATTTGGCTTAATAAGTCCTCCACTACTACGGACGGAAAAGTAAGACCCCCGTCAGGGCGTATAATGTTTTCGTATTCCCAAACTTGTTCAACAGAAGAGTCCCCCGCGAACTCGGGATATTTTGATAAGGCGAAACTTATCTGGTCCAATAAGGAAAAGGTAACCGTTCTTTCTCCGTCCGCAGTTACGGAATACCTAAGGTTATTAAGAAACCCATGGATTATCTTAGACATTCCTTGGTCTGTACTTCCATATCCCCACCTCGCGTAAAACTGTAAAGCGTCAGGTACGTCGCTTACTCCTTCCTGTAAATTACTATTTTTAGAGTGTTGAGAAAAGAGTGTTCTAAAGTTAGGAAGTAGTGCTCTTTCAAAATTTTCCTCGGGATTAATTATGGTAATGTCCACTATAAAACTATTTGAACCCGCTCCGGGTAATCCAGCACTATACTTAAACGTAGTTAAAGTATCCCCCAAATTATACTCATCAGTATAATTCTCTACATCCATAAGGCTGCTTAGTTGTTTAGACAGCATGACCACAGGAAGTTTACCTTGTCCAGTTAGAGCGGGCATCTGTTTATTATAGTATAGGAATCTTAATTTGGTCGCCCGCTTTTAGACCAGATAAAGGGTCTTCTATCGCATTAGCTAATAATATAACCCACCAATATCCCGAAGTGCCGTATGCAGCGTTAGATATTAAATCAGGTCTATTTTCAAATCGAGCAGAAACCGTAGCAAGACGAAAATCCGCGTCCCCTAAATCCGCGTAGAAAGCATCAAAACGAGGAGAGGACACAATATCCTTTAGTATTTTGCCACGATGCGTTATTTTATTTGGGCTGTATAGAGAAAATCTAGAAGTGGAAGTATATTTATTCATCGGTTACACTCCCCCTCTTTTGTTGCCTCTAGGAACTCCCCCTTTGCTGAAGATAGTATTCCATCCGTACACTCCGTCGGAACCTGAATTAACAATCCCATCAGTCTGCCTAAACTCTTCTAGTTGCATCCTTACTCGTATCATCCTACTCCAAAAAGTAGCGTTATCCATACCAGCCTTTAAAGGGTCTAACTCAATCTTGTAAGATTTTACAATACAGGGAACATCGTTATACACGGTACCCCAATTCAAGTAGGCTATTGGAGGACCATATTTAGATTTATCAGTTGTTCCCAGTCCAACAGTAGAGATAACACACCCTCGAATGATGTTCATGAAGTAATCAATCATTCCAGCAATTTTTCCATGTGCAGGACTATTGAGAGCATGGGCATTAAAAAAGCCCTTACCATCTGGGGCATCTCCTTCGCTTAATCTTACTGGAGTATTTATAGGCATCCTCGGACCGTGGTCCCCAACGGAGGTTTTATCCGCAGTTTTTCCATCCGCTCCCGTAGTTCCTCCAGTGCCGAAGTTAGCTATCGCTGTACCTTCTTTATATCCAACAGGGACTCCCCCAGCATATACAAACCCAGCATTTCCATCATAAAGCATAGTACTTGATTTTGTAGCAGGGTCAGTTCTAAGTGTCTCTTCGAAAAAGCCTAAGGCGTCTGCAATACCTTCTCTATCTAATTCCGATGCACTCCTCTTGTAATAATTATTATAAAAGGCTCCTAGGTGAGGAAGAGTATACCAAATCTCCACATCAAACTTCCTAGCTTGAGAACCCGTGTAAAGCCTGACGGGTTCATTACGCATAAAAACATTAGTTTCTGCGTAGTTCGCGGAACGGCTTTCATTAATCCGAGGGTTTTCAAAGAAAGGTAACCTACGAAGTATAGTAGCTCCAGACCTCGTATCCAGCGCCGTGGACATTTCCATTCCAGGAGCCTGTGTAGAATCTAGCCATGCTTGGTGTTCATTAGCTGCTGGAGCAGCGGCAAAAGAAAAATCAATATAACCACGCTCTTCAATAGCATGGTCAAACTTGGGCTCACCAGACTTGTCTGCTGCAAATGCATCCCAACCCTTGGATTGGATGTCCGAACCAAACGGGCTAAACGCGTCTAGTAAAATCGATACTCCTAGTGGTAAACTCATAATTTAATTAGTCGTATGACAGTCTTCCAGGACTTCCCATGCTTGGTTTATTTTCATTTATGAAATCAGAGGCGTTGCGGAGGATGGTTTTAGCCTGTTGACGGGTTTGTACTTTCAGTTGTATAACTTGTGAATTAGTTGCCTCAGTTTGGCTTTCTATAGCCTCCACCAAAAGCTTTTGCTGCTCTAGAAGTTCTGGGTCTGCGAACATGGCAGTACCGGCGGTTTGCTGCGCGGTGGTATTTTGAGCGATTGGTTCAGCGTAGAAATTGGCGGGAGTTAAATTACTCTCTGTTTCTTTATGCTGTTCTGCTGCCTGTCGGAACTTACCTCCTCCCCCCATAGCAGCTAACCACCCATCGTCTCCCCACATACCACCACTTTGACTGGAAGATATTTGTGACGCGCTTAAACGTAGGTCGATTTCATTGAATACGTTGGTCATCAGGTCTGATAGAGCAACTGCAGTCGTAGTAAAGAATGTCTCCATGCTGTTGAACGCAGCATCCATCCTGGCTATTACAGGGTCCCAAGGAGAAGACTTAAACCAAAGTTCCGCTTGGTTATACCAACGCTCTAGAGTATTAGCCGCTCCTCCGAAAAAATCAACCGTATTCTCATACCACCCATCAAACTTCTCCTTTATATCTGCCCATAACTTAATCCCATCATTTCCAAACTTCTTCATTGCAGTGAAGGCACCAGTGATGTTGTCTTCACTAAACCACTCGCGTAGTTTTCCTCCTACAAATTCCCCAAACTCAATTGCTTTGTCGGCAAAGTCAGGAAGGGCTACTCTGAAGACTTTAAAGATAAGACTTATAGAATCATTAATAGCATCCATTACTGGAAGCAGCGCTGTCTGTAATTCAAAGGTGATGCTAGCGAGGTGCTGAGTAAACGTTTCCGAGGCTAGATTTTTTGCTTGCTCAAATGCCATATTCTGTTCAGCTACAGCTAATTGGCTCATGTTTGTAACAGCCAACTGCCGAAGAATGTTAACATCTTGTTGCGAGAGCCCGAACATCTGAGCGGCAATTCCTGCTGAAAACGGAGCTCCGGGGGTAACAAGCTTGTCTATCCTGGAAATCATACCTTGAGCCATAGAAATCATGGCTTGCGGGCTCGTCATTGCCTCAGTCCCCGCACCAGCTAAAGCAGCTCGTTTAAACCCTTCGGGGTCTGTACTCATAAACTTAGCCATTACTGGACCTAGTTGGTCAGCTATTTTAGGTCCCATGGCAGCTCCAAGACCAATGATAGATTCCGCAAATCCAGCAGCAGCAGTACCTCCATAAGCATTGCTCATTGCAGCCATAGGCGCCACTAAGCTCTGCATGGTTGAGGCTAACTGTTCTGCGCTTCTACCAAACTTTACAGAGAAATCAACAAGACTGTTAGCTAGATGCGCAGTGGTTGATTCACTAAATCCAAGTACCTGTTCAAAGGTACCCATCGTATCCATAAATCTCCCTAGATTAAAGCCTAAACGTTTTAGGTCAATTAGGAGTTTCTTATTAGTTCCCTCGAAGCTCACACCTGTTCTAATGCTGTGTCCGAGCATATCTTTTACATCGGACAATGCAACGTCTAACCCTCTGAACTGGTCTGTAAGACCTTTAAAACCATCACCGTACTCCTTCCCTGTACGAAGAGTAACTTTAGTGAGTTCTTCAATAGTACTTACCCAAGGACCAATCCCGAGTTTGACGGTCTCGTTAAGTTCTTGTATCGATTGGTTTAGATTATCAGCCATTATAGAGTGTTGATGTATTGGTCAGGGTCTATCGTTGCAAAGTTAGAAACAAAATTTTTATTAAATATTCTGTATCCTTGCCCAGTATAGAACTTAATCTTAAGAGCATCATTCATAGTTATATACCTTCGTTTCCCATATCTTGAAATTAACTCACTTACAAGAAAAGGAGCCAAAGAATCTAATCTAATAGCTGCGAAATATTGATTACCCAGTTTAGTAGATTTTCTAGGCTTCTTTAAATACTTTCTCCCTTTTTGCCAGGATTTAGAAATGCGGGTTTTACGAGCTCCAGTAAACTTGTTTAGAAAATTCACGGTAGGAGCATAAGGCTGACCTTGCTTATCAACAGAGGTAGGCTGTTCAGGGTCATAATCGAAGTATTGGCTTTCTGTTCCTTGACGCTCGACCAATATTACTAAAGCTGTGTCTTCTTTAGATTTTGGACCTGCATATTCGAAATAATATATGCAGGAATTTACTACTCTGCCTATACCCAAAAGGGGTAAAGTCCTCCTTGTAGCTACAAAATTCTGATATTCTGATGTAGCCGTATACAGGTCTATTTTTTTTGCTTTATTAATCTGTGCCATTTTTGAAATTCTCCTCTATTATATTTATATAATATAAGTATAGTTTTGGAATACGATATTGAATTAATTGAATTTATGGACCAAGTAGACTTCTGTCTATCTTTAAGGTTTAAGGAAAAGTGGAGACACAAGTATAGTTCTCACTTCATTAGGGTGTTTCAAGAAAAGGTACTTAAGTCTTTAGATACTCAAAAGCCTGTAAAGAAATCTTCCTTATATACAACATATACTAAGAAATATAAATATAGTCCTGAAGTTGTATTTGATTTCTTTAAATCTATAGAGATAGGCTTATATTATCCTATAGTCTATGATGACTCTAAGTTTCTCGCTCTTAGAGCAGAATACAACAAGAATAAAGATTAAACTACTTGTTTGCTTTTTTAGCTTTTTGTTCTTCCTTAGCCTCTTCAATAGCTTTAGCTAATACTCCAGGAGTAGAATTAAAGGATGGACATATATCCTTATACCCACACCAATCACAGAATCTATTGGTAACTGGTGGAAAGTCTGTAACTTTCTTTTTTCTAATTTCCCAAATCTTAGTCTTCAGTTCTCCACGAACATAAGCGTTTACTTGTGAAGTAGGGTAACAGATAGAGACTAATTTATCCATGTGTGGATAGTAATGAGCTACTGTAATATCACCAATAGGAATATTATACTTCAGGTGTATAGCTGCAGCATACATCAGCATTTGTGGGTCTCTGTATAAGTCCCTCTGAGAAGAAGCTCTTTTACTGGTCTTATAATCAATAACCAGATACTTACCAGTTGTTCCTTTTATTACTCTATCGATAATACCGTTAATGGTGAAATCATCTGTAATAGATTCATTAAACACCATCTCTGCACTAACAGTTTCTGCTAATTTAGAATTAAACTTAAAGAAATTAGTAATACACTTTCCTGTAAGCTTTTCCTTTTCGGGACCAAATTCGTACTTAGAGCGTTCCTGTTTGGCTATCGCCCACAGCTCTTCTTCACTTTTTGCTTCCACACCCAATTCGAAAATCTTGTGGATGTAGGAGCCAAAATGCATAGCGTCTTTTGACGAGTTGGCATTATACTTATCTGGTACTCTATCAATATATCGAAGTTTATACTTCAATTTACACTCGTCGTACACTTTAATCTTACTGGGAGACACTGTTTTTATGAACATAATTATACCTGCTAACCTTATTAAAGAATATTTACGAGAAAAGTTCCAAGACTTTAAGGAAAGAAATTCTGAACTTCTCGTGAATTCTGTCTTTTATGAAGATACGAAATACCACATGTCCATTAACACGGAGACTGGCTTGTGGCAGGATTTCAAAATACAGGAGACGGGGAATTTTTATCATCTCGTGTCCTTCATAGAAGGGATTTCCTATGCAGAGGCAGTTCGGGCAATAAATAAAAAGATTTTTAATACTGCCTCTGAGCTTCTATTCGCTCCTCCTCCCTCAGAGTCCCAGATTATCCTTCCCAATAAGGTAGCAGACGAATTCAAAAACTTTAAGAAAATAGATGTTAGAGAGTTTTATTGGTCTGAGACTCTATATGAAAGACTTGCTGCTAGATTTATTATGAACAGGGGGTTGGAAAAAGCCACCTTCTACTATGCTACCAAAGGAAAGTATTCCAACCGTATCATTATTCCCTTCTCCAAGAATAATACCCCTTACTACTTTCAAGCTAGAAAACTCTCAGTTAACGGAATTAAGTATATCAACCCAACAAAGGAACAGCACGGAGTGAAATCATCTGAGATTCTATACCCTTTTGATAAAAGGAAGAATTATGTAGTGATTACAGAGGGTCCGATTGATGCTCTAACTCTTCAGCTTAATGGTATTAATGCTACCTCTACTCAAGGGTGTCATATCTCCTATGCCCAATTGGAAATGCTAAAAGGTAAAAAATTAATTTTCTCTTATGATAATGATGAAGCTGGGAAAGAGGGACTGACCAAAGCTAGGAAAGTGTGCTTAGGGAGAAACTTCTCTGAGCTGTACACTTGTTCTCCTCCTAGTAAGTACAAGGACTGGAACGATTTTCATATCGATATTAACGATAAGAAGATAATCTTTAAAGAGTTCGAACAGAATATCCAAAAAATGGATTTTGAATATTTTGCTACTTCACTATTATCTTAAACTTCTTACTGTATATTCTATTGTTTAGTACATCAAACATAAGCTGAACTTGGTAAATCCCTGTTGGAGGTCCGAAGTCCGTGTTTGCATTTGCAAGGGTTGAGAGTACAGTAGTGTCTAGACTAAACAGCACAGTATCGGCTCCCGTTATCCTCACTACTCCTGATGTATCTGAGAAGCCAGAAACTTCAACTTGCCCAGTATATGCCACTGTTTCGTTTATCTTACTAATTTTAACCGCAGCGTTTTGAATAATCGATTCTCTAAAGCTGTCTCGAACATCCACAGGAACATCTCTATTCTCGGAGGAAAATGTATTTTGGAAGGTTAAGTCTATCTTAGACCCAAACTCGATATACTTCTGTTTCAAGTCTGTATTAGTAGTAAGAGTAAGAGGTTCAGTAGTAGTTACCCAAACATCATTTCTTAAGCGCAGCTTATTGCTATAGCATGTCCACGCTCCACTTTCGGCGTTTTGGACAACCCACAAATCAAAGTATTGTCCTGCCGAGCTAGCTTCATTGGCTCTTACAGCAGAAGTTTCTGGTTGAATACCACTAGCACTAGGAACCATTACTACATGGAACTGTCCCTCTCCTGTCCTATAAATACCACTTGCACTGGAAACTCCTCCACCAAAGTTACCTGCACTAAAGTTAGCAGCAATGATATCCCTCCCTATCTCTTCCCCTCCAGCTCCTGCTTCCCAATTAATGTTTTGGAACGTCATTACAGCGTCTTCTACGACATCCAGCTTAGGAAGCCCATAACGAGAGGAGCTGGTATCCAGGTCTAGGAGCGGCTCCGGAATTCCATTTGTTTTATAATTAAGCTCAGCACTAGACGCAGTTGTATCTTTGAAAACATATACTGCTGAAATGGCGTAGGGGTCAGTGTAACTTCCGTTATTATAGAAGTTAAGCTCCAAATCGGTCTTAGTCTGGACCGTTGGGCGATTATGACGGGGGATTACTACTATGTTGTTAAGCTTCATTATACCTTATTTATTCTTGGCTTTCTCCATTTGTTCTCTTTCTCTTTCGTTTTCTTCCTTTTTAAGAGAAAGGTATCTTTCCCTCTCTTGTCGGGAAAGTTGTAAAACGTCTGAAAAAGAAAACCTACAGTGCCTTATAAGTATATACGCTTCTTGTTCCAAGTTGTCATCAGCTAATCTTTGCTTTAGCTCACTGAAAAAAAATTTTCATTCAATATGAGGTTTGTTTTATTGTCCCTCTGACAACCCCCACAAGGATATATGATTTCGCTCTCGTATCCGAGGGATAAATCAAATATTTTATTTCTTAGTGTCGTAACATCCTTTACTGTAGTTTTCCTAACGAAGGCAAAGATAATAGCTTCATCAGTTACTCCCTCAATTGAGGTTACAAATCTGTTGATTCCGTCAACTAGCTTCTCAGGCGTGTCTAGGTGAGGTTCGTCGTTAACCCGAGGAAATCTAATTATAGCAGTTTTCTTCGCATCTGGAAGAAGTACCTTTGAGTATTCTTCGTAGTCTTCCTCAAAGTAAGCAACAGGAAGAGACGACAATTCTAAGCGCAGCGTATTGTTTGTGCCACATGTATCGCACTTACCTACGATAGGGTAACTGCTTCCGTACGAGAGTTCACGAAGCTTAAATAATACATAATTTTTATCAAAGATAGTTAATGCCTGCACTGGAATGCCATCAACGCAGTTATCAAGAAGAGTAGTAATAGCGTCGTTTCCTTGATTATCTCGTGCTGCGATTCGAAGATTCCTTTCATCCTCGAAAGTAAAGGGTCTAATACGTACGCTGTCCGTATTGTAGTTGGGGTAGCATTTTCCTAAGGAAGGAAGCTTTATTGAGACCCAACCCTTTTTCTCTGTAACATTCTCTAGGAGACCCTCTAGGATAGCATTTATATTATCATTATCTGTTACCTTACTTTCCGGGTTTGGCGTAGCTGCTCTCGCGACGGGAGGGTGAAGAGGTGGCGCTTGTGTGGCTTCCAACCCTTCTTCCTTCATCATATCAACAATACCTTTTTCTTCATTCATATTAATTATCTAGACTCCGTTCCTATTATAGGGGTTTTTTGGCAATTTAATATAAAAAATTTACTTTAATATATAAAGCATATGATAGAAATACATGTAAGCAATGTAACTTCCATTCTAAAAACTGAAAGCAAGAAGCTTCTCAGCGTATTGGGAAGAAAGTATACTAAGAAGATTCCTGGTTATCAGTACAGTACTGCGTACAAAAGGAGTGGCTGGGATGGAGGTAAACAATACTTCTCTGCGAAAACAGGGAAATTTGGGTCAGGCTTGCTTTCCCATGTTGTCTCCGATTTAAATTACGCAGACCTGACTTACACGATAAAGGATAAGAGAACACTTTTCCCTTTTGCTACGTCAGATATAAAGGACTTAGAGCTGAGAGAGTATCAATCCCTTATGGTGGAAGAAGCATTAGAAAAGCGTAGTTGCTTAATAAAAGCGCCTACCGGCTCAGGAAAAACTATTGTCATGGCTTCCCTACTAAAAGCTCTAGAAGGGAGAACAGGGCTGGTATTTTTTACAAAGAAGCAACTCCTGTACCAGACTTACAAATTCCTAACCAAATATGGAATTGATGTAGGTGTTGCCTTTGGCGATGGGGTTGAGCTAAAACCTATCACTTTATGTACAATTCAGTCTATTCATAAGGTTTTAGACTCCCACTTAGAAACTTCTGAATTTATCATGTTTGATGAAGTTCATGAGTTTGCTAAGGGAAAACTTGCAACTAAAGTTCTTAAGTCGTTCCCCCGAGCTTCCTGCAGGATTGGGTTTACTGCCACTGTCCCTAGTGAAGACTACGCTAAACTAAATTTAATCTCATATTTAGGAGAAGTGGTAGAGGAGACGGATATCAACACTCTTATAGACGAGGGGTTCCTGACTAGACCTGAAATTAAGATATTTGATATCCCTGATAGAGGGGGAGTAGAAGATACTGAGATTCCTTATCGGGAGGTGTACACAAAGTACATTACTGAAAATGAGGAAAGAAATAGTATTATTGTGACCTTAGCTAAAAAAATACTAACAAAGCCCAGTAAGACTCTAATTCTGGTAAAGGACCTTAAACACGCAGAGCTCTTACATACTCTAATTCCTAACTCCTATAAATTGGAGGGCAAGGACTCCCTCTTGTGCAGGGAGGAAACCCTAGAACAATTTAAGCAAGAGGAATCATCAGTCATCATCGGGACAACTATTTTTCAAACAGGTATAGATATACCCGAACTAACTCACCTAATCAACGCTAGAGGACTTAAATCTGAAATAGCTACCATTCAAGCGTTGGGAAGAGCTTTACGAATTCACGATTCCAAAAAGAAAGTCTTTATCTATGATTTTAAAGATAAAGTCCCTTACTTGCAGAAACATGCAAAATTAAGAATAAAGTCCTACAAAAACCTGGGACTTGAGGTAACCATACTATGAGCACTAAAAAAATATATTTTACAACAGAAAAACAAAAAGTAGTTAACGCTGCCAATAAATTTTCAGATGAGGACACTGACCAGCTTAGATTTTTCGCTGAAGAAATGACAGACCTTAAAAAGAATGGAACAATCACGATAGAAAACGTACAGAAGCTGGATAACTTAATTAACCAGCTTCTTATTATGCGTTCAAGACACGTATTCTCTTTAATGAATTGGCTTAAACAAAAGTATATTGTAGACGCTTAAACGTCAGTATCTTTCTCTTCGTCTACCTCGTCGTCCAAAGATGCGAAATCTAAGTCCTTCATCAGACCCTTCATATCGGACACGAGGTCTTTAATCTCGTTATCTGATAAGGCACCTGACTGGGCTGTTTCGTCTTCTTCCTCCTCAGGAACTTCCCCTTCCGGGACTTCTTGTTCTGGGGTAGCAGGAACTTCCACGGCTTCTTTCAATTTTTTCTTAGACCTGAGGATAGCTTTCTTCTCAGAAGAGACCTTTTTGTCTACATCATCGACATCGCCGTCTCCGTCTTGGTCTCCATCTTTATCTTCGTAGTCTTTTTTGCCGGAACGACTCTTTGATTTATCTCCCTTACGGTCTCCACCATTCTCGTAGTCTTTGGCATCAGGGTCATCCTTATCTTTTCCTTTGTCCCCTTTGCTTTCCCCGTCATCATCATCATCATCGTCGTCATCGTCACCTCGATTGGCAGTCCCTTCTTCCTCGTCATCAGCTTCGATTTCTTCTTCGTCATCTCCTCTGTATTGGTTACCCCCTACATCCGAAGGCTTTTCTTTCTTTTTCTTCGCTTCAGACAAAGAATATTCATTGGCAACAGCCTCTCCTAGTTTTTCTAGGTCAAGATGTTCGTTAATCCAATGGTCGTATTCCTCTCCCGCATCAGCAAAAGCTTCGGAGATAAAATCATTGATATCCAAAACTTCAACACCACCTTTAGTTTTAATAAAGCATGAGAATTCGTGAAGGAACTCACTTAATACTTTCGTATCCTCTGTCATTTTGGAAAGTGCTTCAAACATTACAGATTGAGTTTTCGCAAGATTAGAGAAGGAAGGAATGAATTTAAGATTGTTTACATTAATACCGTAAGTTTCATTTAGGACATTAATGAGAAGTCCTTTAGCAGGCTTCTTAATCTCAAAGATATGAGATACAAAGGAACGAATATCCTTCTTAGATACAGTTCCAGGATTAGTAACTTCGTACACTGCTGTGATAACTTCATTAATATCAGACTTAGAAGCCAATGCAAAGTAAGGAACATCTCTAATAGTTTCCACAATAGCTGCTTCAACTGCAGTTTCATCTGAGTAGATGCAAGAAGCTAGTCTAGAGATAGCTTCGTTATCTGCCCAGAGGGAGGCGAAGTTTCTTTTGGATTCCAAAAGCTCTTTATGAATAAGTTCTTGTTTGCAGATGGTTTCATAGAGAGTAGTCTTTTCGTCCTTTTCTACTACAATACGCTCCGTTAGAGCCAATTCCTCTAAAGAGACCCGGGGAGTTCTATTGTATGCAGTGGACAGGGCTTTGCTTAATTTAAGAGCATTGGACACATCAGTAAAGGAAAGTATATCTTCCAGATTCTCTTTAATAAATCCTTTAATGTGGGATTGCATCTCTTGGAGTTTGCAGTATTCCACTGTATCCCGTACGGTAGTCTTATGGTCAAAGCGACTCATTTTCTTGTAAAGCTCTCCACGCACATCATTAATCTGACTGCGGTAAGAGAAAGCCTCTACAATCTGAGAAAATGAGTTTTCTGCTGAATCGTATTTGTTATCGTTCAGTGCTCTTACTAATGTCGTAACATTATCACTTACGAAAGAGTCCACTTTTTCATCACAAAGAATATCCTCTGAGTCTTCTACCTCAAAATTAGACAAAGAAATTACTTCATCTTCGATTTTGTATGTAGAACCGATTAAATAACCGGACTCAGTAAGAAAGGTAGCTCTGTGCTTATTAGCAGCAACATCAAAGACTACGACATTTTCACGTAAACAAGTGCCCAAATAATCGGCAGCTTCATTAATACGCACAAAAGTGGTATTCCGGTTTTCAAGTAGGTTTTTAAGTTCCATTGTTTTTCCTGTATATTATATATAACTTCTAAAAAGTCTTTTTGTCTAATCTCTAGGTTTTCGTGGCTCCAACAGCCTCCCTAGAGTTGGAGAAGTCATCGAGTACGTCTCCTCCCATGCTTTCCCCTTCGGGCGCCATACCTTCTCCCCCGACTGGGGCGGGCACTGGTCCTCCTGCCATAGGAGCACCTTCTTGGGCTAAGGCTGCATCTTGTTCAGCTTCTTCCTTAACCCGGTCTTTCATATCTTCTACTTCTTCATCTGTCATGCCGAAGTACTCTTTGTATAGATATTCCTTATCAAATAGCATTAAACCTTGAACAGCTTGCACAATACGAATTTTTGCTTCATCGATTTCCAGTCTGCGCTTTTCGTGCATATCGGAAGGAGGACATAAAGTAACTTCGATGTCCTTTAAGAATCTCTTCTCAAACCCCTTTAGCATAAGATGACGACGCACTAAAGTACCAATACCTAGTTCTACATCTTTTTGTACTCTATGTACTGCTTTAGCAAATTTAACATCTAATTGGCTCAGATTAGCTTTTCTCTCAGGAGACTTATCCTTTTCCACAATGAAGTCTTTAGGAATCTTCATAGCGGCTAAAAGCTTATCTCTAAAGTATTTGACGTCATCTACTTCTCCTAAGTTTTGAGCACCAGGAAGAGTATCAATTTTAGTTCCCTTTCCGTTTCTCATTGGAACAAAGAAATCCTCGTCTGAAGCTAGAGGGTTATAGCGCTCGTCAATCCCCATTCCAGGGTTATAAAATTTCTCTTTTTTGAACTTATCCTTTACTCGCTCCATAAAGGTTTCTACCTTAGTCGCAGGCATATTACCCGTTTCAATATAAAAAGCTCGTCTTTCTGGAGCTCTTTGGACTCTGTAGATAATCATGGAGTCTTCCATTAAACGCAAGGACTCCCAAGCTCTCACACCCATAGCGGCTATTGATTTACCATATGGATAAAAATTAGGGTCTGCTGTTCTACGCCTAAAGTGTACTAATTGATTTTTATCAAGGGTTATGGTATTTTTCTTAGTTAGAGGGTTTGCTTGTCCAGTATACATGGATTGCCCTTTTTCAGGAATCTCTTGCAAGAAATTTTGTAAATACCCGTACTGGTCTTCGACGCGGTAGATAAAATTAGGATTAAGAATTTTAATGCGTTGGATTCCTAAATTTGGATTATTAAGGTCTACAATGTTTTCTACAAAGCAATCTCCATATTTCACTACGTTACGGACAATATCCCAGATAAAGTAATCAAACTTGATAGTTTTAAATAACTTATCAATTTCGTCTTTCATAAGTTTATCTGTAGTCCCTACAATAAAGGCATTTCCTTTAATATCCTCTTGGGTTCCGTCATCTGCGTAAATATCAAAAGCGGCGCCAATTTCAGGATATTCATCCATGTTCTCAAATTTCTTATATCTGCGCGTACGCTGATTCTCAATGGCGGGTAGTTTAGCAAACCCTTTGGATACACCTACTCCACCCGCACCATCAAATACATCTCCTGCAAGAGGAGTTAAACTGTCTCCCTCTAAAGCTTTTGTTGCGGCACGGGGAGGTCTTCCCGGACCTTGTTGCTTTTTAGTCCCAAATCTACTTCTAAAGAAAGCAAAAAACTTTCCAGTGAATAAGTTGTTATTACTAGAATATCCTTTAGGTTCGGGGAATTCGGTTAGACTTTCTTCGAGCAAGTCGTTGTTGTTATTATCGTTTACTTCAGAATCCATGTTAAATAATCCTTCATTGTTTCGGCGCCTTTCTTATCATATTTAGCCATCGAGCCAAAGTATTCGGGCGCCTTCTTTTCATTTTGTCCCTTGCTAAGCTCCATAGGGCTTTGTTCTATGATTTTTTCGGCTGCAAAGGCTCCTAGAGCCAAGCTCATTACTAAATCGTCATTCCTTCCTTTGTCTGCTTGAATCTTACCTCCCTCCGTAATAATGAAGCTTGTAAGTTCATGAACAGTACGTTCAGAGTTTATTCTAATTTTTGAAGTACGAACAGCAGTTTCCATACAATTCAAAACAATATCTCTGTTTTTTGAGGAAAGAAGCAAGCCTAAGTCTCCTTTCTCATCCTCCCACATATTCTCGTATTCGAACGATTGGAAGAGGTCTTGAATTAAGGCTAGACCAAGACCGTTTCGCTCCACTACAGTGTAGGCTAGATTATATCTGTTTCCTTCATCAAATATAACTTTAGCGAAATCTTTCAAAGAAATCTTATTAGAGTAGAACTCCGCCACTTGTTCGCCATTATAAAGGTTAATTATGTGAAAAGCGGAATTGTCTTTATTGGTTCCATAAGACGCATCTGCACACAACATGTAGTGGCAGTAGGGTTCAGGGTCTCGCCATACTCGCATCATATTAGTATATTTGGAGTAGTACTCTTTACTGGTGGAATCAATAAGTTTTTGTAGGGTACTTCTATTTAAGAATGTATCTCCTGTACCTAGGAATTGGCATTCATATTCTTGTATCCAGGCGCGTTCACCAATGTTAGGTCTTATTTCCTCCGCCCACTCATCTGTATACTCCGGATGTTCTCTCCAAAAGATATCGATTGGATTGAAATTATTTTTTCCATCTTGGGCTTCCGTGTATAATTTATAGTATAAATTAGAAGTACCATTAACTGTTGAAAGTAGAACCGCCGCTCCACCTGTTGAGATAGTAGGGTATACTGCAGCCCAGAATTCATCCATGTTATCAACAAAGGCAGCTTCATCAACAATCAATAAAGAGGTGGATTCACCCCGTCCTGCACCAGCAGGCTGTGATTTAATCTTACTTCCAGTAGAAAATACAATAGTACTCTTATTTTTCTCTGGGGTTTCAGGCTGAAGAAATGCAGGCAGGTCTTCATACATGGCAGTAACCCTAGCAAGAAAGGCTTTGGATTCTCTATCACCAATAGATACTACAAGAATACTTTTATTGTCTTGAAATACTGCAAGCCATAAGGAATAAGCACACATAATAGTCGTTACTCCTGCCTGCCTAAACTTCTTAATAATATTAAATCTGTGAGAATCTATCTCATTTACAATTCTTTCCTGAAATCTGTACAAATTAAAGGGAATTATACCTTTAATAGGGTGTACGATGTTTATGTACTTTTTAATAAAGTATACAGGGTCAGTTTTACACTTCTGATACTCTGCTAACATTTCGGTGCGTTCCATTAATAATATTTAGATATGAAGAAATTAGCTTTTATTCCCACTCGTGAACAAAAAACCTATCCCGTTGCCTCTTATTTAGAGGACGTAGGATTTGAAGTTCATCTTCTCGTTAACAAGAAAAGTATCTTTGATGCTTACACAGAAGCTATTAAAGAGTTTTCTGTTAAACCAGACGATATAGTTATCCTATGTCATGATGATATTGAAATCCTTACTGATAAAAGTATTTTTAATACGATTTTAGAAACAAAACTTGAAGATAAAAAAACTGGATTCATAGGCGTGGCGGGTACACAGATGTTAACTCGAAGTGGTGTATGGTGGGACGGCATGTCTAATGTAGGACTTCACCATCATCTTAACCCTCTTAAGGGGTGTGTGTATCATGGAGACACGATTAACGACTTACACCCTACATTTTATGGTTCTTTTGGAAGAGCCGTTGTTATGGACGGTCTTTTTCTTGCTGCCAAGGGAAGAACGTTGTTTACTATAGGGACAACTAAACCTTCATATTTCTCTGGGGATTGGGATTTTTATGATATCCTATACACATTTAAAGCTTTTAAACATGGATTAAATAATTTAGTAGTTCCTATCCAAGTACTTCACCACTCTCACGGAGAAGGGGTACAAAAGAATTCCTGGATTGCTAATAGAGAAGCTTTTATTAATAAGTTTACAGACCACGTCCCCGCATCAATAAAATAATTAGAGGTCGAGTAATAAATTTATTAGCTCATCCTTCCGGTAAAAGGGAAAAAGGGAATTAACAAGCTTGATATGTTTAGAATCTTCTCCTTTTGGAGAGTTTACCACTAGAATTTTATCGGAAACTTCCATAATATATTTAATAGCTGCTCCTATATTATGAGACTTTCCTTTAAAAGAACTTGAAGTGTCTAGAATAATTATATTTTTAGCATCTACGGTAGCCTGCTTTATTAAAAGTTTGTATTCAGGAGAGGGAATGGATATGAAATCCCTATATGGAATCACTAAAATATAAGGAAAATTCAAAATATTCAGTAACGCAAGGAACTCTAAACATGTACCCACAGTAGGAATCATGTAAACGAGTTCGGGGCGGAGTTCAGCCAAACAACCAGTGATAGTAGAGAGGGCTCTTTGTCTTTTTGTTGTGGAAAAACCCTTTCCATGTTTTGGAAATGTTTCCTCTCCAAATACCCCTAGAATTTTTTGTCTCTTCATATATGTATAGGTACCCTAAATAAGGTAGATGTCTCAGTATAACAGTTTTCTTTTAAACGAATTTGTCGCAAAAACTCTCGGAGGTATTGCAGCATTGCCTTTAACGGTTCCTCTTCATGC
>Ga0209757_10000145_pt1 | contig 18906 bp, 31 predicted proteins | sample ETNvirome_6_1000_FD_185472 | JGI IMG/M metagenome (GOLD analysis project Ga0209757, IMG submission 185472) | Marine viral communities from the Pacific Ocean - ETNP_6_1000 (SPAdes) (version 2) | ecosystem: Environmental > Aquatic > Marine > Oceanic | place: Pacific Ocean | collected 2013-06-19 | reverse complement strand
TAACGCTTCTTTTAGAATGTGCTTGTATTTAGGATTCATCTTTTACCTAGCTTGTGAAACTCTTACACGGGTGTAGAAATCATCAAAATCTTCTTCTACTGTGATAGTCTTTCCATCCACCAAATAGACTTGAAGATACAAGATGTCGTTATGGGTAGGATTTTCTTTCTCAGGGTCAAAGACGGGAACAATACGAACAATTTGGTTCGTGTTGAGTAGTGTTGTTTCATATCCTTTTTTGGCTTGCGACCAAAACGGAATGAAGTTCTTTGGGTAGGCTTTCTTTGGTGTGATTGCGGAAAATGCGGTGGCAGTAACGCCCAAGTAAAGTATGATTGAGGCTACGAAGAGCCTGTTGAGAGTTTTATTTTTCATTTTTGTTAGTTGTTTTGTTTTGTGAGTTCCAGTAATCAAGGTAGTGATTTACTATAACCATGTGTTCTTCATCCTTGGATTCATATTTGTTGAACAATACCAGTCCATTCTCAGAAGTTCTCCTTTCCTTTAGCGACCACATATTATACTCAACACACATTATACAATGAATGCCCTTGTTTAGTTCTTTCTCTAATACTCGTTCATGGGTTCTTAGGTGGAAAACTTCTCTCTCTAGTTCGGTTAGCCTCAAGTTCAAACCGAATCCAGCCCCCAACATGACGGCGGAAAAAATAAGCAAAAGGTTGTGTAGAAAATTTTTCATGATTTCTTTCTAAAGATGTATGTTACATCCTTATTCTTTATATTTCTCATATTTGCCAATGGGCTATTGAACCCAACAGTATCCACTACGAGTTCCCATCCCAAATCGTTATGGATTTTCTCCACATCTCCCACCAAATCATTTTTCTTGAAGTTCATAACATTCCAAGCGGAAAGACCATCATCTTCAAGAATCCCCAAACAATTTGTAATCAAAGGAGCTAACCATTCATCCCTCCAAGTTTCATAAGAATTATGCTTATTATAGGATTGAGTATCCTCATCAGTATAAACCTCTAAATCAAAATATGGAGGGCTTGTTAGGACTACATCAACTTTCTTTTGGTTCTCAAAATCAAATGTTTCTGCTGGGATATTCAGGAGAGTAACCTTAGGTATTGGAGATTTAGAATTCATCTCTACAAAGGACAACATACGGCTTACATTATCAAAGGTTTCTTTGTTGGAATCACATCCAATATATTCCCAGCCGTTAGAGATTGTGCCTAACATTCTTCCCCCCCATCCAAAACATGGGTCGAACAAAACACCTTTCTCTTTCTCAGTTAGCATTGTAATTTGTCTTGAGAAGTGAGGACGATAGAAAGTTGAGTTTGGTAATCCTGCTACCATATAAACGGCTCTTCTAATCCAAGACATCCACAAGTTAGACATGGCTACTCTTCCCCATTGTAGAACCTTATCCATAATAACAGGGTTTTGCCAAGCATCTGTAAAGGATAACCCTTTATTGTTTTGTATAGTAAAGAAGTTTGGGCAAAACTGATGGCACAGTTTTACTCCTGGTCTAAACTGAGAACCTTTCTTGAACACATCGGTATTCTGTAAACGAATCCAATCGTCAATGAGTTCCTTATCGCAGTATGAATAATGATAATCCATATTCATAAGTTCTTCGGTAGTAATGTTTGGCGATAACTTGGTCATTCTAATCTAAAGTTACTATGTGTGAGGCTCCGAGGGACTCTAAGGTTTTCTCATTCCCGTAGTAGCAGTATGTATCACCACCACCATTTTTCCCTTCGTGCTGTTTCTTGAATACATTATCGTTTACGCAAAGTATAACATCTTCCTTACTCATCTCCATAATTATGAGTTGGTGTGGATAGAACATAGAAAAAATAATTTTATCATAGTCTTGTAACGGTCTAATTTGTAAAAAGGAGAATGTAGGTTTGGTTAGTGTGGAAACCATAGTAGAACCCTTTAGTTCGCAAAATTTATGAGCAACGATAGCATCGTGGTCTGAGGATATTGGTTTCTCTACAAGGAACCCCAGCTTATCAAAGATACATTTCACTATTAGTTCCATTCTTTTACCCTTTTGTTTTGGCGGAAGTTTTTTTAGTTCCTCAAAAGGAGAACCGCCATACCTAACATCCGCAACCCCCTCATCTAGCAAAGTGGAATCTATAAAATCTTCTATTCTCATTATCCTAATAAACTCCATATAACAACAATCACTCCGACAGTCCTAATAAGTGCCATAATGTTGAAATACCTTCCTAAAAAATGGTCAAGTCTTCCGAGCATACCACAAGTTTTAATTTTCATTTGCTTGCTCCTCATAATCATTCCAACTTTGCCAGACAGTCTTGCCCGTTTTAAGTTCTATTACACAAAAAAGGGATTTTTCCCCCATATAACCACAACGCATAATGTTGAGGCATTTGTTTATAGCAAAACCTTTATACTCATACGGATATCCGTAAGAAGAATTTAGCGGAATCCACCCGCCGCTATACCAACCTTTTTGGGCGTTGACTAGCACCTGATACCCTTTACGCATATTTCTCTCAAAAGAAGGTATTGTTATTTTGGGGGGCATTAGAAGTATTCTCCAAGAGTAGTTTTTAATTGGGAAACTAAAAGATTCACCTCTTTTTTCGTCATGCCCATATCCCTAGAAATTTTGGAGATATTTAAACTTCCATTTGGCTTCACTAGGCGATGGTCGGACATAATCATTTTGATTAGTGCCTCTCCAGAATCACTAACTCCATCTACTTCTGCCAGCATACTACTAACATCAGATATTTCGTATTCTAGGGCAGGGTCTACCTCCATAATTTCTTCATTCAGAGTCGCATGGCGAGTTATGCCCAACTTCTTTGTAATTTGAGTGCCTTGGTTATTCTTTTTGTTCCAAAGAACAGACTTGATATACTTATCAAATTCATCCTTGGCAAAAAACTCATCAAACAAAGTTTGGGTCTTTCTCTCGTAGGCTTCGCAAGCATCCAAAGCCGAGATGTATAATTCCTGAACAGAGTCCTCAAAAGAGTTTACTACGGAATCCCCACCAATCTTGTGTGCGATTGTGTAGATTAGCCTACCATACTTCTTCTCAATTTTCTCTAACTGTTCGTCCGTTGTGTTGTATTGTTTATTATTCATAGTCTTGGTCAATTTGTTTCTTGATTTTATCCATTGTAAAAGCCTCAAAATACTTTGAGCATTCCTCACATTCAGGATGTTCTTCTGGGTCATCGTGGTAACCATTTTCGTGTAGAACTTCGGTGGTCATATCATGGCACTCTTCCGACATAATTTCTCCATCAAAGCACATGATACTTCCGTAAAATCCTTGTCCTGGTTCCTCGTAGCTCAGGCTAAAAGTTAACATTGGATACTGGCTACTCCACTTTTCCATCATTGGCGTTGGAGCAGTCCACGCCGTTTCAAAAGCATATTGAATTTCATCTCCCAACTCCTCAAAACATACTTCGCAAGCACCCCATTTGACCCCCCAGTTTTCGATTTCCCAATCATATCCGCAATCGCTATATCCTTCGTCAATAGTTTCTTGCGGCATTGGAACAAACTGGTTGAAATCTAATTCGTTGGGGCAATCACCCTGCCATCCTTTTCCTTTTGCTTTTTCCTTGAAGTGATTGAGGGCATCAGACTCTCCCTCAACCACTAGAGAATTGTAACACCAGTTAGGCATTTTTGGTTTCCTCCTCGTAAAATGGATGTGTGATTTCCCCAACCCCTTCACAGGAATGGCATTTGTATCTTCTGTGTCCTTTCATCTTTTCTATTTCTATCCCTGTGCCACTACACAACGAGCATTTCGTTTTCTTCGGTAACTTCGTCCCATTCAAATTCATATTGCTTGTAGTGTCGGTTGAATCTTTTTTCGGCTTCATCTTCATTCTCAAATATAGTGTTTTTGTTCCAGCAGGATGGAACCCTGCCCCTTTGTGATACTTCCCCATCGTAGGAGAAGCAAGAAACATACTCATCTAGCAGAGCTAAATCATCAAAAAATAAATCTCTCTCTGACCTCTCTATGCCGTTTGCTTCTGAAACTAATCCAGAAACCTCATTCATCCCATTCACCATTCTAACAAGAGAATGTCTTAGCCTTTCGTCAATAGGAAAAATTTTCACAGGCTTATTTCTTGATGGCTAAGATACACTTCGCTATTCAACACCTCTAAAGGCAAAGCACCCTTAGCGGTGTAAATGAAATCTAAATTACTATTCCACTCTCTAAGGAACTCGTCAGAAAATTTACCCGCATACATCCCTTCTGCCCTAGAATGAAAAGTAGTTTTCTCATATCTCTTTGAGATAAAAGGATGCTTTCTCTTATTGTGATGGTGTGGGTCGGTGCGAGAATAATACCTATACCTATCTCTTTGGGAACTACCTTTAGTGTAACCTTTAGTGGTAACTACGGAAGAAGGACTTTCCTTCACGAAACTGATAATGTCCAAAAGTTTTAGAGCGGCGAATCTGTAATAATTATATTCACGCTCGTTGTAGAAGTGAGATTTTGTTCTTTCCGCTTCATATTTCTCTGCCATCTTTAGCAAGCACTCAATCCAACATCTCAGAGTCGCAGTAGAAATCAAAAGTTCTCCACTCCCTACTAATCTAACAGTTTTATTTTCCGAGTCTACGATTGAGATGGAAGGGACATAATTTTGGTGTATCTGCTTTTTTACAGTTTCAAGAGATTTTTGGTATTCGTCCCAATCCTTCTCAAGTATGGGTAAGTTTGAGTCCGAAACTCGGTAGTGGAGCAATTCCCCCTCGACATAGCCAAGGATGTAGTGAAATGCGGATTTGGGAAGTTTAGCGTTTACGCTAACTTTCGGTTTATTGCTTACAGTTCTAAATTTACTATGTTTCATTTTGTTATTCAATGCTTTCGTTTACAAGTTTGGTTAGGTTTTTGAACATGGCAGGAACAAAATTCCCCTTTGAGTCAGATGGGATTATATTACTACCATAAATTTTTGTTGCCCTAGCGTTGGATAATTCCTCTCCCATAAGCAGGGTCATGTTTGGGACACCACGAAGATATTTCATACCTAACTTCGCAGTATCCGAATTGTCTAGTTGGTGATTACCTTGTCCTAGATTACAATAAGTTTCCCCATCAGTCATGTTGAACACAATAATATTTTTAGTGGTAACATTATCTTTAGCCCAACTAAAAAGGGCAGGGAGAACACTATATTCCGCAGTATAACTTCCTACACCATGACGGCTATCTTTCTCCGCCAAAGGACAATATGTTCCTAGCTCTAATAGTTTATCAAAATCCCCATTAGATTTTCTTGAGTTAGAATAAACTCTGGTTAGAATGGGAAAAGAGCCTTTCACTCCAATATCTTTTCCGTCTACACTAGGAGCAGACTTCACAAAAATTTCTATTTTCAATCGGTCTTTCAATACCGTTTTTACTGCCTTAGAGAAAGCACTACAAACAGCAGAACAACATTGAATCCTCGTAACCCCGTTTTCGACCCAAGAATCCATGCTTCCAGAACCGTCAATAAGCATTAAGATTGTAGTATCCGATGAAGGAATATGCTCATACTTAGAAAATATATTATCTGAGAATGGATGCCTATACGCTACTCTAGTATTCAATCTTCCTTTTGTGGAATTTTGTTTTCTAGGTCTTTTGGATTCAAGCAGAAGTCCAATTTGCCGTGTAAACTTTCCGTATAAACTATTTCTAAGTTCCGTAACGGTTTCATCCACACCTTCGGAAAAAATTGAATCTCTGGAGAAGTAAAGATTGGAACCACGCAATTTAGTTAATCTCCTCTGAGCTAGGGGTATGGAGATTTATTTCCAGAGTTCCACCTGTAAAATCATAATCTAGCTTTGTAGAATGGCAAGTTTCCTCGCACTCCAACCCGTAAGATGGACTATTGTTCGTATCGCTGTAAATATCATCATTCAAGCTCCACCCATACCCAGACGGACACGGGGATAATGCTTCTACATAATCCTCAATCTTTTCTGGGATAAGGGCAGTTGCTACTGATACAGCGTTATGAGATGAAAAATCTTTTCCATACTCAAAACCATTCTCAATCAAGAATCGAATAGCATCGTCAATGTCTTTCATGGATGAAGAATCTACTCCTCCAGAAGCAATAGTAAACCCTCCATTCTTTTTCATATCGTCAGTCGCATTCTCCTTCAACCGTCTTATTTGGCTTGGGGTAGGAATTACTCCGTAATGATTTCCTACTACGGAAGGCTCAAGTCGTAAATTTCTTTCTACATACTTGTATTGCTTGCTGTCCCTACCGAAAACAGTAGTTACTCCTTCCAAGACAGAATTTTTAGCTTCTCTCATTGTGGTGCTATCTTGATTTTTGCTTGCTTGGAAATCGGATTCAAACTCCACTTCGTAAGCGTCAATGTCCTCATCGGTAACTAAGGTTAGAGCGTTTTTGGGAAGATGAACCGCATCTTTCAATTTATGGTTCATTTTGTAAAGTATCAGTTTTTGTTTGGTCATTTTGGTTGTGTGGTTTTTAGTTACTTGGTTGCGTCAAAAATAGCACAAGAGTATTCTACTTCGCTATCACTTTCTCCAAGAATTTCTTTAGTATGATGAATTTTTAGTTTTGAGAAGGAGTCAATTTCAATGATTTCGTGTGAACTCAAGATTGGAAGTTTCTCCTTCTTTACTTCGAACTTAATTTTTTCCGTTGCTACATTAGAACTTTTGGTAAATTCAGGAGTTCCCTCCCGCAATTCTTTGTCCTCAAATTCTATATCGCCGAAAAGCTCCTGTGCTTCTTTGGGACTAAAACGGCTTTTACGAGAAGCGTTATGTTTCATATCGTCCTCGATGTTATCTGTGGTTTTCTCGGATAAATACATATCCATAATATCCGCATCCCCAGAATCTTGCTGTTGCTGTAAAGATTGACTACCGTCTTGAGGCAGAGAATAAAGATTTTCTATATGAGTTCTAATATCTTCCTTGAAAGAAGAAAATGCTCTCTTAGTATTCTCCACAGGGGTAGAATTTACAATAGAATCTGTATCGCCAAACTTAGAAGAAATGTAAGGGTCGGATATCTTTCCCTTGTGATGAAAAAGAAGTCTGAATGAAATGTTTAGCAGAGTATTATCATTCATCTCCCCCTTATTGTATTCAGGCACAAATGATTTTGATATCCTATCCGTTATTTTGTTGATATACTTTTTCAGGTTGGGTGGAGTATTAGCGTCAATTCTAACATCCTCTACTGCGTTCAGGAGAAAAGCAATATCATCACACGCCGTCCGTAAAAACTTTGAGTTAGGATTTTTCGGAGAGTCGGACATGATATCCTTGAAACTCACATCGAAATCAGAAAACACAATATCCTTTATGGAGGAGTATCTTCCATCTTCCTGTTCTATAAACAAAGTATCTAAAACCTTACATACAAAATGAAAACACAAACCCCAAATTTCTCTTTCGCTATCAGAAAGTTTTATGTGGTGAAGTTCGTGAATCATGGAACCGATGGTTTCGTCTACCCTGCCCGATAATAATGAATCTGTTGGAATCATCACTTCGCCCGAATCTACGGAAGCCCTCGGACAAGAATTTTCTTCGGTAGGAAAAGATATTTTTACTTCCTTATTTGGAACGATAATATCTGAGTAGTGGCGAATCAAAGATTGAATATCATAAAGGGTTTTGGGGGATAAGGATTCAATCTTACTACCCCCAATCCACCTCTCCATGTATTCAGCGTCAATGCCCTCAACGCCAGCAAAAATGTTATCTTTCACAGGTATTAGTTCGTAGCAGAAGAAGTTTTGTCGTAAACACCAAGACTGTCTGCGTATTCACGAAGAATGTTGGCATCAGTAATAATGGTGGACGAATCTTGACGAAAAATCGAAAGAAGAACATGGTCGCAAATTTCCGCAATAGTAAAATCATTTACCAGCGGGATAACATCCAAAATCATCCTTGTAGATAATCTCGCAGAGATTTTGGCATTATCGAATTGCTTGTGAGAAAAATCATACATCTTGAAAAGGCTTGTAGCCTTTTCAGCAGTTTCTCCATCAAACTGCTTACGCACATAAGACTTCAACTTACTCCCTTTCAGATAAGGAATGTTGAAGGTGAGAAAGCGGTCTTGTAATGCTCGGTCAATACTACGAGCAGATGAGTATTCAATTCCAATGTTTGCCGTAGCCAAAAATTTTACATTGTTAGCGATTTTTACAATACGGTTATCATCCTTTTCATCTACACGAACCTCCTGACGGAAATCCAAAATAGGAAACAGGATGTTATACGCATCATCAGAAGCTCTTGAAAGTTCATCCAGAATGAGAAGGGTGTTTTCTTCTTGAATTGCTTTTAGGAAGTCTGCCTCTTGAAAAACAGTATCTCCATTTTTCAATGTGAAGTATCCCAAAAGAGAAGAACGGGCATCCTGGGTGGAGCCACAGTTTACGACAATAGGATTCAGCCCAAGTTCATTAGCGAGTTCAATCGCCAAAGTAGTTTTGCCGCATCCAGTTCCTCCAGTCAGAAGAACATTTTTGCCAGAGTCTACGAGCTTTGTGAGAAGATTTTTCTTCACAGGGTCGATTACGAATTTAGAAGCCATTTTTGTTTTGTTATCAAACGGGGTTTAGAAAGGGATTTCACCTTTCAGAGTCCTTTAATTATACCAGAAAACGAAAGTATTACAAGTAAAAAACAGGAAAAATATCAAAAAAATAAAGCCCCTTGGAACGAGTCCAAGAGGCTTTTTATATTCGTTTCTACCTCTTAGTTATTGTGGAAGTAACGAATTTTAGATACAGAGAAAGTTTTGAAAGGAGCAGAAACACGGCTCACGACAGCAGACTCTTTTTTGGGTAGCGGCATATTACGAGCGGCGTAACGATTCCAGTTAGACTGAATATCAGAAATTTGGCTATCAGGCAATCCAGTAATATCGAAGCCTTTTAGGGTATTTTGGTTTTGTGCGGTTACAAGCACTTGACGATTACTTTCAGTCCCGCCTTTGCGGTAACGAAAAGATTTCATGTAAATTGGTGTTTTGGTCATTTTTTCTATTATTAGAATTTTTGTGAAATGAAGAGAAAGGACATTCTTTGTTTTGCCAGCCATTCAACGAGGCTAGGCTCCTCCTCTAACCGCTAATCAGCGATGATTCAGAGGCGAATCACCCTCTCCCTTCATTATATTAAAGGGCAAGAACAAAATAAATAACAAACTTTCTCGTATTTATTTCGACAATATTTTCCCTATTATACGGGAGGTAAAGGACTTACGAGTGCTTGCCCCCTTATCGCCCTGTTACCAAAATAATAAGCATACCAATCCCAAAGTTATCTCCTTTAATATATTGAAGGAAATAGGTGCTATACCCCCTTTATAGTATCTCTAGAATTTTTGTTCTTTTCATGTAAACGATAAAAAGGTTGAAGGAATCCTAAAATATTATTAGGATTCCTTCGTTTTTCGCTCAAAAAAAAATTTAGTGTGTTACCTGTCAAAATGACAGGGGGCTAAAAAACCTGCCAAAATGGCAGGCTCCAGCGTCCCGCACAAAACAGTTTTCGCTTATGCTTCTACTGGCTCTGGGGTTTCAGTTTCTACCGCATCATCATCAGTAATGCCTAAAAGTTCTTTTAGGTTAGCAATCTTTGTTACAACAGTTTCTTTATGTTGTAAAGCACCATCAAGTTGCTTCTTATGATTTTCGATAAACTCCTCAACCCCTTCAATACTTTGAGTATAGGCTTTTAGGGTATCTTCAAGATGTTCTCTAATTTGGTCGGTCATTTCCATATTTTCGTATAATTATTTTGTTTCGTTGTTTGACTTTTTCAGCCATTTTGGTTTTCAGTATCAACAACTTCTTCCATTAGTTCTGAAAGCATATCTTCCATTCTTTTCATGTCCTCTTTCCAAGAGGGTAGAAGTTGTCCGAAAGTAATTTCACGGGGAATCTCTAAAATCTCAAACTCATCGGTTTGACTTATTTCGAACCCCCAATTACTTTTCCCATGCTCATTGTGAGCTTCAATCATAACTTCAGCGTCCTTTTGACTTTTATAGACAGAAAGAATTTTATCGTTATGTGTTGGTGTTCCATCTCTTCCCATCTCTTTAGAGATGAGAACATATAGGTATTCAATATCTTTATCTTCGTTTGACTTTTTTGGCATATCCTTTGACTTTTTTAGCTATTTCTTTAGTTCATCTGGCATTTCGTAGTACAAAATGTGTATTACTCCAGCGATTACAGACCATAAAAACAAAAGACTAGGCCATCTCGGATACACTTCGTATGCCATAGAAAAAACAGAAATCATGCTAATAATCTTAATGAAAAGTTTTGTTAGTGATGTGCTTTGACTTTTTTCCATAGTGCTTTGACTTTTTTGGTCCCGCTTTGACTTTTTTGGTAGTAGGGTAAAAAGGAGATGTTTTAGATTGTTTGCTTATTAGCATCCTGGCACACCTCCAAAGCCTGTTAGTTATCGTTGCTGTACGAAGCTGGTGATTCGTCTTGTGTATTCGGTGTAATCCACCCACACTGACGACCGACTGCGAAAATGACTACAACAGCCACTACAACTTTCCATTTATTCTTTTCCAAAAATTCTTTCATAATATTATTTCACGGTTTTGATTAGTTTTTCCAAGTACCACTTGGCTTTTTTAAGGTCTTCCAAGCCACCTTTTAGCTTATATCTAGTTATGTACTTTACTATATTTCCTTCACAAAAACTCATGTTGTTGGAAATAATATAGTCAGTAGTTTCTATGCCTCGAGTGTAGTGAGGCGGATAGTTTACGGCATCTTGGCCTTCGTCCTGAAAATCAAATTGACCCTCGTACTGACGCTGAATATCCCTAAGATGCTCACTAGTACTTTTACTTTTTGAAGGTACGTCTTCCATGTCTTGTTAAAGTAGCTTTAGTCCAATAAAAGCTTAGGTTTTAGATAAGTTTCGATAACAAGGTTAGCACCTTCCCTTACTGTAAGAGTGATATCGTTTGTCTTGGTCCACTCCATGGCATCCTGAATACTATCAAAGTTTTCACTTATAACCTTATTATCAATGACCACACGAAACTTTTGCTCTTGTTTATTCTCAGTCATGATATATTAAAGTCTTTTGTATAGATATTTTGAACGTTTTTAACAGCTTTTATTCTTCCGAGGGTACAAACACAAGAAAGTTTCCTTCTGGTGTGAAGGAAACTCCTCGAGACGTCTCAGCAGGCTTTATGTTATACGGGTAAGAGCCTGCATAGTACTCACCCAAAAACTTGATGAGTCTGGATGCTGGGGTTACGATGGAACACCACGTCACAATTTTACCGTCAGGACTTAGCAAAACTGCTCTCAACATGCCTATAATACGTCCTGTCCTAAGATCAATCACTGGACCTCCACTTGCTCCCGGGGCTGATTGTGCAGTTGTGAGGTAAGATTCCCTGTCCCATTCTAATGTGCCAATGCTAGAAATATAACCTCTGGTTATAATAGGTCCTATGCCTTGAGGGTACCCGATTATACTAACCCCCGTACTGTAATCCAGATACTCACTTCCATACTCAATCTCAAATATTTTACAAAGGGGCTTATTTCTGGTGTTGTCAAACACTTTTATCATGGCAAGATCCAGAAATGGATCAAGCTTCTCTAACATGCCCGTGAACACTTTTTTTTCTTTGCCGATAAAAAATGTTATTTCTACAGGGGAGACTGAATTGTGGGGTTGACCCGTAATGGGGCTTTCCAAAAAGATATGTGCTGCGGACAGAATCTCGTAATAATATTTATTGGTCGTAGGGTCTATTTTATACCCTACAACAAACCCAGATCCTAGGGCAAACCCAAAATCTACTCGTACCGTAGAATCCACGGCATCAGAAATAGTCTTTACTACGGGGAGTTGTTCCTTTGTGGAAGCGGCTACCGCAACAGGGTTTTTTAGCTCAGGAGAGCTACAAGACACACAAATAAATAACAGAAATAGAAGTCTACTCATACAAATTATCTAGGTAAGTGACTATACGGAAACTATTTGATAGTATACAGTTGCAAGAATATAGACCTGAGTTGCAGATTCTACAGAAGTGATGCTGACCGCCGCGTTCGTGGATAAAGCCACTCCATGACCGAACATTCCATTGTGTGCGGTGGATATTTTACCAATATGGGAGGCACTGTAAAAGAATGCTTGCGTGTCCTGAAAAGATAGTCCCTCGTGAAAATATATCGTTGCTGCAGAACTCGCTCCCGAACCCCTCGTAGAGCAAGTAACTCCATGAATTACGTACTTTTTTGACGCTCCAGGAGCAGGCATCAGTTGTGCGGTTGCTAGGGAGCCAACGTCTCCACCCGCAGAAAGATTGAGGGAGCACACGGAGAAGTAAGAATCTCCTGGCGTGGTAGCAACGTGCAAAGCACTTGCGGTTACAGTCGCCATAGATCCAGCTACACCAGAGTTGGTAAAATCCCCAACAACGAGAACTTGGCGAAAATCCCCGTCCCCGGGGTCTCCGCCTACCTTTACAGCGTCAATCGCGTATATTGCATCAGATCCCGAGACATTTACAGTAGCATCAGACATTGTCCACGGTGTAGTATATGTTTATTTGGTACTTGGACTGCGAGTGATCTGATTCTGCGGTCATTTGAAGTGCCAAATTGGCATCTAGACGAAATGGCATGTCCAAAGTTTGTATGTCCATGGTTCCAGCCCGGCCAACAACGGTGCTGAGGACTTGATTGTGAATCCTGACACCATTTGAGTCGTGAAAACTATAAGGAAAAGACTTAGCAACCCCTCCGTTGTTGGTGCCGTAACCTATGGCCCAAGCCCAAACGTGTATCGCCTTACCTGCTCCGGGAGCAGCAATCATCTCGTAATTTAGAAGGTCAGCGGTGCCTGAACCACTAGTCGAAAAATACGACAGAGACTTATACTCCCTAATCCTTTCGGGGGATGTGGGTCCAGGTAAGGTTCCTCCTCCTGTGTATGAAACAACTCCTGGGAGTCCCATGTTAGAGGTTCCCCGTTACTAAGGTGTAATAAATGTTACAGTAAAATTTTCCGGCTGAAATAGCGTCTACATCTACTACAAGTGGTGTTCCAGCGTCAAGCTTTACTGGCATTCGCAGCTGGAAATTTGTAACTGAACCTGGACTTCCGCCTGTACCAGAGGGACCAACAATTCGTTCTTGGAAAAGATTGGTTCCTTGACCTCCGGCTCCTTGACGAATAGCATAGGTAACTTCGCCGGCTGAAGCACCATCGTAAGAAACAGCCGCACCCCAGAAACATACGTGTGAGGAAGTGTCAGTAGAAGCAATGGCAAGTAGCTGTCCTACGGCAGTTCCGGATACGGAACTCACCGATAGTGATAAGTATTCTCTCTGATGTTGTGTGGAAGGGCCTCCTGATCGAATGTTTCCTCCCGAGTATGATGTAATTCCTGGTAGTGTCATAAACTGTAACCTCTTGTTATATAGAGGAAATCATAGAAGTATCCATAGGATATTCATAACCTAAATTTACATCAGAAGCTAAAATCTTTCTAACCTCAGGATATTCATACTCTGCAAGCTCAACAATGCTTTTTCTTTCGGTTCCCACGTTAAAAAGACCTTTTTTCCTCTTTGATATAAGCTGCACAATCTTCTCAGCTATGATATCTACCCAATCTTTCGAAGTGTAAACGTCCTCGAAAACTGCATTTAGCTGCTTTCCAGAGGGACCCCAAGTACCTCTTTTTGCAAATGTAGTTCTTATGATTATATCAGTTTTCACGTCTACATAGCTCTCACCTGCAAGCTTGGAAAACCCATAGAAAGTTGTAGGTTTAGTGGGGGATTTCACATCATAACATCCACCAACACCGTTATACACGTAGTCAGTTGAAATATAGATTAGTTTCGCACCGTGCGTATCTGCAATGTACTTCATGTGAGAAGTCCCATTGATATTGCAATCTATTACCTTTTGATAGTTCTTTTTCTTTTCAGCTCCAGGGACATCTGTCCACGCTGCCGCATGAAAAATAATATCGAACCTATTTTCTCTAGCATATTCGTTAACTACAAGAATATCCTCTACAGGAAACTCTTTGTGTGAAGGTGCCAAAACTCTAGCACCTTTTGCCTTCAAGAGTGGAATTATCTCTTTCCCGAGAGTTCCACTACCCCCCGTCAATAATACAATCAAGCCGTCTAACTTCATCTTTAAAAAATCCTTCTATGCACAGGAATACGTACTCTCCAATACGCTCTTCCAGGTAATCGCAATCTAACTGGTAAACTTTATCGTGGCCCTTTCTATCTTTTACATGCTTAACTTTAACCTTTTTCCCTAGGACCTTGGCTACCATTTCAACAATTTCCATGTTGGTGTATCCAAAATTGGAACCGATATTTACAATATCACTATCTCCATTACTATTCATTAGGACATGAATAATACGAACATTATCGTCTACATGCATCCACTCTCTCACCTGTTGACCATCACCATATACAGGAACTTTTTTACCTTCTCCTATGGATTTGAACAGTTTGGGGAGAAACTTCTCTTCATGTTGATTAGGCCCAAAGTTATTACAACTTCTCGTAATAAGATATGGCAACCCATAAGTCTTGTGTGCGGACATCACTAACATTTCTGAGGAAGCCTTTGTGGATGAGTAAAAAGAGCTTGGCTTTAGAATGTGGTTTTCATTAGCACCGTACTTCTTCACAGTTTCCATGTCTCCGTAAACCTCATCTGTAGAAATTTGCACAAAATTTTTGAACCCATTTAGACCCCTCTCCAAGACTACTTGGATGAGGTTATAGACACCATCAATGTTACTTTTTAGAAATGGGCTTCCATCTTTGATGGAATTGTCCACGTGAGATTCTGCTGCGAAATTTACCAAATAAGTAAAATCCGCCGGAAGATCTCCAACCTTCAAATCACAAATATCTTTCTCGATAAAGGAAAACCTGTCATCTTTCCAAATATAATCATCTATCCTACTGCGGTCTGCAGCATAGGTCATTTTATCTACACAAACGATGACGCTCTCCGTATTATCGAAAACGTACTTAATAAATCTGGAGCCTATGAAACCTGCTCCACCAGTTACAACAATAATTTCATCATTCATCGGTGTTTTTATTCTCAAAAATTGTTCTAGCGGCCATAAAAAGGGACTCCGGAGTTCCACAGTCTATCCACGTTCCGTGGATCTTTCTAATATGTAGGGAATCTTCTTTGAGATATTTTTTATTTAGGTCAGTAACCTCAAGCTCATCTCTCTCGGACGGCGAAAGTTCTGAAATCTTGTCAAACACCGTGTTGTCGTAGAGGTACAGGCCTATTACTGCATCATTGGAAGGTGGGTTGGAAGGTTTCTCTAGGATATCCTTGATTTGATGTCCTACGGGTTCGTACTCTATTACCCCGAATCTTTCTGGGTCTTCCACATGCTTAGAAAAAATCATAGCACCTCCCAAAGATTCAAAATCCTTTACTGCGGAAGAGACGTCATCGAAAATCAAGTTGTCTCCTAGCACTACAGCACAGTCATCCTCTCCTACAAAAGCTTTAGATTTAGACAAAGCATCCGCAATACCACCATCCCCCTCTTGGTATGCGTAGCTCAGAGAATCCAACCCGAAATCCTCTCCGTTTTTCAAAGTCTTGATAAATCCGCCCATATGGTTTGAAAACACAATTAGGATATCTTTTATACCTGCACTTACCAACGTCCTGATGGGGTAGTAAACCATGGGCACATCGTAGACGGGAAGAAGGTGTTTATTGTTCGAGTGCGTCAAGGGGTGCAACCTAGACCCTCTTCCACCACAGAGAACTACACCTTTCATAAACCATTAAAGTAACAGAAGTTAGGAAAGTTATAACTATTCTGAGTTTTCTTTGATCCACTGAATATCTTTTGCTACTTCAGCCATCTGTATATTCAAAATAGATATATTTTTTTCAATATCCTTCAGCATCTCTTTGATATCTTTCTCGTGAGAACTCAACTCAGTATTCAAAATTTCAATTTTATTCATATTACTTTTGGTCTGAGCATTCGATACCCCCCACACAGTTCCAGCCGCAAATAAGGCCAATATAATCGTAATTATATTCCCCCAAGTAAAATTCAAACCTTTTTTCATTTTTTAGTTTCCTCGACAGATAAATTGCCGTTTTTGAACACTGCCTTGAATTTAGTACAAGTGCTTCCTTCAAGGATCTTATCGGCAAGTTTCATGGTAATATTCTTCTTTATGAATCTTTTTAGATTTCTTGCACCATATTCCGCAGAGTACGCATTATCTACTACGTAATTGATCAGCTTTTTTGTAGAATTAATTGGTAATTTGTTTAGGTTCAGCTTTGCGATGTCAGCTGCGTTTTCAGTGGTCAGCTGATTGAAGTAAACAACACTATCGATTCTGTTGATAAACTCGGGAGAAAATTCATCCTTGAATGCTTTAGTAATTTGATCTCTAACCATGGAAAAGGATGACGACTCGCCCTCACCAAACCCTATGGAGACTTTGTTGACACAATCTTTAACTCCAACATTGCTTGTAAACAAAATGATAGAGTTCGTAAAATCTAGAACCGCACCTCTATTATCCATTAGGGTCCCGTCATCCAACAAACCCAAAAGGAGATGTTGCAACTGATAACTGGCCTTCTCAATCTCATCAAACAAAATAATCCATTGGGAGGACTCCTCCGCCTTCTCTGTAAGTATACCCTTCTCATTAGACCCGATGTATCCTGGAGGACTACCTATCAATTTTGCGTATTCGTGTTTTCCCGCGTATTCCGCACAGTTAATTTTCAGTAGCTTTTTCGGATTCTTCAGATAGTGCTCTGCGGTTAGTCTTGCCAGCTCAGTCTTTCCAACTCCGGTAGTCCCTATGAAGAATAGAGATGCAAAAGATTCAAAACCTGAGTTCAATAACTTGAAACTTTCAAAAACTTCATCGATAGCAGCCTCCTGACCTACGAGATTTTTTGAAATTTGTTTTCTTACGTGCAAAAGATCACTCATACTGCAACCCTTAATAATCCCCATGTCCTTGTCATCTTCCCCTTCCGAAAGGTTATAATGCCTGCATGCGGTGTCTGCTGTGAGCATTGGGTACACCTCAATTACAGCCTCGTACGCGGCTTCAGAAAATACAGATGCGTCACCGAAACGCTTCTGTAGCCCTTCATACCCCACGATGCACCTCTTACTAATAAAACGTACTAGCCCATCGATTGAAAATTTTGGAGTATCAATCTTCTCGTCCAACCGCTCAAACATATCCCCGATATCAGTATCGGACAATTTTCTGATTTTTATGAAGCAGTCTAGGACTTGGCTGAAGACAATGTAGTGGTCGGAAGTCATTATTATATTAAAGACTATTCCGAGGAACAAATATCAACGATTTACTTTATTAAAATCCTCAAAGGATAAATTGGACAACTCCTTGTCTGTACTCTTAGGAGGCTGGATTTTATCTTTGTGAATTGCAAGCTTTACCATGGTGTCCAACATCTTTAGTTTTCTACTGTTTGCTTCCATAGAGAGCTCCAAAGCTTTTACCATCTCCGTCTTAGACTTGTCATCTTCTGGGTCGGAGTCTACCTTCGCTCTAAAATACTCGTACAGTTCCAGAGCACGAACTCTGTCCTCCGCACAATCCTTAACAATCTCCTTTCCTACTAACTGAATTCTGTTGGGGGAAAAATAAGATTTTACGGGATGGTACGTAGTAGCCATTATTTATCTTTCTTGAAAATATCTGTAATTTTCTTCCTGGCTTTCTTGGGCTTCACAGGCTTTTCTGCGTCTTTAGGATTCTCTTCTACTACTTCTTCTTCGCCCAAGCGAGCTAATCTTTTTGCTTCTAAGATAGCGATTCTTTGGGCTCTTCTTCTTTGGTGTATGTTTGCCATTATTGTTCTGAGGGTTTTATTGATCTCTTTTTGAGGATTGAGGGGGTAATTTCGTCCTTACTTAGGGACTCTGGGGATGACCCCCCATGCTTAACTTTAGTTCTTTTGGAATATGTTTTAATCTTATCCATGGGAGTGCTCAAAGGGAATCCTTTTACTACTTTATTGGAAGATTTCTCTCCCCAAGTGCCTCTGGTGATGACATATATCCTATCCGACTGAGGAGTCGTAAAGATTTGACCGTAGTCAGAAGACTTCAAGGCCTGTCCAATTGATTTGAAAGATGGAATTTTGGATTTTTTAGCCTCAGCCTCTCCTTCTTTATTAGGAGCAGCATTCTTGAACATAGAAAATTCCTCTCTAAGAATTTTCAAGATGCTAGCGTCTGAATATCCAAAAAACCTATCACCTTCATGATTCATTTTAGATTCTGCGAAGAGTTTGAATTCTTTATCGAAATCAAAACCTTCTAAAACCGACTCGTATTGGGAATTGAAAAGTTGCATTGTACTCTTATTATATACCCATTTACTTACGCTTTTTTCTTTTTTTGCATTTAGGGCAAATGTACTCGTGACGGCCATTAAACCTATCCGAGGTCATTATAGTCCCTATGCCTATCCTAATAGATTCCCTAATTCCACAAACGGCACACCTTACCCCGTGCCACTCATACTTATCAGACTCTTTGATGAAGCCCATTACAGCTTATATTCAGGGTCGTAATCAGATACAACCGGAACTTCCCTACCTTTTAGCTTTTGCACCTTCTTGGTGCCTGAACTCTTCTCTTCAGCTGGCTCGTCCAATGCTCCCGACAGGTACATGAGAGGTCCGACAATCCAAGTCCACAGGAAGTAAATTACGAACCAAAGGAAAAAGACGAAAGCGATGAAATTATCTAGCATTTGTTTAGTTTTTCTGAAATTATTTTGTCTAGGTCTC
>Ga0209757_10000143_pt1 | contig 19064 bp, 22 predicted proteins | sample ETNvirome_6_1000_FD_185472 | JGI IMG/M metagenome (GOLD analysis project Ga0209757, IMG submission 185472) | Marine viral communities from the Pacific Ocean - ETNP_6_1000 (SPAdes) (version 2) | ecosystem: Environmental > Aquatic > Marine > Oceanic | place: Pacific Ocean | collected 2013-06-19 | reverse complement strand
CTAAAATAGGTAGATTACCATTATCCAGGATAACTCCTACTGCTACTATAGGCTTTTTAGTAAAATTCTTAGCATAGTTAGCAGCATAGCTATTACTATCAAAAGCAGCACCTAGCTGCATACTCCATAAAAGGCTATCTTTGTTTGCATGATATATAATTGAACTCTCAGTATGTATATGTCCCTGACAAATTTTAGTATTCCAATTAATAGCTCTATTTATAGCTCCATTCCTACCACTACTACCAGTACCATGTATATACTTTACTCCATCTATATCAAAACTATCTGCCCAAATCCAGCCAGGAGTACCTAATACATCATTAAAATCTTTTAGCCATTTTTGAGATAACCCAGAGGCTACTAATTTTCTACTTATTATAGCATCATGGTTACCTATACATATAGTAGCTACCTTCCACTCCCTCCAAAAAGGTTTAATTTGCTCTATAGCCATAGCCAGCTCATCTCCAGCACTTTTACCATCTGGGCTTATTTCATGAAACGAGCTAAAACTATTATCTAATAAATCCCCAGTAAAGTGTACAGCATTACAATTATATTTTTTGTAGATACTCTTGCAAAACTCAAAAAAGCCAGGCTCTATAAAAGGAGCATGTAAATCTGGTATCACTAAAACCCTCCTCTCATGGTTTTCTCTATTTCTTTTAATTAAAGCTGCCTCCTCTGGTGTAAGTCTATATTGTTTATTTCTCATAGTGCAAATATAGTAAGATACACTATATAAAATAGTGCTAGTTATTAACGAAAATTAACAAGTTTTTATTTTCCTTTGTTAAAGGATAGAGCTATAAGAGGTAGTACTGCTATAAAGCTTAATATAAGAGCATTAGTAGATATATCTCCAGTAGTAGTCATATTAGCAGTAGCTGCTATTACAAGTACCCCAGATACACTCCTTCTAGCACTAAATTTACCAGTAGCAGTATGCTTAAATACTCCAGGTATAGAGCCTAAAGCCTTAGCTATCTCTTTTATAGGTAGTAGCTTATTCATTCTCTGGCACTATAGCCTCTACTAATTTATCAATATAAGCAAAAATAGCATCATCTTTAACTCCAGGAGTTAATCTTACTAAAGTTTTAGCTAATAACATTAAGGCTAATAAAAGCTCTGCCCAGTTTTGTAGTATAAAATCCATTTTATTTAATTTTAGTTATATAGCCAACAAGCTGTTGGCTTATTATTATCAATATCTATATGTATAAAAGTATTACCTATCCCTACTCTTTTTATTCCATTTTTATAAATAGCTTTTAATAGTAAAGTCCTATCAGCTGAGTTATTACAGTGTAAATCTGCTGCTAATCCTTTAGTATGAGCAGAGCCTACTCTACCTCCTACTTTTAAATTATGAGCCTTACTTCTGTAGCCAGAATTTACACGCAAAGGGCTGCCAAAATCTGCCCTAATTTTATCCAATTTTTTTAAGAATTTACAGCACATTTTAGCACCACTACCAGCCTCATCTGGGCTATCAAATTCATCTAAAGTAAAGTATTTTAAATCCATTTTAAAGCTATTTTAAGCACTTCTAAGCGACTTTTACCCTTTTCTAGTGTACTAGTATCAAAATAAAAAGATATTCATTTACTAGATATAAAAAAATAAAGTTTGCTTTTTACTTGTTTTTGTTATTTCTTTTTCTATGAGAGTGCCATTTATCTATAGTAAAAATTATAGATATTAACAATAATAAAAGCTTTAATCCAGCCTCTAAGTTTGTATAAGTTATAGCAAATGTAGCACTATTTACAGCTGCTACTTCTCCTATTTCTTGTATTGTTTTTTTTAAGGGCATCTCCATTATTCAATTTTAAAAAGGTTTTTAACTTAACCTCATTTTTAACTTTTTTATATCTTTTTCTCACTAAAATAAATTCATATTATTTGTGTAAGTACTTTTAGAAGGCTTAACATCAGCTCCACTTGAAGTACTATATTCTGGGTAGTCTGCATTATTATTACATAAGAAACTAACTAGCCTAGCTCTATACCATTCAGCAGTATTTTTAATACTATCCTTTAAATCAGCTAACTCATCTACTGATAAGGCAGTACCACTCTCAGAAGTTTTAGAGTATATATTACCATTCTCAATCTTATAAGCTAAGTGAGGTATAGCCTGTAGAGTAGCATAGTGTACTAGTACATCTTGCAAATAATCATCTACTAGAGTTTTATATACTCCAGTAAGAGTACTAGCTATAATATCTGCTTGTAATTTAGCATATAAATCAGTACCTAAAGCACTCTCTATATAAATTCTCTGAGCATCTTTTAAGTGAGCTAATAAGTGCTCTGCATCTACATTACCAGCTATTACATAGCTCTTCAATTTTTCTTCTGATATAAATAATACTTCTGCCATGTCTTTTTATTTGTTTATAAATCCTTTATTAGGCATATCATTAGGAGCTACTGGTACCTGTTGCTCATTAGCCTCTGGCTTAAAGCCCATTCCTCTAGCTCCTGTAGTAGTTAATACCTCATCATCATTAATAGCTCTCTTACCTTTTTGTAGGTAAATCTTCCTATACCATTTATGCTTACAATTACCTCCTCCTTTAAATTTCCATATAGAGTAGTTATCAGCACCTCCTTTACCCCAGCCAGGATTAACACCAGCTCCCTCCATAGCTAAAATATCCTCCTTCCTATATACTTTACCAGCTCTCATCATAGCCTGGCAAAAAGCTCTCTCTGGGTTGCTACTACCAGTATATACATATCTTACTCTAAATAGCTCTCCTTTTTTATTAGTGCCATCTTGCTCACTTTTACGATTAGGATAAGCTGAGCCAGTAGTAGCTAAATCTATCCTACCATCATTAAGCATAGCCTCATAGTCAGTATTTTCATTCTCATCATCAGTATCTTCTACAGATAGCTCTTCATAATCCTCTAATAAATCCTCCTCAGCCTCTCCTAAACCCTCTAGCAGAGCCTCTATCTCCTCTACTGATAACTGCTTACTCATATTAGTATTAGCCTCCTCTATAACCTCCTCAGATGCCTCTAAAGGCTCTAATCCTAGCTCTGCTCTTAACTCATCTTTAGTTAAAACTTCTTTAAGAGTATCTACTCCAAATTTATTAGCAAAAGGAGCTACATCTTTAATACTAAAAGGTACATTAATTCCAGCTACTGAGAATACTTTAGATAAAGCCTTAACTATTAAGTCCTGGTAAGGCTGTATTACACTCCTGCTATATAACTCATAAGCCTCTAAAAGCTCATTTTTACCTCCTAACTGCCCTTCTGTTTTTACACCCATTAAAGAAGGAGATACTACTCTATGCCCTATCATTAAATTTTGGATAACTAGAGTATTTAAAGTCTGATACTGCTCAGCTGCATCTGATAAGGCTAAAGTTTGTATCTCTGGTATATTAGTACCCTCATCAGTAAAAGTTAATATCATCTTTTTACCTCCTACTCCAGTCATTTTCTTCTCTATACTTCTCTCTATATGCATCTGCTCTTCCTCTGTAGGCTGCCCATCATTAAAATTAATCCAGGTAGTAGGAGAAAATCCTGTAGCTATATTATTATAATGATACTCAGAAATTAAAGTATCAGTTAATATCCAGCCAGTACTAGCACTATATGAAGGAGCTCCATAAATATCTAATCCAGGAGTATAGTCTTTTACATATAAAATCTGATTAGTATCAGTCCTATCATTAGGATTAAAAGCTGCTACAGGCTTAGGAGTACTCTCTTTTTTACGATAATTAGCCCAATCAGAGCTAATCCAGTAAGTATCTACTATACCATTATCATTAGGTACTCCAGCTCTTACCTTCTCAGTAGGTATATGAGTAATACTAGCTATACCAGTCTTATCTCTCGTATAAATAATATTTAAGCAAAAAGCTCCCTGTAAATATAAGTCTTTACCTACCTTAGCTAATAAGCCCTCTATAGTTTCTTTACTATTAATATTCTTTAATAGCATATTTAACTTACTAGCAGCCTCTACATTACTATTATCTTCTATTAAAATACCTTTACCAGCTATATAGCTACTAGCAGCATCTACTATAGCTCTATGAGTAGCTGAGGAGTTATATAAATCAATTAAAAAAGAAGGATATAAATTTTTATACTCTCCATCTCCATAGTTAATCCAATCCATTCCAGCTACCTCATAGGCTTTAGGAGTACTATCTTGTTTTAGATATACAGCTGATAGCTTAGAGCTATATTTTTTATCTTTTTTTATTTTCTTTTTAGCCATTTTATAAAGTTGATAACCTACTATTTATATTATTTATTAAACCAGTACTAGTAGAGCTGTATATTTGTATCTCAGTAATATCTCCAGTAAAATTATTAGTATCTACAGCTCTAGCACCTATAGCATCTATAAGTATATTACCAGATAAAGCAATATCACTAGTAATATAACTACCGTTCCTATAAAGATGGATAATATTAGAGCTATCTCTATATATAACTATATAATCATCTCCAAAAATATCAGAGCCAGATAAGTATAAACTCCTAAGCCCATTATCATTTTTTACTCTAATTAAATTATTTGCTTGTATTTTAAATAACTCATTAGTAGTAGTATTATCTCCTAAAAAAGTACCATTAGTAGTTGCAAAACGCATTTTTAATCCTATAGTAAACTCTCCAGTAAGAGTTATCTGGCTAGTAGTTTGTAGGTTATCATCTCCATCAAAAGTAATAGTATTACTAGCATAGGTAGGCTGCTCAGAGCTTGTATCTTGCGCCATATCATAGCTATTAGCACTATCAGCCCACTCAGAAACGGCTCCAGCACTATGAGTAATACCAGTATCTTTTTTATACCAGGCTACTATACTACTCTCATCTGTAGGCTGCCATACTACACTTGTACCATCATTTATATATAAATAATTTGTTGTATTTGTTGTATCAATATGCTCAGTATATTCTATCTCATCAGTACCTTTAACATAAGCTTTACCTCTCTCTATCATTCCTATTACAGCTGCATCAGTAGGAGATAAATTAGTACCATTACTCTGCTCATAAATCTCATAAGCATAATATCCAGTATTTTTAAAAGTTATCTCACCAGAGAGGTTATCTGGCGTACTACTCTGCATATCTTTTATAAAAGCTATAGATAAATTACCTCCTACATCTTCAGGAGTAGTTAATAATACAGAATATTCTACTTTAGTCATGTCATTAATAAAGACTACTAGATATTTAGTACCAGTAGTAGCCTTATCTTTTAGGCTAAAATATATAATATTAGTAGTATCTTGCTCTAGTAATAGCATTAATCCTCCTTAGTTTTTTTAGCTTTTTTAACTTCTGTAAAGTAGTCAGTATATCCAGCTTTAATTAAAAGCTCTACTTGAGCATCTGATAAATACTCTAATACTATCTCCTTAGCACCTGGCTTAATTGTACAGCCTTTATATTTTGCTTTTAGCTTATATTTAGTCATAATTAATCCTTTATAATAAGTATAAAACTCTAGTAAATAGTAAAAAAAAGAGGATATAACCTAAGTTATACCCTCTTAAAGTATTAAAAATCTCTTAATTTACTTAAGAAACAGTAAGATTAGTAATATTATCAAAGAAATCAGTAGTAAAAGTACCAGCGTTCCTCATAGGCTCAGCCTCCTGGGAAGTGAAAGTAAGCTCATATCCGTAAGCATCTCCTAGAGCTACACCAGTATTAGCAGTACCTGCTGTTAAATCAGCTCCATTTACCTCACCAATTACCCATTGATTATTATTATTATCTAGTATAAAACATACTAATCTGTTCTGAGCTAATAATTTAATCTCATCTCTATCTGCTGCACTTAATTTATGAAGTTTAATAGCTAAGGTATCCTCAAAAAAGAGAGTACCATTATCTGGCGAAACTTGAAAAGCCTCACTAAGTGAGCCAGTACCTTTAGGTAAATCATATTTATAAGCTGTAGCAGCAGCTACTTGAGTTAAAATATTGCCAGTATATGTAGGAGTATAATCAGCTACCTCTAAAAAGGCTACTGCTCTAATTCCACCAATTGCATCTTTGCAGTCGAGGGTTCTCCCAGTTGTTAAATCGCAAGCCATATCTGTATTATTTTTTTTAATTAAAGGGAGCTTTTACACTCCCTTATAAATTTGTTAATTATGAGTAAAGTACAATATCTCCTCCTACTCCATGCTGAACACCAATAGAGAAATTACCAGCAATTCTAATAGAATTTGCTCCTGTAGTTTCTCTCATATCAATAGTTTTAAGGCTTACAGCATCTGAAACTAAGTCAGTACCTACATAAACATTAGATACTCTAGCAGCTACCATAGTATCAGCAGCTAATCCTGGAGCGTGTACTACCTCAACACCTTCAAAAGTTAAAGCAACATCTCCAGCATGATAAGCTCCAGCCATAGCACCAGATAAAGCAGACATAGCAGCTATATAAAATCTTATAGCATCAGTACCTAAGTAGTATTTTAAATCTTCTTTACCGAATACAGCAGAAGGTACAGCATCTCTTACAGCACCCATCTGAGCTATAATATTAGAAGCATCTAAAGTAGTACCAGTAACATCTACTACAGTAGCATCAGCTGTTAAGTTTGTTACCATATCAGCCCAAATATTATCCTCAATATTTTGTCCGATTTGCCCTCCTAAATACTCCATAATGAAAGCATTAAAATCTCCAGCAATATTAGAGTTATTTGCACCAGCAGTCATATCAGCAGCTTGCCAGTCCTTCTCTAAATCATTAGCACAAAGCTCTAAATTTAATTTTTTATCAGTTACTTCTAATACTCTATCAGTAAAAGTCATCTCGTTAGCATCAAAATCACAATTAGCATCAGCAATTAAGCCAGATGAAGTTACGATAGTTAGATTTTTCTTATACTTAATTCCTTCTAATACAGAGATATTACCTTCTGAAATTGTTTTACCACTTTTTACAGCAGCTCCTAAGTAGCCTCCAGCCTCTCCAGCGTATAAACTATTAGTTGTAATTGGATTACCCATTTTTTTTAATTTTTAATTATTAATTATTATTTTTTTAAATTTTCTAAGTTATATCTTACTCTCTCTTTAGGAGATAATTTACCTAACTCTCTTTTAGTTAATTCTTTAAATCCAATATTAGAGAATTTATTTAGATTAACATCATCAGTAGCTGGAGCTGCATTAAGAGCAGCTAACTCTACTTTAATTTTTTCTATCTCTGTTTTAGCCTCTTCTAATAACTCAGATACTACAGATGCTAAAGTACCTATAAGCTCCTCATTAGAAAAAGAATACTCAGTAGTTTCTCTAATCCTTTTAGGAGTAGATAAAGCCTCTTCTACTACCTCCTCAGCTGGAGCTGCATCAGCCCAAGCTAAAGCACAAGTTTCTTCTGTACCTCCTTCTGCTATACATCTTACCATAAAATCAGCCTCTGCCTCATCTGCATTAGGAGTAGCCTCTGCCTCTACTACTTCTCCTTCTGGTACTACTTCCTCTTCTACTGCTAATACTTCTGATACAATACCCTCCTCAGCTACTACAAATTTTACACCACTCTCTAACTCATACTCTCCTGGAGCTAATAAAATTGTTGTACCATCTTCTGCTAGTACAGATACATCTATACCAACTTCTAGCAAGTCTGCCTCAGATACTATAATAGTACCATCTACAAGTTTATCTTGCATACCTAACTTTACTTCAGTATCTAAACCTAAAGCTACTCTAATTCTGTTTTTTAAATCCATTTTTAATCTTTATTAATAAATATATTAGTTATTACTTTATTGTATTTTCTATCATTTTACTACACCATCTAAGCATTACCTCTCCTCCATATAATCTAAAAGGAATAGAATTACTACTCTTTTTAGTACTCTTTAAATAGTTATAAATCTTCCTTATTCTATTTAAGCTTATAGGCTCTTTAGTAGCTAATATCCTGCCAATCTCTACAGAAGTAGCAGTAGCTTTATTACCATTATTTTGATTATCTATTAAAGCCCTCTCTGAGCTCTGGCTAGCTCCTTTAGGATAGTTTACATAGGATAACTTTAAAATATCAGATAAAGCAGCTAGTATCTCAGTATCAGTATCTACTGGCTTACTTAGAGTAGCCATCTTATCTAAAAAATACCCTTCTATACTAAAGCCTTTTACCTTTTTAGCTAGTATATCATTCCATACTTTATCATTATCTACCTTCATAGATAATACCCAGCTGCCTTTAGGTAGATTTAATCCGTATAAATTACTCTTATCCATCTTCTCATCTACTACTATCCAGCTCTCTACAGCAGTAATATCCTCTACTCCTTCTTTATGCTCATAAGTTGTAGCACTCTGATTATTACTCTTTAAATAAAGCTCACTAGCCTCCTTAATAGTGCTCTCAGAGAAGTAAACTTGATACTCTTTACCCTCTGCATCTCTCCTATAAATCAATTTATTAGGTATTAAAGCAGCTCCTATTATTAGTCTTTTATGCTCATCTAGTTTAGCTAAAGATAATTTATTTTTATCCTTACTCATAAAAATCCAGTTACTCTCTATAGCTGGGAACTCTACTAGGCTAACTGCATCAATAGCTAATTCTTTATTATCCTCATCAATTATTAATTCTACTATATCCATAATCTTTTATATTAAATATATTTAAGTTAATTATATACTACTTCTCCTTCTAATTTTACTAAGCCTATCCTGGCTTGAAGTCATCTCATCAGTTAAAACATAGCTTTTAATAGGCTCATTACTAAAGCCATTAAATCCAGCTCCCTCAGAAGGAGATGTAGCTCCTCCTCTTGCAAAGGCTACTCCTCCTCCTGCTACATTCATACCAGATAAAGCACCTCTAAACATTTTAGCACTTTTAGCATTAATTACTACCTCTCCTTTAGATAATCTAGCATTTACACTATCAGAAGTACCAGAGCCATATCCTCCCACTACTCCTCCTCTAGCCATTTTAGGTATCTCTGTAGCATTAATAGCATCAATCTGCATTTGTCCTTGTCTTAAAGCTAAACCAGCAGCTATAATACCCATAGCTGGACCTACAATAGGTATTCCAGCCATAGAGCTAAAAGCAGCTTGAGCAGATACAAAAGAGTTAATTCTAGCCTCTGCTGATTTCATAGTTTTCCATTTTTCTGTGCCTTCTGTTTCTAAATCAGCTAAGCCTCCCATTAAACCAGCAGCAGCTCCTAAATCTCCTACTCCTAATTTTCTTTGAGCATCAGATGTAGCTTTATCCTGTGCCTGCTTTTTTAGGTTATACTTTTTATTAACCTCTGCTTTAAGAGCCTCTATATTCTCCATACCAGCCAAAGCCTCTATCTCCTTCTTCCTATCTATCTCTAACTGAGCAGCTGCTCTCTTTACTGCATCTTCTATCATTAATACACTATTAGCTCTCTGATATTCTAATAATTTATCTGCTGAGGTTTTAGTAGCTAAAGCCTTAGCTGCATCTTCAGCATCAATTATAGCTTGAGCTGCTTTACGCTCAGCTGCTAGCTGAGAATTAATACCTTTAAGCTCTCCAGCAAAGCCTTTTTTCATTTGAAAATTAGCCTTCCTTAGATTATGTAAATCTGCCTCTAACTGAGCCTCTGCCTCTAAATCCTCCTGATTACTATCACTAAAAGTATTAGCTAATTGTTGCTGCCTTAACTTCTCTTCTGCTATCTTTAAATCTGCATCTAATTGTTTCTCAGTTAAAGCTATAGCCTCCTTAGTAAAATCTAGCCTTTGCTGATTAGTAAAATTCTCCATATCCTTAGCATTAGCTCTAAGCTCTGCTACCTTCTCCTGTACTTTAGCCTTCTCTACTAAATTCCTTCTCTCCTCTTGCTGTAAAGCTAGTAAATCCTTCTCTAGTTGTACTGCCTCTCCTATCTCTCTTTTAGTTTCTTTAGCAAACTCTTTAACACTATCTACAGCTTTACCAAATAAATCATCTACTCCTGTAGCTACTTGTACCATACTCTCTCCAAATCCAGCAGCATTTTCTTTCACACCCTCCCAATCAAAACTCAGAGCAGAGCTTATAGTTTTACCTAAATATTTAAAACTATCTATAATACCCTCTACTCTGTTCATTAGGTTAGTCTTTATAGCCTCCCATAAATCTGCTACAGCTTGCTTAGGATTACTAAAAGCTCCTACCATTACCTCTCCAAATCTAGCCAGCTTATCTTGTATATTACCTACTACTACACCGAATACAGCTAGTATCTGCTTTAGCTTAGAAGCTCCCTCTTCAGTAGATGAAAAATACTGCATAAGAGCAGCAAAAGCGACAACCAAAGCTCCTACTCCTGTACTTATTATACCAGCTTTAATACTGCCGAACATACCCTTTATAGTAGGAATAATTTTAGCAAAGGCAGACTTTAAGCCTCCTATACTCATGCCCATTACTTGAAAATTAGCAGATGCGTTTTCAGTTTCTGCTGATACTTTTTTAGTATCATCAGTTAAATCATTCATACCTTTACTAGCATTTTTAGTATCTGCTACTACCTCTAAAACAACCTTCTCAGCCATTGTCTTTTATCTTTTAATTTATAACTCTTTAACTCTGCTTTATCAATATTATTAATTACTAGCTTAATATAATTAGCATTAATAATTATCTTCTCTCTGATATTGTTAAATCTACTCCAGTTTTTATCTCTTTTATATTCCATTTTACTATCCATTTTAAATCAGTATCTTCACTACCTTCTACCTCTAAATATAAATACTCTCCAGCAGTTTTAGCCTCTACATTCCAGCTAGAGGTAGTACCATTAGATACTTTTAATACCTTAGTCCTAGCTATAGTAAGAGTACCTCCTATATTTACTACTACTCCCTCCTCTACCCATTTTCTAAAATCTCCTCTATCCCCAGAGCCAGTACCTCCTACTCTTACAGCTAGAGCATCAGCATTAAAAGATAGTATAGTATTCTCTGGTACTTTAATCATAGTAGCACCATCATTATTTAGATAAGATATAGCAGCTGTATCATCAGTAGTATCAGCAGCAGCTATAACCTCTATAGTCTGCCTACTATCATCAGAGCCCAATACTTTAGAGTTATTATAATCAGCTATTCCTCTAGTACCAGATAAAATAGTATTAGATATATTAGGGCTTATCCTATTAGTATCTCCTACTATTAAATTATTATAATTAAAACCTTCTAGCAAATTATTTACTCCAGTTATTGTATTATTTTGAGAATGTAATATAGCTCTATTACTACTATTTGTATAATTATTATCTTCTACTTCTGATAAAAAAGAGGTATCAGTTTGTATTAATAAGCATTTACTACCGTTCCATTTAAAGTTATAAGCTTTACATTCCTCAGCTGTAGGAGTAGCCTCTGATAGCTCCCCTCTCTCATTATACTCCTCAAAAATAACTAATCCTAAGCTAGTTATCTCTCTGGGCTTTATATTATATCCTATTTTAAACTCCATTTATAAATCCTTTATAGTTATTAACTCTACTTTACTCATAGCTCCAGCTTTATAATCTATCTTTTTAACTCTATATTTTCTATTTTTAATTAAAATAATATCATTAAATCTAAATTCTGATAAATCTATAGCTGTTAATCTTACTTTTAACTCTACTATCCTAGTATCTTTATGATAGAGCTCATCTATATACTTACTCCAGTAAACATTATACAGGGTATTTAAAACAGGTATAGAGCTATACTGCTCTTGCATAGAGTTAAATCTATAGCTTTTAGCTGTGCTTGTAATAGGGAATTGATTAACAGCAGAAAATAATAGGTATTCTGTTTCCCAATCAAATTGGTCTGTATAGCCAGCACTCTCATTATAAAAACCAGAAGGTAAAACTCTAACTCCATTATCATATAATATCCTTAGATTATTTTCCCAAGCCTCATCTACAGGCTCATTAACTATTTGAGGTAATATAGCAACATCATTAATATATTTTACATAAGTATCAGAAAATACTCCTACTTCTATCTCCTCTTTATCTTTATCTGCTATCTCTATATTAGAGTTAAAATTATATCCATATCTCCAATCACTAGGATTACTATGATTAGAGGTTATCCAGTCATCACTATCCTCAGATAATTTAAAGCTTATCTCTCTGGCTAAGCCATCAATAGGTATATATTTAATCTCAGTATCATCTACTTTACTAGTCCAGTCTAGTAAATTACCAGTATCTACCCAGTCATTATAAGGAGTAATAGTTAGGATAGTAGGGTTATTATCATCTTGTAAAATAACTAAATTAAACATATCTACAATACCTTTAAAAAAGTCCCATTGATTAATATCTCCTTTATATGTTAAAAGAATATCATTAATATTAATACTAAGAGCTGGAGCTATACCAAAAGATACATAATTATTCCCAGTACTATCTATCTGACAAGTACCAGAGTTAGCTTTTAACTTCCATTCTACAGTATCTCCAATATCTACTTTTAATAAAAAAGTATTACTATAATCATAAACAGCACCATTAACCAGAGTATAAGGAAATACTCCATTAAACGAGCTATTAGAAGTATTACTACAGTGCAGTTCTAACCTCATATTACCCCCAGATATCATCTCTAAATTTATAGCACATTCTACATATCCATTATTTATAGCAGTAAATACATCAGTAGACAAATCATAATAATCAGATAAAGGAGGAGTAGCAGGTAGAGCTGAAGTAAAATCAATATTACTTAAGGTAGTGTTATAAGTACCCCCAGCCTCATCTTTACCTGTAACATAAACATATCCAGCAACAGAGCCACTATTAAAATCTACATATAACTTATTAAAATCTACACTATTTAAAAAAGTAGAGTTAAAAGAATACCCAGCATCTCTAAAAATATTCTCAGTTAAATATAAAGCATTTAAAAAAGGCTTAAAATTCAGAGCTCTATCCATATAAAACATAGTATCAGCTGCATATCCAATTCCTCCAAACTTTACTAAAGGATATTTTAATACATCTGTAGTAGTACCAGAGCCAGCAAAACTATCAGAAGGTAAAGCACTATCTAAATCTAATATACCAGTCCAGCTATTTTTAATATTATTTTTATCGTAAGTATGATTAAGCTCAGATAAATCTAAATCTCTAAATATCTTCTCACTTAAAGTATCTTTTAAATTAGTAGCCTCTGAAAATAAAGTTATTTCGTAGCTAATCTCATCTCCTTTATTTACTATCTCATTAAGCTGTAAATAGCCAGAGAATATATCTATACTATCCTCCTTAACTATTATTTTAGTTTTTAAGTGAGGGTTAAAATTACTATCAGAAGTAATTTCGTAAATATGATTAAAAAATAAATTGTTAGTTTTAGTACCTGGTATATCAAAGCTCTTAGAATGGCTAGTAGCCTTCTCAGCTATATTAGTAAAATCATCTACATTTAATACTAAAGGTATAGGCTCATCTTTATATAAATCTAGTATTACCTCTCCAGTAGGATAAGATAAAGGCTCTGTAGTGCCCTGAGGATATGCTATTAGCTGTAAATTCATTAGGCTCTCTGTACTCTTTTATTAATACTATACTCTAACTCTATCTCATACTGAGCTACCTTATCATTAGCTCTACTATATCTATCATAATTTTTAGAGGTTATTATTACTGGAGTTAAATACTTACCATACTCAGCACCAGTAACCCCGTAATCACTAAAATCATAATCATTTAATATATAAACCTCTGGGGAAATAAATAACTGCTCTATCCAGGCTGCCTCCTCATCATTAGCAAACCAGTCAGAATTAAGGCTCATAGTTTCAGTAGCAGAAGTAGATAATACTCCTCTACCTCTATTAAATCCATATTTACTAAAAGTAGCTCCATTCCAATTACCTTTAATTTTACTATACTCAGCTCTAGTAATATTAGTACTTCTAGTATTCTTTTTAGTAAAAGTATAATAATCCCATACTCCATATTTATTTAGCCAGGTTAATCTTATTTTTTCAAAGCCTTTACAATCTGTATTCCTTTTATCATATCTATAATGTTTAATACAATCATCAGAGCTACTATCTAATAATTTTATTATATAATATCCCCAATTTGCAGGGATAGTTATACCAGCTCCCCTCATGTTAGCAGTACCCACTCCTATAGTTAATAGATGCTTAGAGCCATCTGTTAAGGCACTATCTCCAGCACCATAATATCCTCCATTAGTATCAGCATTTGTAAACTGCTCATTACTAATATAGCTACCATCTTCCTCATAAAAAAATATCTTAAGTTTATAAAAATCACTACCATCACTCAAAGAAGGGAAGTACCCATTTAAAACAGATAAAGTAGCATACTCATAATCTCCTATATATTGCTTATCAGCTGAGGCATCAGTTAAAACATTAGTTAAATCTCCATTATTAATATAATTATTATTATTCCAATCCTTTAGATTAATTCCATACTCGCCAGATACTAAGCTCTGCTCATTATTATAAGCTACTGCATTCCAAAATAGATAATTAGAGCTAGTATATACATTAGGATATTCAGTAGGAGCGTCTGTATCATTTGGGCTATATTCCTCTCCCCATCTAATAGTTAGCCTTTTAACATTATTAGTAGATAAACTTAATTTATCTATTAATTGTATAGGATGCTCAGTACCACCAGCAAAGTCTGTACCTTTAAAAGAGCTAGCAGTACCTCCTGCTCTACACCCTAAATTGTCAGAGCTTACATACTGCTCTAGTATTTTACTAATATCTATTATACCATTACCAGTACTATTAGGAGAGAATTTAAGCCTAATACTTAAAGCACCTGGATTACCTACATCTATCCATAAATCAGCTATATACTTAAATTTATAATTACCAGCATAGTTAGTACTACTGATAGTAAATACCCAGTCAGTACCTGCTGGCATCTCTTTATATGCTACATCTTGCTCTACTGTTATTGCCATTATTTTATATTATCTTTTAAAGTTATCTTCATAAATTTTACTACATCTTTAGCATAAGCTGCTAGTATATCTTTATTAATTCTCTTATAGTGCATCTTAAAAGCATCTCTAAAAAACCAAGTAGGCTCTACTCCAAAAGCTCCTATATGCTTAGCTATTGCAAAGGCAGCAGAGTTTATATTAATATCAGTTTTACTTTTAAATTTACCAGTTTTAGTATCTCTAATTTTAATAGGCTTTATCTTAATCCATTTAGCTATAGCACTAGGAGGAGGCATCTTACCAGGTTTCCTACCTTCCTCTACATACTTAAAATAATCAGCAGCTTTAAATCCTAATTCTAAAGCACCAGAAGGATATACTTTTAAATCATAATCTAAGCTATTACTTAAAGTACTCTCCTTAGTATTTTTCTTTTTTCTCTTTAGCCAAAACTTAGCCCTATGTATTACCTTATCAGCAAACTTTTTAAACTCTAATTCTGTTTCTTTAGTACTAAATTTAGTAGCCATAATTAATTAAAAAAATCTGTATTAATATATATCATTCTTGTTATATGCTCTTTGCTATGCTCTTTTTATTTTTACTACCTTACTATCTTACTCATTATTAATAGCTTACAGACTTCTCAGCTATGCTCTTTTACTATGCTCTTTTTTTATCCATCTAAGCAGCTAATATTACCATCATCTCTAAACTGCCTAGTAATCTCATCATAAGAATAATTAAAGCTATTGCAGGCATTATAAGTGTAAGGTATAGTTATATTAAAGTTATTACAATTCCAGCCAGATACTACATTATCAAACCTCTCAGTAAAAGGCTCTAAGCTTAAAGCTTTATTCTCTTGTAGATAATCATAATCTCCTCCAAACTTACCTCCATTTTTAAACTCAGATATTATCTCTGTTAATATAATTAGAGTATCAGATAACACATCTTGCTCATTACTCTCATCTGGCTCTACTAAATCCATAGCCAGTATATTAAAATTAAAAGTTAAAGCTCCAGCATCAGCATTAACTGAAGTAGGCACTATATGTACTAAAGGATATTTAACAGCACCAGAAGTATCTATATTATCTATATCCCCAGAGCTTACTGAGTGTACTAATCCATGAGATAAACTAATACATTTTAAGGTATCAATTACATTATTATAAGTCTTATTCATATTTATATTGTTTTTCTATTTCTCTCCTCCTCCAGCTCTACCTCTTTAGTATAGCTTAGCCAGTTTAGGCAAGTAGTTAATTTCTCTTTTACTACCTCATTCATTTTAATCATATCTCCAGCTGCTATCTTATGTATCAATATATACCAGCCATATTTACTTCCTAAAGTATCTCCTGTAGTTTGCTGCCCCTCCTCTCCTTCAACTCCTTGTTCTCCTTCTCCAAAGATAATAGCATAGTCTTTATAAGTTTGCTCCCTATATCGCAAAAAAAAACCAGAGCTCCATAAATAGTATCTATACTTAATCCTCTTTTAAATAGCTCTCTTCTATTTTTAATCTCATCTAAAGTATAAGGCTCTATCTGGTACTTATCTCCTTCTCTCTTTATAACTCCTCTGTAGAGTACTGCCATTATTTTATCTAAGTTATTCCAGGCATCTTGTAAGTAGTTATCTAAATCTACAAATTCTCCTAAACTCAGCTCATCAAAATCTGGTATAAATCCAAACTCTAAACCTTCTACATCTATAATCCTTTTTATTTTATTATTAGGCATAGTAGAAGTCAATAGAGATAATTCATTGTAAGCTACTTTAAGTTGCTTTAAAGGTACTTTACTAAGTGTACTAACATCTATACCAGCTAAAGCCTCTAAAGTCTTTATAACAGCCTCTATCTCACTATTATCATCATTCTCTAAAACTAGCATAAGCTTACTATACTGCTCTAAGCTTACCTCACTCCATCTAGTAGGTAGCTCATACTTAACTCCTACTCCATCAATATTTAACTTTAGTACTCTCATTTATTATAAATATAATTAGTGTAATACAAATTTATTATTATCTTTGCTGCTCATAATATAGATTAGTTAGTTAGTTGTTTGTTAAGATTAGAGCTGGAGTTATTCTGGCTCTTTTCTTTTTACCTTACTGAGTACTTACCTCTACTTAATCCTAACTCATAATAGCACCTCATCATTAAAGCATCTGAGTAATCTGGGCTCCTACCTATTAAGTCTTTTATCTTATCCTTACTCATTATAGCTAGCTTAGTATCTTTATCCATATTAACTCTCCTTACTTGTTCTAGCTCCTGTATTAATAACTCCTTTAACTTAATATCATTAGTGCTAAATCCTATTTGTCCTCTATTAATTAAATCAGCTAACTTATAATAGCATTGAGTTTTAAGGTTAGCATAATTCTCTCCTCTAATAGCTTTACTATTATTTACAAAACCTTTACATCTGAGTATATCTTTAGCACCTCCTCCTACTCCGTCCTCATCTACTATAATATTACTAAGCTTAACTCCTTCTCTCTGCTGTATCTCTTTAATCTTATTAGCTACATCTATCATACTACTCATATCTAATACTACTACATCAGCTACTTGCAGCCCATTCCATAAATATATTACAGTTTTATCCTTACCAAATCTAGCTATATCAGCAGTAATATACTTAGCACCAGTAGGCACTACATTACTAAACATATTTATAATAGCATCATACTCTATTAAAGCATCTTTACTATCATCATACTCCCAATCTCCTCTAAGTAGCCTAGCCTTACTTATCTCATCTAGCTTATTTAATTGAGCTGTATAGTGCTTACTGATATGCTTATTATCTGATACTAGAGCCTGGATAAATTTCTTATGCTGAGGTAGTGTATTCTCTCTACTCTCTTTATAAATATTATATACCCAGCCTTTAGCTGGATTACAGCTCATATATAACTTAGGTATTAGATTATACTCATCTAGCTTATATCTAAGCCTGGAGCTTAGTATATTCTTAGCCTTTTCAGTTATCTGATTAGCCTCATCTATACAGGCATAAGTTAGCTCTAAACTTCCTAAGCTATCAAAGTTAGCATCTGAAGGATATAAAAATAAATCCTTTAATAGTATCTCACTATCATTATAAAACTTTATTATATTACTCTGAGCATTATAAGTGTAGTGCTCTCCAGCCTTAATATTCCATTGGCTACAAACATCAAAGAATGTATTTAGTGTAGTCTTTTTAAGAGCATCTAATTTACTCCTACCTATTAAGCCTCTTACTCCTGGATATTTTAAGCTGGTAATAATAGCATAAGCTACCAGTAAAAAACTCTTACCTCCTCCAGCAGCACCTCCATATAGTAGCTCTGTAGTAGTATCATCAAACATATACTTTAAAGCTTGCTTTTGTTTAGAGGTTAAATCTGGGCTTATATCTATCACTCAGATAAATCAATATTAATATTAATCTTCTCTCCTTTAGAAGTTATATCAGTTTCACTCCTCTCTATATATCCTCTACTCTTTGCTCTAGTCTTTAAGTAGAATAATATAGCTACTGGGCTATCCTCATTAATTAACTTCTGTAGCTTACTCTCAGCATTATCTATTAAGCTCTCTTGTATATCATCTACAATAACTTTAAAGCTCTCATCTTCTAGCCAGTTATAAAAAGTCCTCCTAGTCATTTTAAAGGCTCTACAAGTGCTAGATACATTACCAGCATTTTTAGCTAGCAGCGTTAAAAATTTATCCTTATCTCTCATCTTTTTTATAGTTGTATAGTTAGTATAATCTTTATCTACTAATAAATATAATTAACTAACTAATATTTAATACTATATCTTACCTCTATAATCTAAAGCAGCCTTAGCTAGTTTATCATTAGGCTTATCCTTTATATTATTTAATTTATCTATCTCAAAATTAAGATGGTTAATAGCCTTCTTAATATCATCTATCTCCTTATCTATTTGGCTTAGGCTATTACTACTTTTAACTCCAGCTCTGAGCAAATAGCTTACTGCTACTCCACTATTATAAGAGAGGTTATAATCTTCTACTACCTTCCTAGCCTCATAGCCATATACTGAGCCTATATAATAATTAGGTATTTTACTCATCT
>Ga0209757_10000142_pt1 | contig 19070 bp, 15 predicted proteins | sample ETNvirome_6_1000_FD_185472 | JGI IMG/M metagenome (GOLD analysis project Ga0209757, IMG submission 185472) | Marine viral communities from the Pacific Ocean - ETNP_6_1000 (SPAdes) (version 2) | ecosystem: Environmental > Aquatic > Marine > Oceanic | place: Pacific Ocean | collected 2013-06-19 | reverse complement strand
TATTAAACTCTCTTAGAACGCATCCTTAGCGTTTCATCATATTCAAACCACTTAGATTATGTCTAGGTTTATTTTTATGTAGATGACTTCCATCAGGAGACCAATTCATAAGATTATGAACCTTCTCTTTAGTAAGCATTTTATTAGCTGCTATAGCCATGTACTTAACCCAATACCTAACTGCTGATGCTAATGCATCTAATCTATCATCATGTATTAAAGAACCTTTGTCTCTAGTGATCTTAGACATTTGAAAGAAACCTGAATACAACTTACGTTCAAGTAAAGCATATCTCTCATTATGTAGACTACTCTGTATATCTTTCTCTAAGATGTCTTGGTTAAAGATTAAATGATGTCTACCCATAACTGGTTCTAAACCATCTATTATACGTAACTCTTTCTGACCTGAAACCCAATCATCTTCTATTTGTCTTTGAATGTATTTATCTAAATGCTGTACTAAATAACCTTGCCATTGAGCAGCAAAAGCCCCATTACCGAAGTTCTTCTCTACTAGAATGTCATTAACCTGCCATTTTGTCGCTATCTCAGACAAATGTTTAAAGGACTCTTCTTCATAACCGCCTTTAATACCACCCCAATCCATAACGAAGATATAACCATTAAGGAAATAAGTAACCGCATAACCTGTCTCATCTCCATTAGCTCCACCACCTGCAGGATCGACGTACATCATCTTTCCTGTATATGGCATTAACTCTTGTGATAGACTAAAGGGTTTATACAACACTTCACTAAAACTACTTCCTGAAGGAGGTGTTATTACTAGGTCATTCTTAGGAAGCCACTTAATCTCAGCAGGAGCTTCTTCTTGGTTAAGATCCATGAAGAGTAAGTTCCTGAGCTTTAAAGGATACCTCTCTTGATCTGAAAGTATTGTACTGAGCATGTATTGCAACTTAAAGTGCGGAGTACCGATATCAAGCTCTTTACCTTGAAGTGTATCTTCATCTAACCTAGAGTCAGTCGGCTTACCTTGAGTACCTGTTATACCTCCACCTGTACGTAGAGTAGGATCTATTTTCATCCGTTCTACTATATAAGGTGCTAATGTATCACTGTATTCTTTTTCCTGCTTCTCAGTAGGGTATCTACCTGTCCATACTCGTACTTCATACCCTTTACTAGGTAATAAGTTATAAATACTATCTGATGTCTGAGGTGTACCTAAGTAAAGTATCTTACCTCCAATACATATAGCTGTGTATTCTTTTGTCTGTTGTTCTAATGTAAGTCTAGCTGTTTCTGTTTGTGAGTTATTATCTGACTCAACATCATCTGATATAAGTAAATCAGCTCTTGATCCTGCTTTATCTGCTGTGATACCCATACACTTCACACTAGGAGACTTATCATCACCTTTAAGCGTGTAGTGAACATCAAAACTCTCTGTACTACTTCTATCTCCATACGCTTTATCAGGAAGCATACATTCTAATATTGTAAAAGATCTAAATATCTTAAGGATACCAGTAGCGATCTCTCTTGCTAATGTACCACCTGCTGATACAACTACTATACGATACGAAGGATCTTGTATAAGACACCATACGGCATAACATATTGTTATTGTTGTCTTTGCTTGTCCACGTTGAGCTTGTACCATACTTCTCTTACTACCATGTTGCAAGAATCTAGCTATATCTAATTGCATTTCTGAGGTAGTCCATCCGAATACTTCAAGCTGTACATCTATTAAGAAGTCAGTGAAATCCTTGTATTCTTTTTGAAGTACCTTAAGTGTATCCCACCTCTTTACTGCCTCCTCTATTGATTCTTTTACTGCCATAGATCCTCCTAATCTATCAGAGTACATATTCATATATACTCTAATTCATCAAGACTATTTAATCTTTATTTAATCTTTTAATTTAAGCTCTAATTCTAATACTAGATTCTTGAACATCTCTTTCATAAGCTTGTTGTTAGTATCTAATATATCTTTCATCTGATCTTTTGTTAAAGCTGTTGCTTTATGTGTCTCTAATTCATCTATTCGTAGTTGAATCTTAGGTATAACATACTTAATGACATAACCTAATCCGCCAACAACTAATAAAAGAGAAGGTGTAATTATATCATTTAATTCCATCTTTTATCCTTTTTAACTTCCATGTACGACAAGCTAATACTCCTGTAAGAATTAAGCACACTATACTTAAACTTACTACTAAAATTTCTTGCATTTGTTATTAGCCCCTTGTAATCTATTAGTATTAATAATACTATGTATTCTAGATATATATCTATCTTATAATCATATATCCGTAGCATTACAGAATAACTCTTGTAATACACCACTAAGAATATACTATAATAAAATACTAATAAGTAATTGAATAATAAGAATACATTATTATTACTTATAATTAATTTATACTTATTAACGTATATAAATAATCCTGTAGTCATTAATAACTTACTAACCCAAGATAATATACTTGCATCTAAAGGTATTAAATACATAATTATCTGATAGTATAATATCTTAATATTAGAAGAACTAGAGGAGCAAGAAGCCCCTACTAGTATTAAAAAGAGTACATGAATTTCTTCAATATATTCTAGTAGATTAATCACCCACCTCCCTCTTTAGGTGGTGGAGGTGGAGGTGGTCGTTGCCCACTTCTACTTCTATTAATGTAACGAATCATATTGTACTCCTTTGGTTAATGGAAATCTAAGAAGGAACTACTTCAGCACCACCGTCTACTGGCATCCAAGGATCAACTGCTGCTGAACCTGCTGCTTTGTATTCCTTAATACTGTCATCTGCTGTATTATGAAGAAATAACTGCTTACCTTCGTATTTAGCAATACCTCCTGCTAAGTAACCTACGTTAACTACTGAAGTAGCTACGTCTACGATAGTGTCATTCGCATGTCCTGCACCTTCAGCCGTTACAGTTGAAACTACAGTTAATTTATTGTCTACCATTGTTTGAGAGAAAGCCATAATATCTCCCTTTCTTATTTATATTGCAGCACGGTTATTCGTTAACTGCTTTGTTTATATTTAATATATTCTTTCGTTTAGAACGTAATTCATCTAATTTACTCTTAGTTTCATCAGTCTCTGAACTCTGATCTACATTACAAGTGATATTACTATCTGCTAGGAACTTCTGTATAACAGTCATCCCTGCGGGAGTAAGCATAGGTATGTACTCAAAAGGTACTTCACCTTCACCATAATCTACCATTGTACCAATCTTATTGATCTCTTTTATTTCAGCCTCTAGAGTAGATATATGAACCTTACCTACTAGTTGATGCATAAGAGCCATTAGATCTTCTGTTGTTGCTATTTGTTTCATATAATCTCCTATGAGTAAGTATGTTGTAAATATACATAAAAACTAGTATCTACGGAATTCATAAGTATAGCAACATCTGAGTGATTATAAGTAGTAACATCTAAAGATGAGGCTGACCAATCTGTAATCTTGAAATAAGCCATATTATTATCAGCAGGTACTATATTAATAAGTTTAGCAACTGTCGTACCTGTTTGTCCATCATTAGTCCTAGGTGTTAGTAGTGCTTTAGCTCCATTAGGAGAGGCTGTTAACTTAAGTAATCCTGTATCTCCTAAATCTGTAACTGTATATACATTACTAACAACACTAACTAAAAAGGTAGCTACTTTAACGTCTTTACTAATAATATTACCAAATCCTGCGGAGTCTGAAATTCCCGCCTTATATGAAAATGTAGATGGGTAAGTTTTATTCCTGAAGAAATTAACATTCAATTCATTAGCACTTGATAAGGATGTTAATGTTAAAAATCTATCTGCCATAATGCCATTATTAAAGTCATATCCTTGATTATCTTCTATTAGTATATTCTTAATTCCTGCAATATTTCCTGCGTTAGAGACTTCTTGTACCACAGATATAGGCGTAGTTAAGTTCTTGAATGTATTGTTGCGTATAAAAATATCAGATACTTCAGTAGCAGTATCCCCGTATGTACTTGTACCAACAACTGATCTATCTATAGGTGCTATCTCTATCGCTACTTCACCATTTGTCCACGAATCTGCTACGAATCTATTGTTTACGCAGTCAATACTACCTCCCATATCTACAAGTATCTTACGATTACTTAAAGTATTGAATGTATTACCTGTTATGAAAGCCTCTGCTAGATAAGCCACATATAAATCACGACCACTACCAAAATCTCCTAACCATAAATTATTAGCTATTGTTACATTAGTAGAGAATTGAGTAACTAATACACCAGTTGATGTATTACTAGACTTAAATGTATTCCCTAATACTTTAGTATTCGGAGAATGATTATTAATAGCTAGACACCTATTACCACTTGTACCTATATCAATATATGAATTCTGTATAACTACATTATCTGTATTCTGTAAGTAAACACCATAACCTTTAGTTTCTAGATCTATGTTAATATTATCTAATAATACTTCAGATACCTTAAGTATTGACAAAGCTGTTGCATTTCTTTCTATAGTAGATATATCTACTAACTGTCCTGCATAATCTGAATTCTGACCAACTAAATAAATCCCTCTTACAGTGGTTACTGCACTAGGTGATTTTATGTTAATATTCTTTATTGTTATTTTTTTACTTACACCTGATACTAATATACCCCCATTTGATACATATCTCATATCAATGTCATGTATATACGCTTTCTCTATTGAATTTAATCTTATATAAGTTCTATCTATAGCCTCTGTAAAATCTGCATTAGTTATAGTTCCATTATAAATACTTATATTATTATTTGATATTGTATCTTGTACTGTACCGAATCTAAAACCTGTGTTAGTACCTGAAAAATATATCGTAGATCTACCTAGATTAATATCTACATCATTAATAGTCCAAGTATATGCTCCATCTAATTCATATTCATCGAAAGGGAAATATATATTATTAAATGTAAGTAATTTAGCGAATTTAGCAGTATCTCCTAAGTCCCTATTACCTAGTAATCCAAACCATTTTACACTAACTGCACCACTATATATACGCTTCCATCTTCCTGTGCCTATACCAAATATAGTACCATCATCAGCAGTTTCTGTAGATGATATATCGAAGTAGAATTCTCCACCTCCTTCATCACCGTCTGTATAATAACCACCTACAGTAATAGTCTCATTATCTAATGGATCTGAGACTAGTAAAAGATCTGCAATATTAGATACTTTAGCACTTGATGATCCTCTAACTCTTGTTATACCCATTGTATATCCTTATTGTATTCTTTTTATATTAACATCATCACCCAGCATTAAACCTGAAGTAAAAGTTATACTTGTTGCATCTGTTTCTGTATAATTAGATTCTTTCTGATAAATACCATTAACAAATACTAAAAGATCTTTATTTCCTATAACATAAGAAGGTGCAGATACTAATGTCTGCCCTGCTGTTGCTACTGTATTTACGGTAGATTTAGTTGTAATTACAGGAGTAGTAGCACTAGATGCTAGATTAACATGTACTTCAAGCGTATCTGTATCTAATAATGTACCTGTAAATGTAATAACTTTACCTAATACTGTATAAGAATTACCGCCTAATTGTTTAATACCATTTATAAATATAGAACTTTGTACTATATTTACAGGTATAACACCACTTAAATCATATACCTTATTATCACTTGTATATACATTTCCTTGGAATACTAAGGAGAATAACGTATCTAATTGTGCTACAGGTAAAGTAGCTAATAAGCCTTGTGCTTTCCTTAAATTTACTGCATCTTGTGGATTTACTGCATCTCTTAAATTAATTATCTTTTTGTTATTAGCATTAAGATTAGCACGTAATTTAAATCTATTGCCTAACCAACCATCGAATAACTCATGTAGTAAGTAATACAATGCTTTATTACTATTGTCTAAATCTTTTTCTTTTACTTGTTTAGTATCTTGATAATCAACCTCTACTGAATTATCATCTTGTTCTCTCCGAATATCTATAATAGTACCACTTACAGGTGCAGTTGTGAATTGTACCTGACTATCGTTATTAACTATAGTATAATCTGTTATATTAGTCTTTAGTACGTCATCTAGATAGACTTTAATCTGATCTACATTAATAGTACCAAGAGCGAAACTGATACTAAATAATGAAGTACCTCCATCACCTGTATAGGAAGTACTAGATCCTAGTACATTCTTAGCCATATTACATCCTATCTATTTCTTGTTTATTTTGCTAATCCGTTAAGCACCTGCTTTATTCCAATTGTATTAGCGAATGGTAGCATCCTAGTTACTTTATTTATATCAGTTTGGGTTAAATCACCTTGTATTAAATTAGCAGGTAAATTAGTTAATGCCATTATATTTTCACCTAGTGTCTGTATAGGTACTCCGCCTACTCTATTACCGTATGACTTACCACCACCTAGTGTAGATACTAAAGCACTTGATACTGTAGGTATTACACTCAAAGGACTCATCAGATTCATAGCAGATGATGTAAAGGCTTCTTTCTCGAATCTTGTCTTTAAATATTTCTTCCTATCAGATCTTCCTGCTGCATCTAGATGTATCTTAAGTGCAGTGAATGCACTAGCTAATGCCATACTATACATAAGTGTAGTAGCTGATTCCATATCACTGAATTTAAGATTCCTGCCCATCTGTTTACCAATGGCAACCATAGGATAACGCATGAATTGAGTTACTAATGCACCAGTTGAACTAGAAGCCCAAAAGAAATCTTCACCTGTCATAGCTCTTTGGAATAACTGATTGGTATTCTTATTAAGTGAAACTATCAGAGTCTCTAAGAGATCTTCATCTTTCCATTTAGCTAGATTTAAGTTAAGTAACATACCATCTTCATCTATATCAGCGTATTTATTTATATTCTTAAATATCTTATCAGAATCTTGTTTATTTAAACCAATACCATTTAAGCGTTTGTATTGAGCGTCTGTTATATTCTTCTTAGCGAAGTCTGCTAGTACTTGTATCTGTGTATTAACAGCACCTATATCTTGGAATTGTTTAACAGTATTCATGCCATTCATATAACCTAATACATGACTAGCTTGTCCTAATGCGTAATCTAACTTACTAGCTGTGGGATGAATGTTATCGTCTAAATATACATCTACACGATGTAGTTTATGCTCTGATCCAAGACGTACACCATAGAATGTTTCTAACTCCCGTATTACTGAATTAGATACTTCACCTGTCTCTACATCTCGTATGAATGTCTTGAGTTCTTTTATGTGATCTATTGTTTTACTTATACCATATTTACCTACGAAAGTATGATACTCAGACATCTGAGAGATCCAACCTGTTGTACCTAATGAACTAAGATTCAAGAATTGTTTAGTTCTTCTTACCCAAGGTGCTAGACCTCCTGCTACAGCTTTACCTGATAGTTGGTCTATAAGTGCATTCATAGCACTCACTTGTGTAGGAGTTAAAGGATTACCACTCTTTAGAGCATCATCTAATAAAGCATTCTTAAGTGCTTTTACATCAGCATCACTCTTTAGTCCATATCTCGCTAATCCTGATCTACCACTTGCTTCTCTTGCATATCGAGTAGTCATAGTACTTAAATCAGTATCTATTAAATCGAGCATACTAGTTCCATACTCATCTACTTCTAGTAAATCTATATCTACCCTAGACTTAGCGAACTTAGCTTTACCTTTATTCTTAAGATTACCATCTATTAATCTGAACAATCTCTCTATACTTTCGTCTGCTACATCTTCACCCTCAAGCATATTTCTTAATACAGCACGAGAATCTATATCGAATAAATTACTAGGGTTCATATCTATACTTAATTCATTATTTTTAACTCTATTGAATACAGCATTAGCTATCTTACTAGCTATATCATCAGGGATTCCTACTTTAACGTAAGAGTTAGCTATACCACTCAATAACTTCTTAGTACCTGTAGCTCCGCCACCTAATTTCTGTATCTTCTTAGCCATTTTATCGTACTTCCATATTAAAGGAAAGTACCCTATAACATTATCTATCTCTTCAAATCCTGCTACACCATTCTTCTTCATAGCATCAATACCTATATCGTAAGACTTTTGTATAGCATCTGCTGCATCTGATATAGAATCTACCTGTTGTGTACGTCTGAGCTTAAGTATATCACTGTTACTCATACCACCTCTAGCTAGATTACGTCTATGCGTAGCTTCCTTCATAACTTCTAAATGAAACTCTTGTAATACAGTAGGATCAGTTATCTTCTGATAACTCGTAATACCTTTACTTCTAGCCCAATTAGGGTAGTGTACATCCCTAACAACACCTGTAGGACTAAGCATTTGTTCTTCTATATGATTAGCTATACCTACTGCTGTTTTCTTAGTACTACGTAATCCTGAACCATGTTCTACTAAATTAGCGAACCAAGCTCGTACTGCTTTACTGGGATGCTTGAGTAATATATTAGCATCTGAATGATCTATATATGAAAGGAAAGTATCGAATTTACTGAGATTATCTAAGTCCATATCATCATGTACTCTCTCAGCATCTTTAATTATATCTTCTGCCTTACCACTTTTGAATGTTAAATCAGGTTCTAAGGCATCTTCATCTACTTGTTTTGTATCGGTCTTTGTATCAACTCCTAGATCTTCTACATCTAATTCATCTTGTGTTTTAGTATGTCCGAATGTATCTATATCTTCAGGATTAAGTACATCCTCTTCTACTCCACCTCGTTTAGCTTTCGCTACCATCTCTTCATCGAGTTTAGTCTTCATCTTACCAAGAGTCTCGTCTATACCCTTCGTAAAAGCTCCAAAACCGCCACCTAATGCAGTTCCGCCTATAAAGGCATACATAACATCATCTGAATCTTTTGCTTGATGAGAGGCTACTACAGCACTTTCTAATAGAGATGCTTCTGCACCAGTTAATAAACCTGTCTTAACAGCTCGTGCTAATCTAGTACCCTTTTGTACCCAAGATAAGCCTGCTGTATAAAACCCTGATGCTAAACTCGCAGGATCTAGTACACTCGCTACCATAGTAGCAGCTACTCCTGTCATACCTGATGATTGAAGTAAAATATTATCTTTTTCTGCTTGTTCTATTTGTTTTGCTGTCCAATCATAATGTTCTTTACTCTTAGTTGTTGCTAGAGCTACTGCATGATTAGTTGATAATTTATCGAAGTCAGGCTCATTCAATGCATTGAAACTAGAATCATATTTAAAAGTGCCTTCTTTTATCACATTACCAAGACCTTCTAGTAATGTATATTGTCTAGCTGCTGCTGCTAATACTCCATCTACCTCTTCAGGTTCAAAATTAGCATTAGCTGACTTAATTCCTTGCTCAATAGTTGTGAATCCTGATCTTCTTTGTACTCTATTATAAGCATCTAACTTTTCTTTTTCAAATGCTTCATCTGCTAATACTGTACTTACATTCTTAACAATGTTATCTTGAATTGATAAATTGTCTGTAGTATTAATAGTGGTTATACCACTGCCTACCTTATTTTTTAATTCAGACAGGTCTAATTCTTCATCCATATATCCTCTTAGATAACATTATTAATTATATTAGTATTTATTAAATCTTTATTAAAGTCTCTTAGCTACATCAGCTAACATTTTAGCCCTTGTCTCAGGAGTTACTTTATTTTTTGCTTCATCTGCTATACGTTTCTTATCTCTAGGGATTAATACATCTGTATTATAATCCTTCAAGAGTTCGCCTAAATCAGTAACTACAGGATTATAAGGTATACCATCAGCATCTTTTCTGAATGATACCATACGTCCTGTATGATTATCCCAGTGCGTGAAGTACTTCTCATCATCTTTGAAGTTAAGCCATTGACCGCTTAGTTTAATCTCTTTTACATTCCAATCTAACATAGGAACTAAGTCTTCATCGGGTGTTAACTTATTAGTAACCTTATCACGAGTTAATTTAAGTTCAGTAGCATCGTATTTGAGGTTATAACCATCTATAGCTTTTTGTATAAAACTAGAGCCATTATTAAGAACTAACTCATTGTTAATTACTTCGTATTTAGTACTCAACCGTTTAGTAGCCAATGCTTGTATTTCATCTGCATCCCTTGAAGGAAATACAGAACGTAAATAACCTATCATACCACTTACTTGATCTTTCATATCATCAGTATTAGTTAATTGTTCATAGAATGGATTGTATTTACTATTAAACGATTCTTTATCTGATACTAATGCAGCTAATACATCATCTACTAACTCAGTTGTTTCTTCAGTTGTGAATATAGCTTTAGTCTTAGGATTCTCTTCTGCACTACTAATAAGTACAGCGGCTTCAGATACACTATTACCTTGCATCTTAGCATCTTTTAGCTTAAGGAATCTCAGATAAGCTATGTCATCGGACATCTGCTTCTTGAATAAGCTAGGATCAGTTTTCTCATACTCTATCATAGTATCTAATGTAGTACTAAGATCATCTCTTAGTGGTATTTTACCATCCTTAGATGCGCCTGCTAATTGAATAATAGAGTTCATGGAACTATTCCAAAACCTTGTATATTGAGTTTGAATAACATTATTGTCACTCCACTTCTTAGCTTTGTCAGTTATACCTATTGCTTTATAAGTATTGAATATAGCTGTCTTCTGCTCTTGTGTTGCATTAGGTGGTAATTTAGCTATAGCTTTCCTAGCACCTTCTACACTTCGTTTATCTACATCTTGGTCATATATTCTATTTACTTTACTTTGTTGTTGCTTAGTTATAGGCTTTCCTGTTAAAGGATCTATATAAAACCCCGATGTAGCTTCTACATAAGAATTATTAAGTGAAGCTTCAGCTTGTCTACCTGTATGTCCTGCATTTAATCTTGCATGAAGTCTAGTCAGATTGTCTGACCAATTATATGATGGGTGTGTTGTACCAAGATTTGACTCTTGGGCTATCTTATATCTTCTATCTAACTCTGTATGGGATATACTACCTGAACCAACTAGTTGATTGATTTCATCATGAAAGTGCGTCCAACCTAAGTTTATTTCTTTTTCTTTAAGTCTTACGTATCCTCTTTGGGAATTCTCTCTTTGAGCTTGTAACTCAGCACCTAGATCTATATTATTTTTAGTTAGTGCAGAATCTAATATATTATTACCTGTAGCGAGATCGGCTGTGTTAGCAACGGCGTATACACTCCTAGAATCTTCTTTAGATAAAGATCTATTTGCATTACTATTTAAGTACGCATCTAACTTCTCTTGAAGTATAGGTTTATTAGTTAATGTAGCATCTTGTATTTGAGCTGTAAGCCCTCTAATTACTTCAGTGGCAGTATTCTTAGCCTCTGTCCTATTATTACGTAAGAACGCATCCTCATGCTCCCTAGCTAGTAATTTAGACGACTCTAAGAACGCTGTGTCCATTAAGTTACGCATAGCAGGATCTAAACCTTCTACCGACTTCTCGTACTTATCTACAATTCTTGCCCTATAAACTGATTTATTTGTTTCTTTACCCTTATTCGCTATATAATGCTTTTCTTCAGTAAGGAAACTATCAGTAGCTAATCTAACTTTATTTAATTGAGCACCTGTTCTTGTTGCATACGAGGCATCTTCGGGTAGTAACTTACCTGTTTCATGAAGCATTGCTCCACGTATCTGATTACTTTTAACTAAATTACTCATAGCTATAGTACTCGCTTGTGTACCTAATCTCTCTAGATTACCTAGTAATATATTAGTTGAGTTATCAGCTTGTACTCTACCTGTAGGTACTCCTGCTGATATATCTATTAAATTAGGAGTCTGAGGTTGAGTATCTACTATTTGCTTATTCAAATCAGTCATTTATCCTCCTATTATTTAGTCACTGCCAAAAGTGAAGGGTTTATCTGTACCAGTTTGTTGACCGGCTAAGAATACATCTGTTGCTGTAGATACACCCAAATTAAGTACATCAGTTAATAAATCGGGTTCATTAAGATCGAATAACTTCTGATCGAATAGAATCTGTTCTTCTTTATTAGCTAATTGATCTAGTATAGACTGTATGTCATTATTAGATTTATTTAATGCAAAAGCTTCATTAGATAGTATTTCTTGTGATTCTTGGTCTGCTGTTTTACCTGATATACCTCTGAAAGCAGTAGATACAGTAGATGTACCTAGTGCCTTAAGTGCATTCATTTGTATTCTGAATTTATTATTAATATCAGATTCAATAAGAGTCTGTTCGTTCTTCTCTATATTCATTATTTGTATATTAGTTCTGAGATTATTAAGCTCTTGCTGCCTCTCAAAATCTTTTTGTTTTTTACTTAAACCTAAAGCACCTGTTATTAATTTAACACCTGCTAAGGCTGTCATTGGATCTATTGGCATACTATCTCCTATCGTCTTGCATTAGGACTGTATTGCCCTTCATAATCTATATTAGTTATTCTTACAGGAAAGTGAGTATCTGATGTGATACTGAAATCCATATCTGAATTCTTTTCTTTAATAGCTACCTTAAAAGTACCACTTGATATATCAGGATTCCCTATAAGAGATTCACCTGCTACAACACCTTCGTACTCTTTATTGTATATAGTACCTTTAGATACACTAGTTGTATTGAATCTAACTGTATCCTCGAAGTCAATAATCATCTGATTAACTATTAATCTCCCTCTAGAAGATGGTCTACCATCCTGAGTAAATATTCTAGGAGCTGTTACAGTGAAAGTAGAGTCGTATGTATTACCTACATAAACAACACCACCTAACATATCTTCTTCTAGTGTTATTACATTACCTACTGCTGTATAAGGTACAGTATATCCTGCATTAGGACATCCATTACCCTGTACTACAATTGTATCTGATGTTATATCAAAATCAGTTGTTACTGAAGTATTTACTGCACTGAATTCTTGTCGTCTATCTAAGTATATATCATAATTAACACCACTTGCTAAAGAACTCAAATCAAAAGACATATTCTCTAGATACATACCATTAGGATCTCTTGTGAGTAAATACATACCATGTGGATAGAATACATAATCAGCTATCCTAAATGTATTGAATTCAAATGTATACCAAGCTGATTGTACACGTTCTTTATTATTATTAATATACTTATAGAAGTACATCTTATTAGCATTACCTGCTGAGAACGCAGCTAAACCTAAATTAGTGTCTACTCTAGCCTTTTTTATATTATTAGTTATATAAGTAGGTATTAATTTAGTTAGATTATTAGCTGACCTAGACTTATTTCTATCTGATACGAATAACTCATGTACTTCAGAGAATACAACACCTGATGCACTTGTGAATAAAACTGTATCACCTGTACTTACTAATTCACCTATTTGATTACTACTATAAGAAGATATTTCAGATATAGCTATTGTAGAAGGTGTTAAAGCAACGTCACCCTCTATTAAATATTGACTATTATCTGAGAATATTAATAAATCTTTATTTTGTTGTATACTCTTCTTAAGTAAATTTATACCTCCACCTGTAGGAGATACTTCTATAGCGTCTGAATCTAGTACTTCTGTAGCAGTTGTTCTGAAGAAATTAAAGAATTCAGAAGTCTTACTTGTACTTATGAATTCATCTGATAGTACAATTAACCTCTGTTGAAATACATTCAGATGTTCAATAGGTCTACCTATCCAAGCGGGTAAGGGATTAGTTATATCTGATCCTACTGTTCTTGGACTCCAAGTCTCTATAGTAGTTCCACCTACTACAGCTCCACTCAAAGAGCCGAAGTAAAATGTATCATCTGCTAACTTAACTAAAGCATGAGGTGCTAATAAAGGATCTATTGTAGTAGTTATACATTCCTGTACAGACTCTTGCCATTCACCCCTTTGTAAAGTAGTTACCGCAGGATCTTCTCCTACGAACTTCATAAAGAAATCATCTTCTAGTATTTTAGAGTTATTACTTATTTTTACTAGTCTATCATGTGTATAATTCTTTGGTAGATCTTCTAAGGCATCTAATTCATATTCAGTAGAAGATACTACACTCATTAATCTCTCACTAGAATCATCTGCTACTTCAATCTTCATACCTATATTATCTAGAGATGCTGATATACTCATAAATATAGTATTACCTTTAGATATTGCTGATAGACCTACAGATGCTCCATTAGTAACTATATCTGATGCTAAATCCTCAGCTATCTTATCTACTTTAATATCTGCACCATCTGATGCAGTAGCACCATCAGGAGTAGTTATCGAGAAGGTAGCTGTATCTGTGGAATCAGTTAATGTACTAACTGTACTACTTGATGCACTTATATCTCCTGTAACTGTTTCAGATACTTGGAATGTACCTGTCACAGGAAATACACCGAAGTTAAATAAAACTAATGTATTACCATTTATTTTCCATATCTTACCTGTTGCACCACTAGTGCCACCTGTTATATTTTCATTTGTAACAAATCCTGCCGAACTAGCTACTTCTACTTCAAGTATAGTGACTGTATATACTACAGAATACGTAGTGTTGAACTCGCCTTGTTGTATAATTATATGAGAACCTTCTTGTAATGTAGTACATACACCTACGGCTTCCATTTGAGGAATTACAGTCTTATTATTAATAATAGTGTAATCACCTATAGTAACTAAACTAATGTCTGTATTAATGTTTATCGAGTCTAAATACGTAGCATTATTAAGACTAAGAGTTTGTTCTACTCCTGATGTATTGAATACCTTCACATCACCATCTGTAATAACTATTATATACTCTACACCATCAGATGCTTTAACGTAATGCATCTTAGCGTTATTATCTAAAGAACTAGTTAACTTACTTATTAATTTAGTAGGAGATCTTTTAATAATTCCTGCTGTTTCATGAGGTATGAAGTTAATCTGCTCTTCATGCATACCTTGTAATCTATTCTTGAAATTCTGTTGAGAAACGCCTTGAAGAAGGCTTCCTATATTACCTTGCTTTCTAGGCATTTGTACTCCATTTAATTTATAAGGTGTACAGGAATCGAACCTGCATTAACCATTCACCTTCTACTACCTAAAACTACCACCTAAACGACTCGTCATATTATTCATTGTCCGTTCAGGAGACATTAACATATTTGAATTACTTGTATTAATATTCTCTGTTTTTAATTCTTGTAATGCCTTTTGTTCTCTACGTGAATACACACTGAAATCCTGTGTAGACTTGTCTGTATCATAAGTAACCTCAGTTATAGCCCTAGCTGTTATATAGTTCTGAGCTGTATACGGAAGGTCATTGAACTCTAGTTCCGATATAAGAACTACGTCTACATTTTCGGTTATAGTATATGTATTATTATCTGTATCATAGAGTCTAGCACCTCGTTGTATGAATCTACCTGAAGCATAAGGCTGATTAGCTCTATGTAAGGCTTGTACACTCGTTGTATTCTGAGGTAATTCTATCTCTGAGTTCGTATTAGGAATAAGAGTTATCTTAGTCTGATTGAACCATAGAGGTTTAACTTGTACTTCTCTAGAAGCATCATTAAGAGCATCGAGAGCAGATACTACATCAGGATCACTAGTCTCTATAGAAGATACTACTGAGTAACCTAATGCCCTAAGAATTCTATTAACTGAATTCAGTTTAGGATTTGTTGAAGCTGCCATGTATTCTCCTTAGTTAAAACTAAAAGGAGTAGATATTTAGTCTACTCCTAATAGCGGAGGATAGGAGGTTATCCTATAAACCTATATAAACGCTTCTTAGAAAGAGCGTAATTTACCACAATTATCAGGGCGATCGAATGTAACATTAAATGCTAAATAAGAATCCACATAAGTAGAGATACTACCATGATCTTCCCATACTTTAGCAGTAAGTCCAATAGACTCAGCACTTAAGAAAGAATCAGGAGTTAATACTAATGCAAGTACTTTAGCTTCTGTTGCACTAATATCGAAGTCAGTTCCACCATTAATACTATTAAGTACATGAGAACCTGCTGTTTGAGGTAAGTTATTAGTTACCATAACACGTAATCCTGCGATTTGATCTAGACGATACTCTTCTACTGAAGCTGTACCTGCACCATCAAGGCGAGATAAATACTTAGCTTTAAGTAATGTACCTTCAAGAGTAGGATTCAAGAATAATACCATCTCATCTAACTCAACATCTTTAGACTTCATTTCTGCTACTAATTCAATTAAATGATCGATTACTTTATCAGGATCAGACTCATCTCCACCTGCATCTAAAGTAACTGAAGTACCTGATTCCCAGTCTGTTAAGTTAGGAGCTGCTGCATCTGCACCTTTAACACCTTGAATGAAGAATGCTTGATCGTATACCTTAGCGTGTTTCTTACCTTGCTCTGAAGCAATCTTAGCTAATGTATTGAAATCATTTTGAATATCTTCTAATTTAAATACAGCACTACGAGCTAATACAACAGTATCTACTGAAACTGATTTATTAGAGAACTGTAATTTCTCTGCTTGAAGAGTAGATCCCGGCTGCACACCTGCTACTGTTGCACCGCCAATACGTTTCTTCATAAAAGTATCTGTACCTATAAGTGTCTGAGTAGGTACGAATGCACGCATGATTGACTTACGCTCTAATGTTTCATCTACTTCTCCTAAGAAACGATCAATAAGTAATGCATTGATTGCTCCTGAACCTTCTAGTTGAGCAGGAGAAGTTAAATTAATTTGTGACATATAAATGTCTCCTTGTTATTCTTTTATTTATTTAAGTATAGTGTACTTATTTGTATTTACTTGTTAAATCTGAATTTATTATAATGTTCTGTTATACGTTTAACTTGTTGAGTATCTCCTGCTTTCTCAGCTTCACGTAGTTGTTTTGCTAGATCTTTAGGATTATTAATACTAATCCCTTTGTACTCAGGAGTACCTGTTGAACTAGCTTCTTGTGTATTAATTGTATCTTTGAATAATGAAGACATTTTGAATTCCTTTACTAATCGTTCTAGCATAACCTCTGCTGTATAACCACCTGATTTAAGAGCTGTGTTAACTTCTACTTTAGCTTCAGGCTTTAGGTTTTTAGCTAACCAAGGTTGCATTTCTTTCCAGACATCTGTACCTTGCTCTAGAGTAGCATCTTTACCATAAGCTTCTTTAGCAACTAAATTCATTAAAGTGTTTACTTTAGTGTTATTAGCATTTAATTTAGCTGTACCAATCTCTTTAACTTGAGCAACTAACATATCAAACCCTGCTTCACCTAATTTACTCTTTAGATTAGCTATAGATTCTTCTGTTAATGTCTTAGTTTCATTGATCTCTTTAAGAATTACTTTATGATCTATACCTTTTTCATGTAACATATTCTGTACTAAATCTAATTTAGCATCTCCTGATGGTTCAGGTTTAGCTAACTCAGGTGCATCTTCAATGAATAAAAGGTCTTTAGGTTCTTCGACTATATTCAATGAATAAAAGGTCTTTAGGTTCTTCGACTATATTTTCTTTTACTTCTTCTTTTACTTCTTCTTTTACTTCTTCTTTTACTTCTTCTTTTACTTCTACCTTGTCTTTAATCTCTTCCTTTGACTTCAGTTTTTCTTCTTCTTCCATCTTAGAGTTCGGATTACTTGACATATATCCTCCAATATATTTATACTATTACTGCTTTGCTTGTTCTTGTACTATACCTGAAGCTGCTTTAGCTGCCTCTTGTGCTTGCATGGCTTGTTGTTCTTGTTGCTGACGAGCTTGTCTACTAGCTTGTATTTCTTCTTGTGTATGCACGAAAGTCTTAGGTTCTATTCCTTCTGCTGAAGATATTGTATTAATAATAGAATCTAACTTAAGAGTTTCTAAGATCTCAGGAGGTAAACCACCTAATTGTGCTACAGCTTGTATAACTCTAGTAACGGACTCTAATTCTGAATTACGTGAAAGACTATCTAATCCTGTTACAATAACTGGTTCAATATCGTCACTTAATGTAAAGTCAATACGATCTAATAGTATCTTAGCTAAAGGCTTCTGAAAACCTTCTGCAAAGGAACTGAATACGCCACCTAGATTACTCTCTAATTCATTAGCTGTACGCCTTACTTCCTCTGCCGTAGTTCTTTCACTATCTCTAGCTGTGAATACAAGGAATACTTTACTAAGTCTCTGTTCTATTTCTTTTTGTCTATCAGATAGAAAACTAACTTCCCTTAACTTCTCTGCGAAAGTTAATAACATAAAGTCAGATTCTACACCTGCTACTGCATCTCCGTCACTAGCTGCGTTAAGATCTTGAGGACTAGACATAGCATTAGGATTAACTAATAATATAATTCTAGATATAATAGCTGTTACCTTACTAAGTGAATCTGATACTCTTTCGAGTTCAGCGAAATCACCTGCATGATCTTCTATGATACCTCTACCGTGCATCTCTCCTTGTCGTAATGACCAAGGCAATACTAAATAAGGGAATGTATCTTTATTCCAAGATCCTGTAGTATCTAAGATAGCGTCATCTACTGATTGCTCTAGCCTCCAACGTTCTCCATCTAGATATAATCTAGTATACATATCTAATTCATTTTCATTATCTTCAGGTCGCATACCAGTAGCCTGTACTGTCTCTTGGTTAGCTTCACTAAGGGCTTTGAATCTAATCTTCTCTTTTATAATAATCTGTAATAAAGTACCATCTAGGCTACGTTCTACCACGTAATTCCTTAACTCAAATGCCTTAACATTACCGTCTTTTCCTTTATCAGGAATCTTAATTAATACATCACCTGTGACCATACTGAGCTGTAAGGCATGTGTTAAATTAGGTCTTAAGTTCATAACATCTAATTGGGATACTGTCTTCTTTTCTATCTGTGCTAACTCTACATCTAATGTAGTCTTATCTTTAATTACTTGACTATGTATTAAATCTTCAACTACTTTAGGATCTACTTTAAGTCTAAAGAAAGGTCTTGTTAGACTAAGTAGTGAAGTACTGAGTTTATTACTTAAACTATTAATAAATCCTGATCCTATTGACTGAGAATTCTGACTGAGTTCTCCGAC
>Ga0209757_10000141_pt1 | contig 19075 bp, 26 predicted proteins | sample ETNvirome_6_1000_FD_185472 | JGI IMG/M metagenome (GOLD analysis project Ga0209757, IMG submission 185472) | Marine viral communities from the Pacific Ocean - ETNP_6_1000 (SPAdes) (version 2) | ecosystem: Environmental > Aquatic > Marine > Oceanic | place: Pacific Ocean | collected 2013-06-19 | reverse complement strand
CCTTATGCGTCGTTAGCTAAGTCCGTAGTGAAGAATAATCTCATTCCTAATACTCTTGCATCACCAGTAAAGGTATCACTACCATCGGCTGCATCTCTGTATAATTGAAAATATACTTGTTCTCCAGCTGCGGCTGCTGTAATTGTTACTGCGCCACTTTCTGCGGTAATTTGTTGATCTTCAACTGTTCCTATACCTGCATCTGTAACTTCTACACCTGTTCCATAAGCAACATCAATAGTATCACTGTCACCACATGAAACTCCTTGTAAACCAAAAATACAGTTATCCGTATTCGTATTACTTGGTGTCCAATAAACTTGATACGTTACTGTTCCTGCCGCCCAGGATTTAGGGAAACCAACTGAAAATTGTGCATATTCAGCTGTGCTAGCATCAAAATCTAATACGTTCATATCAGGTCTTGTTGCTGTTGTTTCAACTTGTTGTGCATCAGCACCATTAGTAGATGCTCCATACATTGCAGAAGCAGGGATCCACATAGTTTCTTTACCTGCAATTTTTATAGCACCGGTTGCATCTGCTGCATCAACAGCTTTTGCTACACCTGTACCATTTGGTGCAATAGTAATATCGCCGTCTGCTGCGTCTGTAATTGTAATAGTACCAGAACTACTTCCAGCATTTGTATCTAAGATTAAATCATAAGCGCCACTTGTTGTAAGCGTAGCACTTGCTGCGCCAGATCCGACAATAGTTTCTCCTGTTCCTTTTGGTTTTATGTGGACGCCAGTGTTGGCTTCTCCACTAGCACCTAAAATTGGAGGATTTCCTGTTGCAGCGTTAGTAACTTCTAATTCATTTACTGCTGAAGTTGTTGTTTGAAATATAATTTGTTCCGCTCCGTTAGCATCAGCAATATATCCTGCATCTGCAATTACTGGAGCTGTTAAAGTTTTATTAGATAATGTTTGAGTTCCAGTAGTAGTAACGAATCCTAAATCAACGATGTCTGGATCACTTCCTGATCCTGTACCATAAATTATTTTACTTGATGTATCACCACCTGTGAATGTAACACTACCACCTGTACCACTTACATATTTAAATGTTACTGCTTGTGAACCTGTTGTAGAATTTTTAAGGACATACATTTGTTGTACGTCAATTGGAATAGTTACGTTTCTTGCACCTGTAAGTGCACCTGTTAAATCTATTGCTCTGTGAGCAAGAGTTGCACCGGTTGAGCCATCAGAAACTGATAAGTCTGTATCAGCTCCATCTGTTACTGCTTGAGTAGTATACCCACCAGCGAATTGTTCTATAATTTCTAAGTTTGTATTGGTTTTTGTTCCCCATGTACCGGCGTTTTCACCAGTTGCCATTTTTTCTACACCCAAGGGGGTATAAGTTGATGCCATAATTTATCTCCTGCTTATTTTGTTATTTTTATTTGATTTTAGCCTTATTGTCAATATCATATATTATTATTCTGGTGGTGAAACTTTAGCCCAACTACCACCTTGTGTCGGAGTTACTTTTTTCCATGCTATTGGACCACCAACTGCTCCTATACTAACAGTTGCTGCAACCCCTGTCAATCCCGCAATCATTTGTGTTGGTGTAATAGCTCCAACACCAGAAGTTGCAGAAAGTCCAGATAATCCAACTGACATTTCAGTTGGAGAAATAGCTCCTACTGAAACTGTTGAACTTACTCCAGTTGGAATAATTATTGCGGTTTCTGTTACGACAATTTCCCCTTCACTTGCAGTTGTAGAAAGTCCAGATAATCCTATTGACATTTCTGTAGGAGTAATTGCCCCCACAGCAGAAGTTGCTCCAACTCCTGTTATTCCCATTACATCGGCTGGTGCAATAGCACCTACAGAAACAGTTGCTGAAACTCCCGATAAAGCTAAATCACCTGGACCAAATAATAATCCTGGTGTTCCTAATGATGAAGTTAAACTTTGACCACTTAATCCTACAGCCATTTCAGTTGGAGAAATAGCCCCAACACCTGTAGTTGCTACTCCACTTGATGAAACATCAACAATAACTGTCATTGCTGATTCACCCCAGTTTTCATAACCCCATGGGTCTCTACCCCAACCTTGTTCGTTATATGCTGATGGTTCTCCTACTGAAGCAGTTGCACTTATTCCTGTTAAAGTAATAACTGGGTCTTCAGAATCATTCCAAGGCTCTGCTCCCCAAGTATCTCTACCCCAACCAGCATTAGTACCAACATATGTTGGAGATCCAACAGAAGATGTTAAAGTTGATGGTGCAGTTACTGGTACTACAATCGCTGTAATTAGTGTACCTAATGAAGATGTTAAAGTTGATGGTGCTGTAAGTAGTTGTAAAGTTTGTATTTCAGGTGCAGTAAATGCAGATGTTAAACCTAGTCCAGATAATGCAACAGAATAAGTTACTCCCCATCCAGCATTACCATATTCTGCTCTGCCCCATCCAGAAGTAGATTGAGCATAATCGAATGTACCTAAAGATGATGTTAATGAAAGACCTGTAGGAGTAACAGTTAAACCTGATTCTCCCCAGTCTTCTACGCCCCAAGCATCAGAACCCCAACCTACTTCATTAAAAGCTGTAACACTTCCAAGAGATGAAGTTGCAGAAACACCTGTTAAGGCAACACTGCTATCATTTTGCTCGCTCCATTTTCCTTGACTCCATGATAATGCACCCCATGTATCTTGGGTCATATCCATAATGCCGCCCATTCCAATACCATGAACCCAGCATGCAAAATAAAAATCTGTTTCTGAAGAAGGTTGAATTTCTATGTAACGCGTTGTGGCTGCGTTAAAAGTTGTTGTGTCTGTGTAATCGGATTGATTACTGGCTCCGTCTAAATAATAAGTAACTCCGGAAGAAATAATTCCGGCCTGCATCGTTGAAAGAGTTGTACTGTTGGAAGTAGAAAAAATTAAAGGATGACTATCATTCGTTGCTTCTGATTGATCTAAACGAACTGTTCCACCGTTCACCCATGGGAAAGTAAAACTTCCTGGTTGTGAACCATTAAAAAAATAAACGTGGCCCGCGCCACCAACAATATAATGAGTACCAGTTGCGACGGTTACTGTGACTGTAAGATTAGCCATAAGGAATTGCTCCTTATGCTATTCGAATAATCGCTGTAGTCGCTGCTGCTGCTGGAAATTGAATTGTAAAAGTTCCACTAGATACAGTTTTATCACCACCAAAAGCCACCGCACAAACTGAAGCGTCCGTTGCATGTGAATCATTAAAAATTAAACATCCATTAGCTGTAAAAGAAGCGGATGTCCAACTCGTATCTGCAAAATCACAAATTGCCGTGGATGAATCTAATGTTGGCGTAACACTCGTTAAGGCATTTCCTTTGGCTGAATAAGCTGTGCCTGAAGTATTTGTAATTTCAGCCGTGCTTGAATAAGCCGTTGTGGATGCACTTAGAGTTGCTGAGCTTGTGTATAAAGCTAAGTTAAAAGTGTTTCCTGTTGTAGCAGTGAAATTATGTTCTGCTTCTAAAATTTCTTGTTTGAAGCTATTACAAATTGCCGATGTTATTGCCATAATTTTCTCCTAATTATTGATTCGCAGATTCAATTGGTATACGAACAGTACCGTCCGTGTAATCATCTCTTCTACGTCTCCCAATTTGCACACTTGCAAATTTTTCTAGTTCTTGTTTATACTTATTCTCATATAATGTCAACATGTCCATAGGACCTTTTAAATATCCATAAGCCTCTACTAAAGAGGCATATAGTAACCCTTGAGGAAAGTTTTTACTTACATAAGTCCCAGAAGTATTAGTCCCTAATCCTGTTGGCATTGCATTTCCATGAATATTTATCAAATAATTGGCATCTGGTGTAGGAGCCATTATAATATTTCCTGATGTAGTAGAGCCATCTCCTGTTGCACCACCAAACATACCATAATATTTAGGTAATCCTGTAGTATCTTGACCAGTTGACCCACCTTCTGGTCCTGTTAAACTTCCTACATATTCACCTATAAAAGTTCTGTCTCTTTTTTGAAGCCAAGTGCTTTGACCTGTTCTACTAGATGTAGAATTAAAAACCTGAACTCCTCTTACAAATAGAAATCCTGCCGGTACTCTAACTGTATTAACATCAGCGGCTAAAGTTCCTTCATACTCTTCACGAGCTGAATCCATAGGTAAATCATTATTAATTCTAAATTCTGCATTTTCAATAAATCTGCCTAGAAGAGCACCAGTAAAAACATTACTGTCTACTTCAGTATAACTTCTAAGGTCAGCTTCTAATTCTGAAAGTGTATATCCTGCCATTATGCGCTTAAGGTTACCGGTCCTACTGAGATCGGATAGCCTCCTCCTGTTTCGCCAGCGGCATTTGCGTTTGTAGTAGCACTAAAATAAAACCAATCAGTTCCATAAATTCCCGTACCATTCGGCCCATCAGTATCAGTTGCTCCGCTAACATATTTACCTACAGTTATAGTATATCCTGCAGCTTTTGCAATTGTTGCTCCTGTAATTCCTGCTACTCCTTCAGGATCTCCGTATACACCTGCAGCGCCTAAAGGTCCTCTAAATCTTTTTATATTTCCGGTAGTATAACCATGTCCTGGAAGAACAACATTTACAATAGGAGATGCATTTGCATAACTTTCTAAAGGATTCTCTTGTAATAAATCAGCTACAGCAAATTCTGTTCTAGCTGGTTTTGCATGTTGTAAAGCTTGTGGGTCAGCACCATGGGGTCTTGGATCTATTTGTGGTTGTTTCGGTTCATACTCAGAATTATGTACCCATAAACCATTCCATTCTTGAACCATTTCTCTATATGGAAATGCAGCTCCCGAACGATCTGAAATCATTAATGCATTTCTACCTTTGGAAAATTGTCCCATTATTTATCCTTCTTCATCATTTCACTTACTTTGTCTGCTCTTTCCTCCCAATGTTTACCTTTAACTTTTTTTCCTCTAAACGTTCTATATCTATGAGGCTGGTCTCCTTTTAATCCATATTTTTTTCTCATTACTTTCACTTCTGCAAGAACAGATTTATCGCCAGAAACACCTGCTCTTTTTTTAACTTCCTCGTGAAGACCTCTACTTCTACCATGATATTGTCTATAAGTCTCTTTAGACACTTTCATTTGTGATAAATCTTCGGCCTTCTTTGTAAGACCTAAATCTTTATACATTCTCTTTTTAGATTCACCCAAACTTTTAATGTATTCACCACTTTTTCTTGTAATAATTTCTTTTGTTTTTTTAGCCGCTTTTTTCTTAGCAAGACTTTTAATTATCGCTCCCATTCCTGCTGTTATAATAGTCATAATTTCCTCCTATATATTTGGATAATAAGTTTTTGGTGTAATAAATGTACTCGCTGCTGATCCATCCTCCGCTAATGCTCTTGCTAATTCATCTTCATATAACAATTTCATTTCTTGTGTTCTCTGCGGTGCAAATTTTTGAGATAAATAAAAAGATAATCCAGCTATCATACATGGTATAAATCTATAAGGAGTATCACTTGCATTTGTATAAGCTCCTACATCTTGAATTCTTGCCACATAGTAAATGCTAATATAATTATCTGCTGCAGTAGAATTTGCAGTTGGATAAATTGTAATGGTTGTTTTGTCTATAAATCTTTGAACCCAAAATTGACTTGGTGTACTTTTAGTTAATTTATTTGAAAGGGCCGCATACGTATCACGACTAATTTTAGTTAAAGGTAAATCTGTTTGAGTGGTAGTATCATAATTAGTTCTATAGGAAGCTGTCATAATGTCCGCTATCCCATAAATACCATTGGATGGTGCTGTAGTTGCACTGGTGCCATCTCCACTATCTCTATAAAATGCATATTCACTAGTACCTTCTGCTAGATCAATATTAGTCGAAGCTATTTCCCAGAAATGAATCCCTCTGTTTCCCCATTCTTGAAATAAAATATTTAAAGACCTTCTTGCACTAAGCATCTGATGCCCTGCTGAACCGACTAAGCCGATTCTTTCATAAGCTTCAGAAATTATATCATCAATTGCAAGAGTCTTACCAAATGTATAAGAGCCTGATGTTGTATTGGCCATCTATGCTCCTATCCATAGTAAACAGTTACATGTGTTACTACTGCGTTTGTTACTTCTAAACTTGTATTAGCTCTAATTCCAGTTCCTGGTAACATTATGCTTCCATGAGATGGAGATTTGTGATCGGTAGTATTAGTAGCTGGTGTATTAACAACCCACATTGCGGTAGTATCATCAAAGACTGTTATTGTTCCAACTGCAACATTCGTAGGTACAACCCATGAAAGTCCTAAAATTCTAGCTGGACCATCAAAAATTGTAGTAGATGTAGCAGTGGTAATATTAACTGTTTTTATATCTACTGGATATGTACTCATAATTTTCTCCTTAATTAAAGTGCCCCCGAAGGAGCACTTTAAAATTAATTATTAACTCCAAGCAGCTGCGCCTGTATCTGCAGTATTACTTGTTGATAAGTCATGGGCAAAATTCCAAGTGCCTTTTTCAAAACACGTAAAATATAGATAACAACCATGAGTTAAACTATTAGTTGCTGCATTCGCAGGTGTGTACGTTAATATCGTTTCACTTGCTGCAGACGTATCTATAGTTTGAACTGCTCCAGTAGCTCTACTTTCCACTTTTGATCCAGTTCTAAAAACGTCATCTCCTGCACATGTAAAAGTCAAAGTCAGTACTCCACCAGTTGTATCATCTGATTGAGCATGAACTACCACAGTTCCTACTGTCGCTGCCGGTAATGTTACCGCTTGAGCAGCATCCCCCGCATAGTTGTTGACCGTAATTACATTAGCTGCGTAAGTTAACGTACCTGATGTTGCTACTACAGTTGCAGTTAAACTAGTTAAATCTGGTTTCGTTCCTAGAAACCTTTTAGTTATAACTCCTGTACTAGCTGCTTTATTGATCTGTTGAAATCCTTTTTCGGATCGCACCGGACCATTAAACGATGTGTTTGCCATAATATTCCTCCTAGAATATTTTAAATGTAGTCCCTAGGGGCATGTCGACTATACGCGTCTACACTTAAAGTTGGTTATTAATAGTATAGTACGTTATTTATATATTAGATTTTAATAGAGTGCAAGGAATCCTTACATGAAATGTACGATTTCAGCGATGTGGCGTTTATCTAAGTAGCCACAGAAACTTCGGGGGCAGAACTCCTAATTGCATTTTCTCTATCTGCAATTTTACGTTCCTCAAGTTTGATCTCAGTAATAGTGCTTTTAATTGCACTATCAATTTCAACCATGTCCAGAGTATATTTACCACTTTGCTCATACTCCAACTGCCACTTCAACTCCAAGGATCGTTTTTGTTTGTACAGTTCTTGTACCATCAACAACCTCCTCATAGGTTATACGTCTCGGAACTTTTCTATACATTCCCGTTGATTCCCACTTTATACTCTTTTCTCCAATTTTGTCAAGGACTGCTTTTTCAATAGATTCAACACTATCCTCCGCTAAAACCTCAAATTTAGCGTGATAATCGTAAGCCCAAATATTTACTAGGAATTTTCTCATTATATTATTTCTATGTTTTTAATAAAAACATTCAAGGTTAATCTTTCTTTTTTTAAATTTAAAGTACTGCTAGGACCATGATATTTATTACCATCATAACATACCATCGTATTTAAGTCATTACCTATAATTATTTGTTTTTCTTCATTTTTATTGAATAAAGTGGTTCCTGTCTTCATATTTCCTGAACTTAAATATATCACAGCAGCAATTTTAGTGCCTTCGTCATAATGATAAAGTGTTTTTCCTATGTCTCCAAGGTTTAATTTACTAAAAAACATGGAAGAATCACTAAATTTTATTTTATTATTGGAATAATAATAACTTAAGATTTTTTTAATTATATCATTAAATAAATCATAATGAGTTAAATGTAATGATTTAGTTCTTAACCCACCCCAATTGTCTGTTTTAGTAGGAGGATAATATTTTAATTGTTTTGAAATCTTTATTATCTTTTTAATATCTTCGAAAAAATTATCAACAATTATCGTTGAAAACATATTTTATAACTTTCTATGGTAAATGAGGCGGTTTTAAGGCCGCCTCATTAATTATTTTAGATTACGCACCTTCAACGCCGAAGATACCTCTAAAGTCAGATGCGCCAAAAACGTATCTTTCTCTAGCTTTGTATCTTACGTTACCAGTATCAAAATCACCTTCCATTGAAGTTGTCAATGGAGTTCTTTCAAAGTGTTTCATACCGTTAGGAACGTCCGTAATAATGTACCATGAATCAGAATCATTTAAGAAATGGTTCACTCGGTATCCTTGAGGAATCATTCCCATAGAGTTGATTGCATTGATATCATTATCTGCAGTCTGAGTTCTACCTTGAGACTTCATAAGTCTTTCAGCTTGGAACTGATTAGCAGACGGAACTATCATCTTCACGCCTTTCGCAGCGATTTTTAAACCTCTTTCATCAGTCATTGCAGCAATGTCAATCAAAGACTGCTCTAATGAAGTTTCGTTTAAATCCGCTTGAGTAGTTAAAGTATTTGAAACTGATCCCTGAATCGTAGTGTGATTCGTAGAGAACAATGAAACAGTGTCACCAGTTTTATAAGTAGCTACCGAAGGTAGACCATTATTTAAAGGGACAGCCGCTTTAACTTGTTTAGCGTTTGACATAGATCTTGCTAGTGCTTTTGTGTATCTAGAAGCTAGTCTATCGTAGAGATTATCTTCGATAGCTTCTTCAGTGATAGCGAAAGCAAGCGCGATCGTTTCCATAGTGTAACGAGCAGTGTAGGTTTCTTGCGCTTCATCGTATGATACGCCTTGACCTTCTGCTTTTACATTTGCGTTAGCGAATCCAGATAACATTACTTCCTCTTCGAAAGCCCTGTCAGATGATTCGGTTACGTATACTTCGGCAGACTCATTGTCATACCGTTTGTATTCCAGCCCAAATAGTGCATTTAGGCCTGGTTCTAGTTCTTTAACTAGCTGTGCTCTTGATATTGCCATTTCTATATGCTCCTATTATTGCCAACTTAGCGCATTAGTTAAGAATTGGTTAAGATTCTGAGCAACAATAACAGACGTACCACCGGTAGTCATGTCTTTGTTTTGAGGATCTTCGGCCAGTCTTATTAAACGCCAAGAATTAGCTGTGTTAGACACACCAGCCACGATTACTTTTGATGTTGATTGACCTGCAAGTTCATTGCCAGTCGGATCACCAGTAGTCAAACCATATGTTTTACCATAAACGGCTTGAGCTGCTGCACCATCAATTAATCCCATATAAAGTTGAAAAGGATTATCAAGTACGAACGCTGTGATGTCTTCACTATTAGCTGGAGTAACTGGTTGGTTATACCAATTCGCCCAAGTAGGTTTTAGTGTTGTGCTAGCATTATAAAAAATACCATTTAACACCCCTATTGTGGAATCAGTAATCGCATTCTGCCCGACTTTCATATATCCAACTTTAGACTGCACTGCAGTCCCTTGGAACAAATCTTTGTCGTAGGCAGCATCAATGTAGTATTTGCCTTGTCCTTGAGTACTTGGCGTTGAGCCAATTGTACCGACAGGAATCAAACCAAAACCCGTTGAGTTATTGTTTGCCATGTTATTACTCCTATGTTTACAGTTTTACCTGTAAACGGTTAATTAAATCGATAGTAGGGAATTGGTTGCTATCCCGAGAATAGTTAAAAAATTAACTTTTCTTTGTACCACCGAAGGTTACACGAGACTGCCGTTCGATATCGATCGGCATACTCTTATGTTGTTCCCTTAGCAAGTCGGTTTCAACTGCTTCGTCTTGACCTTCAGTAAGTTTTTTCTGATAATCAACACGTTGCTTCGCGAGTTCTTCGGGTATCCTAGCCAACAGTAGGCCTCCTACTCCAATGATTCCAGCGTATTTACCTTCGGCAACTACGGGATAATCAGCATTAGAATATTCATCAGCTCTCACTAATACATATCCTTCTCTAAGTCTTCCATAAATATTTTTACTATCTATGAATCCTACAGATTCTGCTCTTATCCACCTGTGCCTAAAGCCGTTTGGCGCTGGCGGTGCATCCAGAGAGGATGGTGGCTTGTACTCTTTTGGACGTTCAGTCTTTGTCCGAGTCTCAGCCGCACGAGAAGTTATTTTGTCGTCTTTTTTCATATGCTTATGCTCCTTCCGTGAGTTTTAATTGTTTTGCATACTCTTCGAGTGGCACACCTAATTTTTTAGCTATTGCTACTTGAGATGATGTGAGTCTCATTTGTTTGCGACCAGTTTTTGCACTTCTATTCGCAGAAGCCACCGACTGAACGGGTCTAGTCGTTTTTATATCTCCAGTATTATCAAATTTATGCGGAAAGTCAACTCTTATTCGTTTGTCTATTTCTTCATAGTAATCATTTGATTTTGGATCATATCCTTCTTTGTCCACTAAATCCTTATGAATCTCGAACGCAGTAAATGTCATAGCTCGATTAGTTCCGAACCATTTGTTTCTACCCGCCCAATCTTCAGCTTCAGGATCAGCTTGAGGTAATGATTGTGGAGCTTTGCTTGGTAATTGTCCACCGTCAGAAAGCTTGACAGGTTTCTCTTCCTGTTCAGCTTTTCTTTGTTTTAGTTTAGCATTATCAAACGCTAGCTCTGCTATTCGTTTGTTTGCTTCGACTTGAGCAGGTGCATCACCGGATTCAATAGCTCTGGCAAGTTCTTTTTGCGCAGAATCCATTCCAGTTTTAACACTTTCTTCAAATCTTTTATTATAATCAGAATCAACTTTGCTAAATCTTTCCTGATCTAGTTGTCTTTTCTTTTCTACAGCTTGTGCGTATTCGACAGCAGCAGCTTCTCTACGTTCTGCTTCTCTCATCTTACGCGTAAGTTTAGCAATTCTAGATTGCACTCCTTTACTGTAGTCTTCTAGTTTTTCATCTTCTACTTTTTGTTCCTTTTTTATTTCTCTTACTGTTTCTTCTTTTACTGGTTCTTCTTTTACTGTTTCTTCTTTTACTGGTTCCGTAACCTTTGTTTCTTCTTTCGTTTCTACAACCGCTTCTTCTTTTGGTTCTTCTACAGTTACATCGACCGCTGGGCCGGATGTATCTATATCCACCATTTTATCTAGCGGTTTTTTATTTTCTTCTGGCATAGTTTCCTCCTTCTATGTTAGTATTTATGCAAGAGATCCTCTGGATCCTTGACTGTTGCCAATATTTCGTCTTCGTTCAAAAGACGAACTTCCCCACCTTCAATATTTATTCGTGATCCTGCATAACGAGCAAAGACCACCCAATCACCAATCTTGCACCATGGACCGTTTGGATATCTCTCCTTATTCTTATAACATTCTGATCCCATCGCTAATACGTTTCCGCATTGTGATGCAACTTGTTGACGTTCTAATGTTGATTCGTTCATAATTACCCCACCTTTAGTTTTCTCACTCATTTTAAATGGTAAAATTAAAATTCTCCAACCTGTTGGTTGAGGTAATTTTTCTTTGGTGTTGGTAATTTCTTTTTTAGGTTCGGATTTTTTTACTCCGACTAATTCTTTATTTGGGGTGATTATCTTTGGGCTTCCCGCTGTTGATGTTAATGACTGTGCCTTTATTTTCATGTAGCTCCTTATCGTCTAGCAGGGTAGAGAGTTCCTGTTTCGTTGCCTCTAGGGCGTTAATTTGTCCGATAATATACTTGTATGTTTCCATATTGTCAACCCCTCCGGACGTTACCGAGATTGCTAGGTGTTTAATTCTATTATCTAATGCTCTTCTTAATTTATATATTACGTTTTCTAAATCAGCCATATTATATAACCCCAACTGCTCTTAAGCAATCTGGGCAATTCTTTCTAAATCTTATATGAGAAATACAGTGTTGAACAATTGATTCTTCTTTTTCTTCTACTACAGGTTTTTCAGTTTTGATGAATCTATAATCTGTTCCTGTTGTACCGAATAAACTTTTTATCCAGTTTATAAATCGTTTAATCATTTCCTTTTCTTAGCCATTTTTTTAAATGTCTTTGCTAAAGCTTTTGCTCGTCCAGTGCAACCTTTTTTTGTAATAGGTGTACACTTTCCTTTAGTTCCTCTTTTTTTAATGGATTTATTTACGTCTTGAATCCAGTTTTTCTTAGTACCTTTTTTAAATCCAACTCTTCCCCCAGATTTATATCCTTGAACAGGAATTCCACCCGTAGGATAACCATCTCTATTATGACCTAAAGCAGGTCTAAAACCTGAGCCTGGACTTGTAGCATGCTGTAAAGTCAAAGATGTTTGGCCTGCGTTTGGTGATCTAAATCTTCTATACATTATTTATCAAATCCTTTTTTGTGATATACACCAGTACCTTCACCTTTGTAATTTTTTAATTCTTTTGCTTGACCTGTCGCTTCCATATGTTTTAAAGTTTTCTTACCCTTCTCAATATCTTTGACAGCTTTATCAATTTTATCACTACGTTTAAGACTGTAATGAGTTTTTACTATCCTGGCTCGACTTTCAGGAGTATTAGGACTTGCGCCTACATACCAAGGAACTTTCCCTGTATGAGGTTTAACACCTGTAATAGTGCCAGTTTTATCTTTTACCCATGTGGATTTAGATTGTTTCCAACCTTTATAAGCTTCTGTTGCTTTTCCCCAAACAGATTTTGCGACTTTATCTTTCCAACCCATAAGAATTCCTTATGCTTTTCTCTTGTTTTTATCCATAGAACCGACAGCAGCGTATTTTCTTCTTCCCATAGCTTTTTCCATGCCTTCAGATTCTTTTCTTCGAGCTTCGTAGCTTTGAGATTTTTTGCCGTGTCTTGCACCTAAGGATTCATCAAGCTTATCGTCGTATCCTTGAGATTTTTTCTTACCAGTAGATTTTCCAGCTTTGTATGGGAATCTAGATTTGTAAGGTCTTGTTCCGAAATCATTTCTCATATGTTTCTCCTAATTAATTTTATTATAACTTATATTAATATACAAGTCTACTTTTTAGTTTTAGGTCCACCATTTCTGAACACCTGTGTACCCTTGATCCCAAAAATACTCGCTACCACGGTAATCCACAAAGTTTGGAACCATATCGGCAGTGAGCCAAAATGATGAAAAAAGAGTTCTATCTTCTGCATCATTGCCGGATCGTCACTGAAGACTCCCCAGGCGAGCACAATTATGGGCGCCGAAATAATTATAAGAACGATTTCGTCCTTAAAATCGTTATCTCGCGATTCTAAAAGTTTGCCCTGGTAAGATTCCTCACCTCGCGCCATGCGCTCGGCGTGCATCAAAGCTGCATCTGACATTGCGGCTTTTGTCTTCTGTCTATTTTGATAAATATGACTCCCGGTTTTGAGAGCCATCCTCGCTAGACCAAACCACATATTAGAACCAGGTTGCTGTTTGTTTTCTAGCTTTGCCTGTTCCTTGAACAGTTACTTTATCACCAGTAGCAATTCTAGCTGATCGTCCTCTTATACTGGTCTTTCCTCTCGGATCTATTATTAGATTCTGAGAAGGAATTCCAATCTTTTCGGATTTTCCTAACGGTGCTTGTTTTTTTATTGTCATATTTTTCTCCTAGGTTTGTATATACTATGACTTAGGACCTTTCAAGGTCTTCACGTCTTTAGCCTTCATTCTATCTGAAGTCAACTTAACATCAGCAGATATCAATGATTTCTCAATTGCTGTGTCTGCTCTTAATTCAGCTAACTCTTCATTCTGATCAAGTTTATCATCAGTTATCTCACGATTCTGAACCAGTTTAGCTTTATCTAAATTAATTCTATTTTGATCTTCCTTCATTTTTCTCTCTGCATCCATAGCTTTTAAATCAATTTCTCTTTGTTTTAATTTAAGTAATGGATCATGATCAAATTGAGAAGTAATTGTTTTTTCTTCCCTCATAAATTCTTCAGTCATATCTGCAATCAATATCGCTTTTCTAGCTTCTATCTTTTGAGAGATTTGTTGAAGCTGCTGTTTAATCTGAGGATTCTGAACAGCCGCCTGTTGCATTTGTGGTAACATTTGCATTTCTTGTGGGAATTCTAATTGAACTTGTTCCTGAGCCATTAATGATATGTGCTCCATAATATTTTTTTCTAAGGATGCAGTAATGCTAGGATTGTTTCTAACAAAGTTACTTGCCATGAAATTTAAGTGAGCCGTTACATGAGCTCTATGGTCTTGACCAGGAAACGCTTGAAAAGGTTTCATAGCCATTGCATCAATATGCTCGATCGCCGGATCTTTTGGTTGATTAGGTGGTGGAGGGGGTAATACTCTATCTATATCTTTTATTCCTAAAGCTTCATACATTTTTCTATAACACATATACATATTGTGCATTTGTGGATTAGACATTGCTAACTGTAACTCTGTTTGAGCTAAAGTAATTCTTTGTGTCATTGAAAATATATTTGGATCAGCGACAGGTAGAATATCTACTCTGTCATCAAAATCTTTAACTTTAATATTTCTTTGTCCTCCTACTACATCGTAGGGATATTCAGCAGGCAAATATGTTTTAAATACTCCTGCAAGTAATTTAAATTCATTTTTTAAAGATACATACAGTCTTTTATGGATTGCTGACATTACCCTTGAACCACGTTCTAAAAGAGCTACGGTCGTACCAACTGCTGCATTTTGGTTCCCGTCCCCGACCTGCATGTCAGCAATGGACGCGAATCTTTGTCCTGCTTGAACGACAATTCCCATCAATTGCAATAAAGTTTGCGATGGCTCCTTGTAAGGTAAGAATACAAAAGCATCTTTTAAGTTTCCTCCTGGAGTATCTACATCTTTAAATTCACCTGGTTGTATGTTTGCAGCATCATCTTTTACTCTGACACCTCTCTGTTTAAATCCGGCCGGTAGGTTTGATAAAGTACCCGCGTCTAATAATTGACGGAGAGCCGCAGTTGCAGTACGGCTCAAACCGCCAATCATATGAATGAGTCCAAGGCCATAAAATCCAAGTCCTGGCAGAAATTTGAAGTGGACGAAATATTGGATCTTATTTTTCAATGGATCATTGGGCGCGAAGTTCCTTCTTATCGAAAGAACCTTCCGACTACCTTGCTCGATTGTAACGATGTAAGGTAATTTTATTCCTGTTGGTTCACCATCTTGCCCAACATCTTCGAAACCTTCTAAATCAAGGTCTACGTGGAATTCTAGAATTGTGTATAAAGGTTCAACTCTTTGTGATTTAGTTAAGCCTTCTAATTCTCTTTCTTTTTTCTTTACTTCATTTGTAGTTATGTCTTGAGGTTTAACTAATTCTATATCACTATAAAAACCATTAACTTGTTGTTTACGTAAATCATTTTCAGAACTTTTAATTACATGACACACAGCTGTTGCATCTTCTAAAGAAGTTGCAGTGTAAGGAACAATTAAATCATCAGCAGGAACAAATTTAGAAACCGCTCTGCCTAATAAATCATCATAATAAACTTTTTTAAAAGTAGATCCTGCAAGTGGTAAATAAAATAACATTTGATCAAACTCCGGTTCATATTCTTTCATTTGATCCATTAATTGATAATTCATGAAATCTTTAACACGTTGAGATTGTTGTTCTTTCATCGGGTTAGATGAACCCATGACTTGAGTTCTAACAGGTCCGTCTGCTGGTAATAATTCTTTATAAGCTAAAGCTTGAAACTGAGTTACTGCTTCTGCAAGAACTGGGTGAGTTGCACCACTAGCTCCTTGGAATGGTTCAGTTCTATTTTCGTATTTGAATCCTAAGAGATCTAAACCAACAGTATAAGCTCTTTCCCAATCTGCACGCGAAGCTTTATATTCTCTGTAGTCTCCTTCGAGTCTATTGGCTATTGGATCGGTAATATCGTTTGGTAATAATTCGTTTAAGTTTGCAAAATGATCCCCTTCATCAGGTGAAGGCATGGCGTTTGGATCAAAATCAATTGTTGCTCCTGTTTCATCTTCAGTAATTTCAACAGGGCCTTTTGGTTTTTCCTCTTCCTGTAAATTAACAACCGCTGCAACATCTTCGTCGGGTCGTTTAATATTAGGGAGAGATTTATCTATTTCTGCCATTTAAATTCTCCTGTGTCTTCTTATCCTTTTTTACTACTTTAATCAAGCCCTGTGGAGTAGGCCCTTTTAAGGGTGGAATTTGATTCCATTTAACATGTTTCATATTTTTTACAAGGGTTGGATTATTTTTTGACATTTAAACTCGCTATGCCTCCTTCGGCTCCATAATAATCTTCTTCTTCCAGAGCTATATTTCTTTTTTGCTCTCTTTCCAAATTTTCTTTTGCTATCTGTGCTCTTGCCTCAGCTGCATCTTGATGAGCTTGATTCCACATACCTTGATGCCATTGATCTTGAGCATAAGGAGTATCACTTAAAAATGGTTGGAAATTTAAATCATATTCATCTAATATATCAGTATAAACTTTTTGCCTTTGTTCTGGTGCTTTTTCTTTAAATCCCACTCTTCCATAACCAGGATTTACTTTTTGCTCTTCCATTCCAGTTAATCTTTCTCCAAGTTCTAAAACTTTCTCTCCTTCAACAGCTTTTGATCCTTCTGGAAGTGCTGCTTCAAATTCTTCTTGTTCTGATTGACCAAAGATTGGACCAAAACCATAATCGGTTGCATTTCCTAAAATTCTTTTCCATGATTTACCTGCTGCATAATCACCCACTGCAAAAGGAACCATAAAACCTGCTTCAGCTAACAAACCATAACCCGTCCATGTAGCAGCACCTTTAAGTCCACGCATTTTTTTTGTAAAATTAGCTAACTTAGATATTGCAGCTTTGCTTCCTTTTCCATCAGCTGCTTCTTTAACAAGTTGATTGAAACCTTTTCTAAAATCTTTTGGAGTTGTACAAGTGCCACCAGCGCCTTTAAGACATGGAATACCTGCGTCTTTAAATATTTTTCCACCTTTTTCTTCCCACAATTTTTTATAGTTTGCTTCGCTTGTTGGCAGACCTTGACTTGTAAAAAGTTCATCAATTTGAGAAACATAATCTCCCTTTGGATTGTTAATTACATAACTTTTCAGTGTTTCCAGTTGTCCACCCATCTTTCCAGTGGCTGTATAAATATTTTTAGGACGCATAGAAGCTGGGTTTTTCTTATTAATTGGAATCAAATGCTCTGGTTGATAGAATTGATTTGTTTCGGCCATTGCTCTTATTTTAGCAATGTAGTCTGCATCCGTTAAATTTTTATAACGATTAAAATTAATTCCTTCGCCCGCTTTTAATCCCTTAACATCAAGACCCATTGCTTCTTTAAACATCTTATTGTTTAAAATAGCTTCATCACTCATGTTTGCAATTTCACGGTTCTTATCCTTAATGCTTTTTAGCTTTTGCTTCATTTCTTCTAACATCTCCTTGCCACCAGGTTTATCTTTCCAATAGTCAGTAAGTTCTTTTATAATTTTCTTTCTTCGTTTTTGAACTGCCCATTTTCCTTCCCCTGTTGGATGATTTTCATCGCCGATATACGCTTTAGCAAATTGATGAAATATGCTTCTTATTTCTTTTCGAGAAATCCCTGTTTTATACTCAATAGTTTTTTTACTCATACCATTTTCGAATAATTCAATAACTTGTTTAACTTTTGGAGAATCCTTTGTAAACTTAGATGGTTTAAATGTGAATGTTTTATCTCTAGCTTTTTCCCAAGCCTTTATAATTTTATTCAATCCACCTTGCCCTGACGTTTTTCCTTTTTCAACGACTTTATATCCTAAACCTTCGCCGAGTCCTTTCTTGCCTAAAACTTGACCCGCTCTTCCGGCTTCTGCAATAAGATCATCTATCTTTGTAAAAAGTTCTTCATTTATTTTAGTCGGAGATTTACGTGCATAATGCGTGACACCCGGTTCTACGAGGCCGCCGGGTTTAAATCCTCTTTCGTGTCTCTTCATCATATCGGATCTTTGGCCAGCAGCTTCTTCAGCCTTGGTCCGTGATCCATGGACACTGGTTGGTTGGATCTTACCTTCTTTAATCATGCGCCTTAATTGATCGTCAGTGAATGCTCGACCATTATGAATGCTTGGAACGTTCAACCACTTTCCATTTAAAAAGAAAGTTGTAGATTTTTCTGAAACTTGTTCACCGCCTGGTGTATTATAGATACGTCTTCCATACTGTGTCACTTCTTTTGTTGGAGTGCCCACCAAAGCTTCTCGAAGAATAGGGTTCTTGATTACCGGCTCTTGGCTTTCTTCTAAACCAAATGTAATTAATTGTTTAAGATTCATTATTCTCCTAACATGGTCGCCAGACCGCCTTTGGTATAACTAACTCGACCGCCAGATGAAAATTCATCTAATCCTTCGTCCTTCATTGTGTCCCATTGCGCTTCTTGATGTCCTTCAGCCCAGGCATCTTTATCAGCTTGTTTTCCTCTAACGTGTGGATCTTTCTTATAAGTGCTTCTAAGTCCCCCATGTTTTTTATCCATCGCCAATTGGCGTGCTTTTTCTTTTTTACCGTACCATCCTTCTCTTCTTAGAGCTCGTGAGACCTCTCCTGACGACTTGCCACTAGTGACAGGACTCTTCGTTGCAAATTGTTCTATTTCACTAAAGTCCGATCCATGATCGCCATATTTAAATTGAACCGATTCTTCAAATTTTACATTCTCTGGATGACCACCGGTAAACTCGGCTTCTTCAACAATGAATTCATCTTTTGTTTTCTTGCCTTTTCCTTTTACTTTTCCTGCTTTAGTCACATCAGGCTCAATCCATTCTCCTTTTTTCAATTCAAGTCGTACAGGCTGATCATATCTTCCACCAGCTGGCCATCCATGTTTGGTTTGTTCGCCAATATCAACGACTGTGTTTCCTGAAACTAAATCTTGAGTGACTTCTACCGGAGTGCCTGATTCGGGCAACTTAATCTTATGAACCGTTTGACGTTCAACGGTTGCGGCTTTCGATGTAATATCTTCTCCTTCTTTAAGTACTCTTTTAACTAATGAAGGAAACCACGCTGGCATTCCTGCTGCATTGGATTTA
>Ga0209757_10000140_pt1 | contig 19196 bp, 24 predicted proteins | sample ETNvirome_6_1000_FD_185472 | JGI IMG/M metagenome (GOLD analysis project Ga0209757, IMG submission 185472) | Marine viral communities from the Pacific Ocean - ETNP_6_1000 (SPAdes) (version 2) | ecosystem: Environmental > Aquatic > Marine > Oceanic | place: Pacific Ocean | collected 2013-06-19 | reverse complement strand
CTGTTGATTTAGAGCTACCTGGTTCAGCTACAGCGCTGATGAATTTAAACGAGATAAACGCCCGACTGCTAGAGCTAGAGGATGCACAGCAGCAGGATGAAGAAATAAGCGAGGGGGTGGCGCATGGCTAAGCAATTTTTCTATGCGTTAACCTTGAGCACGGTGATTGGCGTTATGTGGGTGCACAATGAAGCAGCACGAGAGGAGGCTGTTAGGGTATCGCCCCCTGCCTGCTGGTACTGCGAAGTTGGGCCAAAAGTGGCAAATTCTACCAGCCCGTAAAAAGGTTGGTGGTTCCTGCCAATGCTATTAGCTTGCCAGTGCTTATAATGGGTTATCAATTAAGGGGAAAGCATGAAAATATTACTAGAGCAGGTCATCAAGGGCGAGCCAGACACAAGAATTACTCTTGTAGATAATTCAATGGAATCACTAGACCATGCAATACAGTTGCATGATGCAATAAAAGCATTTGATGAGATGGCCAGCGCTGCGGGATATTTCAATGATAACGACCACATCCACCTAGAGTTAAACGGTGTGGATATTGGTTATGGCCAGCTTGAAACGCCTAAGTGTGTATGGGATTTTGCAGAGGAGAACTCACTGTGATAGCAATGAAAATATTTTTAACTTTGGTAAATGACTACTTGGCTGATAACTCAGAGCGGCCAATAGCCCTGCGTTATGTTGATGGCGGTTTTTTGGTTAGCTATGATTTGGTCGACCATATAGCAGATATTGAGTCGGCAATTGAATTTGATTCAAATATTATCACCGACAAAATGACAGCAGCATACCTAGGCGAGGCTGTTGAATTAATGCTAGCAAAGATACGCATTGATGCTGGTAATGTGTTGGTGGGGGTGTAGCTCGAATGAGGCAGGAAATTAAGAAATACTGGGAGGTCGCATTAATTAAACTGGCCTCAAAAATCCTCAGAGGTCGGAACGTGCACCGTTCTGCCGTAGTTAGTCGCAGAGACAATAATGATATGTGGGGTATGTCTGAGAAATTGGACGGAATTTGTACGCGCATGATTGATGAATACGAAAACATTTAATACAAGGGATAAATAAATGAAACCTACAGCAGAGTGCAGAAAAGCAATCAAGCGCATGAATAAGAAGAACAATAAGTATTTCCAAGCAAGGGCAGCGGCTCAGCGTGAAGGGGTGCATAAAGCTCATCGCCTCTACCCTGTGGTGCCCGCCCTTGCTTGGTAGTTTTGAGCAAGCCCATAGTTATGGTACAATAGACCCTCAACACAAACCCGATAAAATGAGGCTCAACCATGGCTAAGAAGAAAGTTAAAGAAGAACAGAAAAAATCATCCACTCGCGTAGCGGGCGGCAACGGAAAGAAACGAGTTAGAAACTAAAAATGATTAGCATGGCCCTCCTATCTATCGCGCTATTAGTAAACACGCTTTTACCAAGTAGAGAGGGTCGGCCGATGATTTGTTTGGCCGCTCTTATTCCTGCTGGCCTTCACTTTGTTATTGCTGATGGCCTAACGGATTATGAGTATTATGGAACTGCAGCATGTGCATCTCTTGCAGTGTTTGCAGCTCTCGAATTTCTCCCTCGCTCACCTTTAGGTGTATTTATTCAAATAACCCAAGTGCTTGCGATCGCTGTGCATTTTATCGGTTATGTGATGTGGTACACCTATCAAGAGCCTTTAGTGTATAATCTTCTAGTAATGGGACTAATTATAACTGAATGGTTTAGACTAATGGTAAGGACGCGAGCAGATGGAGAGCACTGGGGTAGTAATTTCATGCGTGGCATTCGTGGCAATGCTCATAGCTCCAATAGTGGTGTTTTTAAATAATGACTACAACAAGCCATGTATTGCCAAACTTAAAAGCCGACTTAGCAGAAATAGTCCTAAGCAATCCAAAGACTCAGGCGCTAGTAGCGACAGGCACGACAGGTTTAGCGATTGACCTGAGCGTTATGTCTTGGCTACCTCAAACCCTCTCATTAGTTGCAACTTCTTTGGGCATCGTTCTAACAAGCCTAATGATTTACAGTAAGTGGCAACAGATAAAGAAAGACAGAAAGCAGACAAAGAAAGACAAAAATTCTTAACCAGTAATAAGCAAGGCTCTTTTTATAAAGGGCTTTTTTTATGTTAAAATTATCTGATTAAAGGCTTATTAGAGGGTTATATGCCAAAAAGTAGTACAACACTTAAGCAAGGCGACAAGCTACCCAATAGGGGCCGTGGCAACAAAGGCAAGGTGCTTGAGGGGATTATGGCCGCCATACCTGTATGCGCCTCACCAGAAGAAGCAGAGAAGGAATATTTTAAGCGTGTTGCTTTGAGAGCTTTTGATGCAGACGACCAATCAAGTCCCATGCTTCTTAAGTTACTAGGGGATAAAGCGTGGTCTAATGTAAAGCCTTCTCTTGACCCTGTTCAATTTGATTTCCCAATGAATGGCACGCCAGCCGAAAGAGCGTTTGCTGTTGTTGATGCAATATCCAAAGGGGCACTATCCCCTGATGTAGGCGCTATGATTGTTGGCATTGTAAAAGATGCAATAGTTATTGAAGAATCCACGGTATTAAAAGAGCAGCTCGAAGAAGTTCGCAAAGTATTGGAGATGGCGTAATTGACTAGACCTATGTCCAAAGAGGTGTCTAGGCTTTCAGAGATGGCGCTTGCCCAGTCTGGAAAGCTGGAGCCTTCTGTTTATGGTGTTGTTGATAGAGTTGATAAAGTTGATGGTAAGCTAGTCCCGCACTTTATCAGGCGATGGAAGGGAACGATAGGCAAGATGGTTGCTACAACCGAAGAGCCGACCATTTGCCTAGTGGAAAAGCTAGAGCCTTTAATTCTAAAGCACAAGAAGCACAAAGCTGTTTATGGCGGCAGGGGCGGAACTAAGTCCCGAATGGCTCAAGACTCAGTTGTTGGTGATGTTAACTCATGCGGTTCTAAAGTGTTCGTTATGCGTGAGCGTATGAAATCGCTAGAACAATCTATCTACGCAGGTATTGAGGAGTCTATAAAAAGCCTTGGTGTTGCTGGTTTCCTATCTATTCCTAGTAAATGGCGCATTAAACATAAGACTGGCGGCCTGCTACAGTTTGGCGGTCTTCAAAACGTTATTGATATGAAAGGCGCTAGTAGCTTCAAAATATTCTTAATGGAAGAAGCTGCGCGAACTAAATTAAAAACCATTGATACATTAGGCCCAACACTGCGAGGCATAGACGGCGCAGAACTTTGGTGGTTATGGAATCCAGAAAGCTCAACGGATGCAATGAGCCAAGAATACATTGTTCCCTACCAAGCTGCGCTAGATCGTGATGGATATTACGAAGACGAGTTTCACTTAATCATAAAGGTCGGCTATGAAGATAACCCGTGGTTTGAGTTTGATGAATCGTTACAAACAGAACTTAAAAAAGACCGTGAGAAGATGGGGGATGGCCGCATGTCGAAAAGCCGATTTGATCATATATGGCACGGTGCGTTTAATGATGATATTGACACGTCTGTTATCTGCGCTGATTGGTTTGATGCTTGCATTGACGCTCATATCAAGCTGGGCATTGAAATCAAGGGCGGTAAAGTTGCAGCGTGTGACCCCTCGGACGTAGGCAGGGACGCGACTGGATACGTAGAGCGCCAAGGTATTGTGTTTACTGAGGTGACAGAGATAGACGCAGAGAACGGCAACAGGGCGTTTGATATTGCGTGCCGTAATGCTAAGCAGTTTGGTGCCGACACCTTTGGTTGGGACTGTGACGGCATGGGAGCACTACTTAGAGATCAAGCTGTGGCTGCATTCAAAGGCTCAAACACTCAAACCTTTATGTACAAGGGCAGTGAGGGGGTTCACTTTCCAGATGCGATGTTCAAATCTGATAACACCACTCTAAACTTGAAGGGCCAGAAGGCCAACAAAGACGTGTTCGCTAACAAGAAAGCTCAAAACATTATCTCGTTTGCTGACCGTGTTTTCAAAACTTATGAGGCGGTTGTTCTTGGTAAATATCACAACCCCGAAGATTTAATAAGTTTTTGCTCTAAATCAATCAGTAGCTCTATGATGCAAAAGCTAAGAGCTGAGTCCTGTAAACTGCCGCTTAAACCAAGTGACGCCATACGCTTTTACACAAAAGACGAGATGCGCAAAGGGATAGCCATGCCTGATGGCCACAAGGTTGTAATCCCCTCACCTAACTTGCTAGACGCTTGTGTGTTATCATTCGACAAGTCAAGTGCTATTAATATTTTGCCCAAGGCCGTCATACCAAGACCAATGGGCAGCATGGGAGCGGGAGCCCCTAGAAGAAGATGACCCTAAAACTCAAAGAGCTTAAAGAGCTACAAGACAGCGCCTTTAATAATGGGGTAATTACCCGCGAAGGTGCAGCCGATGATATGGTTTTCTACTGGGTTACTCAGTGGGACGATATAAGCCTTGCAGAAACCGAACTCCAATACCGTGGTGAATTTAATATTCTAAGAAAGGCAGGCCGTCAAATCATGGCAGACCTGCGCGCCAATCCAATTCAACTAAACTTTGACGCCAAAGACCCAGATCGAGAAGACGGGGCCGACTTAGTTGATGGGCTGTATCTGTCTCATGAGCGATTAAACACCTGCCAAGAGGCTTTCAACAACGCAGACGGGGAGGCTATTGTTTGTGGTGTGGGTGCTTATGAGTATTACACAGAGTATGAGAGCAATAACGCGGGAGATATTAAACAGGTCATTCGATGCCGTCCAGTGTACGAGGCTAACGATAATTGTTTCTGGGACCCTAACGCCAAGCTACTAGACAAAGCCGATGCCAAGTTTGTCTCACTGCTAACAATGTATTCTGAAGAGGGCTTTATTGATTTAGCTATTGACCTGACTGGCTGCGATGTTGAAGAAGCCAAGCGGAAGATGTCTAGCTTCTCAGACCCGCAGCAATCCTATGCATTCCCGTGGGCAGCTGGTAAGAATGAGGGTGTCTATGTTGTTACTCTATACAACCGCGAGAAAGTAAAAGACTTTATTGTCACCTTGTCAGACCCAATGGGTGAGCCGTTAACCGTTCGCAAATCTGACCTTGAAGAAATTGAAGACGACCTTATCGAGGCAGGATTTGAATTCGTTGGTGAGAAAGAGATAGAGCGCTGGGAAGTAACCAAATACATTGCATGTGGTAGCGAGATACTAAGCGCTGAGCCTATTGCTGGTGAGTGTATTCCTATTGTGCCGGTATATGGTGAACGCGCATTCATCGAGGGTGAGGAGCATTACGAAGGGATAACTCGACTAGCCAAAGACCCGCAGCGTTTACGCAACTTTCAAATGTCATACCTCGCAGACATTGCAAGCAGAAGCCCAAGACCTAAACCCATATTCAACTCTGAGCAGGTTCAGGGTTTCGAGTTTATGTATGATAAATCAGGGGCCGACAATCAATACCCGTATTATCTAACCAACCGTGTGGCGGGTGATGGTACTGTATTAGCACCAGGTCCAGCTATGATGCCAGAGGCTCAAATACCGCAAGCTCTATCAGCATTGATTGGCCAAACCCGTGAAGCCGTTAACGATGTAGCTAACGCTGGTTTGCCTAATGATATTATGGACACCGACCTTAGTGGTAAAGCTGTTCAGCAATTACAGCAGCGCCTTGATCAGCAATCTATTGTTTACCAAGAGAACCGCAAGCACGCACGCCGCCGTGGTGGTGAGATATTCGCAAGCATGGCCAGCGTTGTTTATGATTCGCCTCGTACTGTTACATTAACCATGCCTGATGGCTCACGCAAGAAAGAGCAAATCATGAGTTCAGTCACCGACAAAGAGAGCGGTGAGTTGGTTATGTTGAATGACATTACCAATCTAGAGTTTGAGGTTTACGCAGACATAGGCCCAAGTTATTCAAGCAAGCGAGAGCAGACACTAGAGCAGCTAGAGAAGATGGCAGGCAATGCCGCAGCCCTTGGTGATGCCGCCATGGCTAAGATGCTATTGCTTAAGCAGATGACCTTAGTGGACGGTATCGCGTTTGACGATATACGCGAACACTCACGCAATGAGCTAATTTTGATGGGTGTTGTTAAGCCTGAAACCCCAGAAGAAGAACAGCTTATTGTTAATCAGCAGCAGCAAGCACAAGCCCCTGATCCAATGATGGTAGCGGCACAGGCAGAACAAGCCAAAGCTAATGCGTCATTACAGAAGAATCAAATAGCAATGATGAAGGTGCAAAGCGATGCGCAAATTCAGCAAGAGCAAAAACAGATTGATGCTTATAATGCGTCAACCTCAAGAATGAAAGTTCAGGTTGAAGCAGAGAAGGCAGGCGCAGAGATTGACTATAAACGAAGCAAAGCCTTTGCCGATAGAATAGTGGCAGAGTCTAAGGCTCATTCAGCGTATAGGGCGCAAATGCAATAACACAAAGGGGTTTACAGCCCCTTTTTTTAGCTATACTATTTAGACTTAATCTAAAAAGGAAGTTAAGAAATGAGCCAGTCCAGCTTTGACGAGCAGTTCAAGAAAATCTTTGGTGAGCAGAAGCCTAAGAAGGTGAAGAAATGAATAGCATCCATTGGATTGCTGAAACAGATCTGACCAATCCATGCGTTAAGTTAATGGCGTACAAGGTAGTGGATAGCAATATCTATAAGTACATGGCCGAAGTTAAGCTAAAAGATATTCCAAACTTCTCTTTTGAGGGGTGGATAAGTGCGGCAAAGGAGTATTTAAATGACAAATGAAATGAAACTTCTACTAGCCTTTATTGAAGCTAGCGGGTACGAGGTGAAGAAATGAACAATACACACAAGCTTCTATTAGTGTTAACTGCCATTGTCTTGCAAGGGTGTGTTAAAGGTGAGTATTACGAGATAGCTGATGGTCGAGGGGTATGTGTTGAAGGTGTCGAGTACAGCGGGGATACAGTTAACGTGAGGTCGTTTGTTGATAATAATCTATACATGGTTGAGCGCTGGAAGCTATCAAAAACAGATAAGTGTGAGGCGCTAAAGAAGAGGCACGCAAATGAAAACCTTTAACGCCAGCGACATGGCCCACAAACGAACAGAGATATTTGAAGCTGCTAAAGATGGCGGTTGTATTATCGAGCGCAAGAATACTAACGGGGCTGTGCTTGATCAATTCGTAATTATACCCAATGACAGCCAAGCAATATGTCAGCTATACACTAACGATGAATTAAACCCAGTGGGAATGAGATAATGAAGGTACGTATCAGCACAACACAATGCACAGAGTTTAGAACTAAAGACGGGCTAATTGATCCGCCTGATAACTTCATAGCTGCGTTTTTAGGTAAGCCTATTGTAGCGGTGTCATTCAAGAAGCGTGACGGTGCGCTAGCGTTTAAGATCTACCAGTTCGTTGACCTTAAGACCATGGAGACGCTGGACTTAGAAGGCAAGACCATTGAGGTTAAAGAGCAGTAACAAATAAGCAATTCGAGTGCTTATCTTTGCCCTCCCAGTGAGGGTTTTTTTACGCCCACCTGATAGGCAAAACCTATTAACCCGCCCCAGTTTGCAAGAGTTTAACTATAAGCGTAAAATAGAACCCACTCAGGCATGAGGTAAACATGCATATACCGAACACAGCGGTTTTACTGTGGTTATCAGCAAAAACGAGGATACAAGAGTCTATGTTGACACTTGAAGAGCATAAAGCAGCAATGGCAGCAGAAGAGGCCGCAGAGTTGGAAGCTACCCCGCAGGTGGATGAAGACGAAACGGAAGACGAAGCACCTGAATTAGAGCCTGAAGAGCCAACGCAAGAAACTGAAACGGTAGCGGCCGAAGATGAAGAAAGCGAAGACGAACAGCCTAAAGAAGAGCCGGCAGCTTGGATGCAAAGTGAGGGTGAAACCTCGCAGAATGATGATTTGGCCAATATCCCAGATGCGGCATGGGGAGCAGCTCGGAAAAAGATGCGGGAAAAGTTCACGCATAAAGAAGAGAAGCTTAACGAAGCGCATCAGCAGGAAGTGGCAGACTTAAAGGCGCAGATAGCAGCACAGGGCAATCCCGCCCCGCAAGCTGGTGCTAGACGCCCACAGCGCAGTGACTTTGATCACCTCGATAATTACGAGGATGCCTACGACGATGCTTTGTATTCATGGCGTAAAGCTGATGAAGCAAGCAAGAGTCAACAGGCAGCCCATCAAGAGGCGGCTAAAAACTACGCTAGTGCGCAGAATGCGGCTTTAGATGGTCATTATTCGGCAGCAGAAAAACTATGTAAGGCAAGCAATATAGATGCCGAGTCGTTTCAAGCGTCAGACTTTGCGGTTAAAAACGCATTGGGTGAGCAACTGACTAACAATCTAATTGCAAATATGGGTGATGGTTCTGAAAAGGTTTTTTATAACCTTGGCCGTAACCCAGCGAAACTTGCCAAGCTCCAAGAGCATTTGCGCACAGACCCCAATGGTCTCAAAGCAATGATGTATTTAGGTGAGCTTAAAACTGGTTTAACTGCTGCAAAACGTAAAACACTGGCACCTAAACCAGCGACAACCGTTCAAGGTGATAAGAAATCTAGCCGCACTGAAAACGCAGCGAAGAAAGCTTATGACAAGGCGCATAAATCTGGTGACACCCAGAAAGCATGGGCTATAAAACAGGAATCGAAGGCGGCGGGCCATCAAACTCGTACTTGGTAACTTAAGGTAAATAAAATATGGCTATTTCAGCTGGTAAAATCGCAGAGGTAATGTTTGAAGACGTAATGGAGACGATTGAGGATCAAATGATGCTCTTGAATCTCGTTGAACGCTTTGAGCCAGGTAGTGCAGGAATGCAAAACGCGAATAACTTCGTGTGGCGTCCTGTTGAACAGCAAGCCGTGATCCAAAAAGGTTGGAACATGACTGGCAAGGCAACTGACATCATTGAAGAAACTTACCCAAGTGTTTTGGGTGACCCTTCTAACGATATGGTTGAACAGCGCGCAGATGATATGCGTGATCTAGAGTTCTGGCGCCGCCGTGGCAAGCGTTCAGCTCGTCAAATGGCTGTTGAGCAGAACCAAACTATTGCTAACGCAATTGCAACCCAAGGTTCGTTGTTTTATGAATCGGCTGCTACTAGTGGTCTTGATTTTATTTCGCAAGGTCAAGAACTTTTGAACGAGCAGCAGCGTACGCACACCAAGCGCCATTTCATTCTTAATGACCAGACGACTCGTAACTTTGCTGTTGACCTAGGTAACAAGCAAACAATGCAGGGCCGTCCAGAAGATGACGCATGGCGCAAGGGTCAGATTGGTAATAACATTGCCGAATTTGATATTCACACTGGTTCATTCTTGCCAACCAATACTGGTGGTGTAGTAACGGCTACAACTGTAACGGCTACCCAAAGCTTTAAGCCTGAAGGCGGTAGCGTTAATGCGGTATCTGGTGCAGTAACTAACGTTGATTATCGAACAGCGACTATTCCAGTAGCTGCATCTGCTGATTATGAAGTTGGCGACAAGATCACGTTTGAGAATGGCGGCGTTCCTGTAATGGCTGTTGGTGCATCTACCAAGCAGAACACTTTAACCCCTCGTACTTTTGCGGTGGTTGATGTTCCTTCTGGTACAAGTATCACCATCTATCCTAAGCCTATTGCTCTTGACGATGCGGCATTGACTGTCATCGAAAAGGCCTACGCTAACGTAGATACGCAAATCACCAGTGGCGCAACTGTTGAAGCGAAGAACACCCAAGCAATTGCCAAAACCAACTTGTTCTTTGATGAAGATGCGGTTGAGGTAATCTCGGGCACAATCCCTGCCGACCTATTTGCCGAGTACAGCGGCCATAAAGTTATCAGCGCGACAATGAAGAACGGACACCCAATGTACATGGTATATGATGCCAACATTGTGGATATGAACTTCCGTTATCGCCTGTTCAGCTGGTGGGATGTGACAATTAAAGATCCGTCTCGTTGTGGTATTGCTCTAACGGCGTAAAGAAACGGGGGCTTAACGGCCCCCTTTTTTAATTAACAAGGGGGGCTTCATGGCTTCAATTATTTACAAAAAGATTGATGGCAATATCGAATCTAAACTGGTTGACATCGAATTCTTATTTGGTGAACTTGAGCATGGCGGCTGGTCAACTGACCCCGAATGCAAAGATTTAGACAAGAATAAAGATGGCGTTATTTCAGAGCAAGAAGCTGACACTAACGACACTGGCAAGCTATCCACTAAAGAAATACGCGCAGCTGCAAAAGAGGCTGGTATTGATGGATGGGACAAAAAGCAAATTAAGACCCTAGAGGCAGCTTTATGGCCAATACAAAAATAGATTTGGTCCAAGGCGCGTTTAGTAAGATGCGCATATCTGGATTAACTGTAAACCCAACCCCTGAAGACACCACATTGGCGCTTCAGGTATTGGAACAAATGGCGGCAGAGTTTGCAGGTCGCAATATTACAACTTATTACCGCGAGGCTTTTGATCAAGGGGACGTTGACCCCAATGAGCAATCTGGTCTTGCGTTAAAATATCGCAACGCCTTTGAAGCTAACTTAGCGGTTAGGCTGTGCGCTGACTTTGGGAAAGACATTCCCCATAGTTTAGGGGTAAATGCTCAGCAATCATTGTCTAGTATGTCTAGCATGATAGCGGCTGATAACATCCGTGAAGTAGAGCAGCCACACAGACAGCCTATTGGTAACGCAGCAGCCTTGCGTAATCGCTGGCATCAGAAGTTTTACCGTACACCGCCACAACCCCCGCAGGATGCGGAACTACACCATATGTTTATTGGTGATATTAACGATTACAAAGAAGACTTCACGTCATACCTCAAGGGTGATGAGGTTATTGAATCGTTTAACATTCAAGCGGAATCTGGCCTTACAATTCTAGAAAGTGACAATGTATATCCATACATCACCTATAGAGTTGAAGCGGTTAGCAATACAGAGCAAGGTATTTGGCAGATGGTTAGAATCATAGCCACTACAGATGCGGGTCGTGTTACTACTCGATTGATTAACTTTGATATTCGCATTCCAGCAACATTAGAGGGCGTTAATATATAAGCGTTTGGCATTCTCATGCTAAGCACTTATAATAAGCGTGTGGCCTTGTGAAGGGGGTCACACTTGGGGCGCGCCCCTTTCCCTTCATACCTTCAGCTTCAGCCCCTTCGGGGGCATTACTTTAATCCTTCACACCTTCAAGGATTAGATATGTCATTTCAACAAAGCCAGCTAGCCAGAACCGTAGAACAAGCCCAAGGCATTTACGATAAATACATTTACAGACCTACCAATGGCGACAGTATAGCCACGATGAGTGCGGATGGTTATTTTGCCGACTCTCGCTATGCAGACGATGAATACTGGTTCAATAGTGTTATGGAAATTGACACGGGCACCGACTACTATTTCTGTAGAATTATGCCGAGCGGGCTGGATATTTTAATAGATGGTGAAGGCGGTAATTACAATCCTATAGCCCCTGATGGCTGGATATATAACCCAACTAACCAAGGGACGTATGAAGCACCAGTTAAAGGCGATTGGCGCTCTAAGGTTCAGATTGATACAGAAGACCCAGAAGTTACACGACTGACGCAAGAGCGCTTGAGCGGCTTTGATGAATGGCAAGTTTTGCAATCATTGGGCGGCTCAGTTACCAGTGATGGCTTCATCATATCTGATAGCACTGAGGGTTTTGCATACGGCGCAGACATTACAACTTTGATTAATGTTGGGCCATCGATGGGCGGCGCTTTGCTGGGCAATGAATTCGCTGACTCTGCGGTTAGAATGAAAAAAGGATTCGCAGGCTCAAAAGAAGACCCGAATATTACAGTATTAGATAGTCAGCCGCTTAATGATGAGCTGTTGACCCTGCCATTTAACCCCGATCGCAACTTTTACGAGCATACATTTACAGTAATGGAAGATGTAAGCTGCTTTGAAGAAAGTGTTTATATTACATTTGAAAAAGAGCAGGACTTTACAGGGGCAACATTTAGAACAGGAAATCGACTGATGGACGGAAACGACAGTGTTGCTAACTGCACCATGTCGCAATTCGGCAGCGGAAAAGGCCAAGTTCCGATTCCTGGTAGAAATAAAGCGCAGTGGTTTAGACAGTATCCCGTTGAAGCTGGCGTGGGCCATATTGGCTTTATTCAATCAACCAAGCCCTTGATTATTCTTGGGTCAACAATTGATGGGCAATTCATACCTGCATTTAGTCGGGACGTTCATATTATCGAGCCGCTTTGGCATACCGCATTTCCATATTTTAAATCTGGAACAAATTACACTAAAGGACAATGGCTAACGGCTGGCCAAGAAGCCTATCCAATAGAAACCAAGCTTTATAAGTGCTTAGTCAGTGGCGTGCAGACTGGAACGCTAGAGTCCAATACTGAAAAATGGCAGTTAATAAGCGAGGCGGAATACCTTAAGCCTTTGCGAGAATCACAGCTAGACGCTAACACGGCCAAAATTGGCGAGGTGTTCACTGTTACCGATGTGGATTCGGCAACTAATCCAAACAAGGGTTATGCAGACGGGCGGTGGACGTTTGGTGGTGAGGATTTGGCATTAATAACTGTCAATGATTGGTCTGAAGATTCCATTACAGCCGACCCAGAAAGTACCGACTGGTTTAATCTTCTACGTAATGAGGCGTGGTCAAAAAATCGTTTGCAGTATAAGCCGAGCACAGGAACATTCAGGGCGTGGTATTTGCGAGACGGTACCAGCACTACTTATTCATTTAGCAAAACGGTAAGCGCAGAGGCTAGGGACGCATTCAATGCTGGCGGTGTGGAGTTTAAATTCAACTATGGGTTGGATGACAACAACTATCCACGGTTTGACATTACCATTGACGGCGAAACTGCGTCATTCACTGGTAACAGCAGCTATACGTACACCGTGCCAAGCCTTGGCGCTATTGCTGGAACCACAATGAACAATGTACAGGGCTATGATTTAACTGGCGACCGCCTTGTTAATTCAGAAGGGTCGTATATTGAAACTGCCGTATTTACTGGATGCGCGTTTGAGAAGGTAAGTTTGGGCGGCAACACGCCTATAGATATTGGCGGTATTCTAATAGGAGACATATCCCAAAAGGGGCTTTACTTCCTGACGCCAGACGAGAAAAACTTTGTGATACCGCAGGTGGAATATTTATCCGAGGGTGAAATGGGTGTCCCTTTCTTTTGGACGGGCCAGGGTATAGAAGATACATACTTTGATTTATATACGGAGTCTACTGATGAGATAGTTAATTGCTCTCCGAAGTCGGGCTATAACATTTCGTATACAGGTACTGATGACTTTTTAATCACGGCAGTTCAAGTTCAGCCTGCAGATGTGATGCTCAACATCCCGTTTAGGGTGCTAGTGCAAACCACTACGGGAGAGGGCGGTGCGTCTTTCTCAGAATACGGAGAAATGACAACAGTAGGCGAGACATTAACATTGCCGCTTATTGAAAGTGTTAAAGTCGATAAACAGGAAGGTTCACTTACTCACTGTATTAATTTTGCATTTGAACGGAAAAATACTTCGGATGACGTTAATCTGAAAGGGGGTCGAAACGATAGATTTTGGGTTGTATTGACCTCTGGCTCTCCAGAAACTAAGGAAAATCTAGCAACTGAGGCCGCAATAACTCCGATTGCTGCGCTTACTGTTGAGCTGGGAAATAGTGAATCCCCTGTGACTAAGGATGACGTCCTAGTCACGGGAACGATAGGAGAGGGTACTTATCGTGGCGAACTGGGGTTTAATATCCATAGCCCTGACGGGAAATGGGTTTCGTGGGTAAATATGGGGTTGTGGCTAGATGATGTACCTTTAGGCCCAATAGCAACTGGAATGCCCGACACTACTCAAGCAGATAAATACGCTAATGCAAGCGGAGTCAGGTATTTTACTGTACCCAGTGGGGGCGGTGAGTACAAAGTGACTATGAACTGCTCTTCTGAGAATAATGCGGCTAGATTTGGCGTCTATGCTTACTTGACTAAAATAAGCTAATAACCCGCGCCGCTTACATAGGGCGCAATCACTTCGGAGATAGGAGGTGGTACGTTCTAGCCCCTTTTGACAGGGGCTTTTTTGTGCCTGAATTAAATGATTATTGCTTATCAACTATAAGATTATCGCCCATTTTTAGATAGGTTATGCCTGATCCATGGTTAACACGGCATTTAATTAAGGCTAAACGACCCATTAAATCCATGTAGAACTCTGCATAGTTACCGCCGTATTGATAGCTGGCACCCTTAACCTTAAAGAACTCAACAGAGTAATTATTGCTGACTGCCATTATTTCTAGGAAGCTTTGGCATACGTTAAGCGCTCGCGTTGAATTAGCTGCACTTGCGTTGAATGCAAAGCCAAGCATTAATACCATTGCCATTGTTAGTCGAATCATTTTCTACCCCTTTTATTGTGTGAAGCCGTATTTAGCCAGCTATCGATGCCACTGTAAATAGCATTAAATGACAAGACCGATAGCAATACGTTATAATTGGCTAACTAATCAACAGCAGCGAGTTAAAGAATGCCAGCGGTCACACTCCTTAAGGGCGATACATTTCAAAGCGATGCCGTTGATTATCGCGATGCCATCCCCGTTAACATGTTTGGCATCAATAAGCCCGAGCTTGGGGCCGCTGGCTATATGCATCAAATGTATGGCTTGGAGCAGTTTGCCACGGGCTTTGGTGTTGATCGTGGCGGCATTTGGTGCGCAAGAGAAGGGCTTGAGGGTCATTATCGAGTATCAGGCAATAAGTTTATTTCAGTCTCAGCGGGTGGAGATGTTACAGAGCTTGGTACTATTGAAGGTGCTGGTCAGTGTGCCTTCACGTACTCATTTAATAATATTGTTATTGTTGGTAATAATCAGCTTTTCTACTACAACACAGTGAGCGGTTTCAGAGAGATAACCTCTAACGGCGTAGTGGGTAGCCCCATAGATTGTACGTGGGTGGATGGCTATGTATTCCTGACCGATGGAAATGACATTTACCACTCCTCTCCTAGTGATGAAGAAATATTTCTTCCTGACGACAAGGCCGAGCCTGATTTCACCCCAGACAAAGTATGGGCGCTTGCTAAGAACGAGGATGATGAAGTAGTGGTGTTTAGTGAGTTCTCTATTCAGCATTACATCAATACAGGTGCCGAGGGGTTTGCGTTTCAGAACTTGCCCCGTAAAACTAGCAAGATAGGCGTAGCTGGTACGTTTTGCCAGACAGAGCTTGAGGGTGTTTATTACATTCTTGGTAGGCGTGTTGACACTGGCCCTAGCTGCCACAGGTATTCCATGGGGACAGCTGAAAAAATAGCTTCACGCGAGATTGAATTATTATTAAAGGAATACACTGATGACGAACTATCTAGCTCTGTTGTAGAGTCGTTCACTTCAGACAAAACTCAATTTATTATTTACCACTTTCCTGAAAGCTCATACATGTTTAACGCAAGCATTGCTGCAAGTCATGGCGTTGACAATGCATGGACTAAGTTAAAAACTGGAACGGTTGGAGATTTACCATACCGTGGGCGCAACATTATTAGAGATCCACGCACGGGCGAATGGCTGGCTGGCGATTTAAACGATAGTCGAATAGGCTTGTTGTCTAACACAGTAGCCACACAGTACGAAGAGATAGCCGAGTGGCTTCTGTTCTCCCCATTCCTAAAGCTAGAAACATTATCCATTGACCGAATAGAAATAGAGACAATTCCAGGTATAACCAGCACTGATAACGATGCCACTGTATTCATGAGCCGCACAGAAGACGGCCGCATCTACGGGCAAGAATGGACAGAGCTTTACGGTGATTCTTTCCAATACAATCAGCGGTTTATTATTCGCAGAATTGGGTATGTTCGGCATTGGATGGGGTTTAAGTTTCGCGGTGCCTCTCGCTCTCGTATGGCGTTTGGCTTGCTTACCGTGGATGCTAGCTGATGACTTCTAAGGCTTTAAATCAGATTCGCCTTGAAAGTTTACAGCTTAACATCTCAGATATTGTAGACGAGAATCCGAGTTGGTCTAGGCGTATGGTGAATGATTACTTTTTTAAGCAAAGTAATATTGTTTCGCTTGCTGAGTTGTCAGACGTAGACGCCGACCAGATTGTTAAAAACACCGAAGATATAGAGGTAAATACTGCTGATATAGAGGTAAATACTGCTGATATAATTGTAAACGCTCAAAATATATTAATAGTTGCAGGTGATTTATCTGACCATGAGCTGGATGATTCTGCGCACGGGGTTTTGGGCTGGAATGTTGGCACGTTGGATTTTGCTGCAAGCCTAACGGGGGGCACTGTTTTACTGGCTCAGTCTGTATCAGATGCTGCAGTTGCAACAGTTAAAATCACCACCTCGGATATCGGCAGCGCTCCGATTGTATACGATGCAAATTACGCACAAGAACAGAGCGACTTAATAAACGAATGCAAAGCAAAAATTAACGGGCTTGTTGATGATGTGGACAGTATTAAGACGCAGCTAAACGCCTTTTTGGCATCAAATAAAACAGCCAAACAAATGGCTTAAGGGCTTTAAATGAAAACTAACACAGGTAAATCAAATGACATGGCTAAGTAATTTAGACCCTACATCTAGCAAGAGCATATATTCGGACTATGACCCTACCACGTCCGAAGGACTCACTAATCTTGCAGGGGCATTGCTCACTGGGGGGCAATCTGTTGTGATTGATGCTGCGAATGGTCCTTCAGTGTATGAGACTACTGAAAAAATCGGTTCCGGCCTCAAAGATGGGTATGATGATATTAGCGGAAAAACAGCGGCAGACGCAGCCATTGAAGCGGCAGAAACCCAAGCAGCTGCCCAGCAGTCAGGATTAGATTACCTGAAAGAAACTGAGGCAGTACCACAAGCATTGCGCCAAGCTGGATTGCAGCAGTTGGGCGGATTGGCGGGGCTTGAAGGTTATGAGGATTACGGCAATCAGCAGCAGTTAATTGATCAGGCTATGGCATCGCCTTTGTATTCGTCAATTATGGGAACTCAGGCAGCGGGCGAAGATGCACTACTTAGAAATGCCTCGGCAACTGGCCGACTAAGAACGGGCGGCACAGCTGTTGATATGGCACGATACAATCAAAACCTAGAACAGCAGGCTTTGCTTGAGTCATACAACCAGCAGCTTGGTGGCATTCAAGGCTTGGCTGGATTGCAAAGCGCAGCGCCTCAAATTGCCCAGCAGTACGGTCAAATTGGCGAGACTAACGCCATGGGTCAAATTGCAGCAGCTCAGGCTAAGCAGCAAGGCATTAACAACATGCTTAACTTTGGCGGCCAAATGGGTGCGGCGTTCATGTCAGATGAGCGATTAAAAACAAACATCGTTAAAACTGGCAGCACTTCAAACCCTGCTATTTCTACTTATAAGTGGGACTGGATACCAGAGTCAGGCAAGTCAGGCAGCGAGGAGGGCTTTATAGCCCAAGAGGTAGAAAAGGTTTATCCTGATTTAGTTATTACTCTTGATGATGGTTTTAAGCGAATTAACAAAGAAGCAATCGAGGAGCGTTTAAATGCCTAATCCATTTTCAATTGATGTAGGGAACCCTCTTCAAGGTCTTGGTGCTATGGCCAATGCCTATGGTCGAAAGGTTGAGAAAGATGAACTTGAGGAGAAGCAGCTATTACAGCAAGAGCAGGCGCAAGCGTCTAGGCTAGCCATGCAAGAAGAGATTGGTGGCTTGATTGAGCGCGGGGATATAATGGAAATGTCTAAATACATGGCGGCAAACCCTCAATTATCCAAAGGCATCGAGAATGCATATAACTTTAAGAGTGACGCAACCAAGGCCAACAAAAGCGAAACAGCCCTGAAGATTTTAAGCGGTGCCGACCCATATCAAGCAATAAGAGAGCGCGCTGAAATGGTTAAGGCCCAAGGTGGCGATCCTAGTCATGGACTGGCTGACCTAGAGCGAAGCCCTGAAGAATTAAAACAAATGTCTGCAGTCTGGCTTGCTAACTCAGGCACACCAGAGCAGAAAAAGGCAGCTGTTGATTTTGGCATGATTGGCGGAAAAGGTAGTGGCATGACAGAGTATCAGCGCCAGAGTCTCGCATTAAAAAAAGAAGAGTCAGACATTAAGCGGCTTGAGCGACAACTGGACAGAGACGCCAAGAATGAAAAGTTAGCGCTTGATATTGCAGAAAAGAAGCGGCGAATAGATAAAGACAAGGCTGATATGGTTAAGCGTGATCTAGTTGGATATGAAAAAACCACGGACTTACTGACAACTATAGGAACGCTAGAAGGTCACCCTGGATTAGAATCCGCTGTTGGAGTTAGCTCTTTTTTCCCGACCGTGCCAGGAACAGATGCGGCGGCGTTTGAGTCATATCTTGACCAGTATCAAAGCCAACAGTTTATGGATGGTGTCGCACAAATGAAAGGAATGGGGGCTTTGTCTGAATCTGAAGGCAAAAAAATCTCTGCCGCAGCATCAGCATTAAACCTAAATATGAGCGATGAAGAGTTTAAGAAAGAATTAAATATAATAAAAAGCGGATTACAAAAGGCAAAAGAGCGACAACTTGAAAAGCTACCTCAAGGTGTTCGTGACAGAGTTAGGGCTGAAGAGTACGCGACAAAAGTGGAAGGAATGCCCAGAGAAAACCAAAAAGGATGGGGGTTAATGGTTGACTCTAACGGTCGAGCAGCATATGTGGGGCCAAGTGGTGAGATTGAGGAGGTTGAATAATGGCCTTTGACATTTCAACAGCAAAAAAAGCCCCTCAAGGGTTCGACTTGTCAACCGCAAGAACGGCTGAAGGGGGCGGTTTTGAACAAGAAGCCCCTCAGTCAGCCAGCATAACGGCTGAAGAGTATCAGGCTAGAAGCGGAGACGCGCCAGATATTTATGGTGAGATAATCCCAGCACAACCAGAGCCAGAGCCAACACTAGGCGAGCAAGCCATTGGAGCAGGAGAGGCAGCATTAACGGCCGCGACTGGTGCAACAGGTGGTGCGCTTGGGCTGCTGGGCGGTACACTTCAAGGCATTATTTCTGAATTGCGGTCTGGTGAGTTTGGAAGCAGTGAAGCAGCCAATCGAATTGCTGACCGTGCAGAGGCGGCAATGACCGACTTCACTTATGCCCCAAGAACTGAAACGGGCCAAGAGT
>Ga0209757_10000139_pt1 | contig 19244 bp, 19 predicted proteins | sample ETNvirome_6_1000_FD_185472 | JGI IMG/M metagenome (GOLD analysis project Ga0209757, IMG submission 185472) | Marine viral communities from the Pacific Ocean - ETNP_6_1000 (SPAdes) (version 2) | ecosystem: Environmental > Aquatic > Marine > Oceanic | place: Pacific Ocean | collected 2013-06-19 | reverse complement strand
GTTTGACGGTTCCGCGATGCCAATCGAAGAGGCCCTTATCGGGGCAGCGTCTTCGGTAGCTCGCGACGGCGGACGACCTGACACCGCTTTCTGTGACTTCAAAACCTACGCTTCTCTTGAGAAGTCTTTGGGTTCTCGGGTTCGGTACAACACGGTTAAGGCCCCCAAGGTCGATATCGGGTTCTCTGGAATCACGGTTGCTGGTCCCAAGGGCGACATCAACATCCTCCCGGACTACAACTGTACTCCGGACGTGATGTACATGCTCCAGATGGACACTTGGGTGCTTGCAACTCTTGGCGATGCTCCACAGTTCCTTGACCAAGATGGGAACAAGATGCTCCGCGATGCGGCTGATGACGCATACGAAGTGCGTTTAGGCTACTACGGAAATCTCGGATGCTACGCTCCGGGTTACAACTGCCGAATCGCTCTGGCCTAACTAACCTTTGCTTTTGCATGAACATGATGGGGGTGGGGGATAAACTCCCCGCCCCCTTATAAAGAGGTGAATAATGGCTAATCGAATGTTTAAACCGCTCGGCGGTTCACTAACGCAGGAAGTCGTCTTGCTGACGGGGAAGTTCGCGTTTTCTGACGGCAGCGGGAATGTTGACACCCTTGTTCACGCAGGGTTCTCTGTTGCTGCGGCCAACTCTGATGGTGAGCAGGTAATTACTCTTGATGACACCTACAACGACCTTGTTGGCATCAGTCTGACTTATGCAGGGGATGGCTCTTTCGCTGCGGATGGGTCAGAATCAACAGTCTCTGAGGTTTCGGCTGAGACAGTATCAACCGACAGAACCATCACCATCCAGCATGTAGAGGTTGCGGGGGGCGGGAAGCAGACACAGGCTAACCTGAACGGCAAAACTGTCCGCTGTATGATCTGGCTGAAAAATAGCGGTATATAGGAGGCTCAGATGGCTGGTAGACTATTTAAACCCTTGGGCGGTTCTCAGACTCAGGGTGTGACTTGTCTTAGGGCGAGTTGGACGTTTGACGCATCAGATGGGTCCGTTCCTGCGGGGGATCGTCAACAGGAGGGTTGGTTTATTGGTGGCCTCTACAATGATGGGAGTAGCACAGCAAACCAAGCATTTTATCTGGGTCGATTTTTCCAGCAACCTTATGCCGCCAGCGCACTGACTCCGCATTATGACCAGAACGATTTCTATAACGATATTCTCGGCATTGAAATCACCTATGAGAGTGATTCGGACCCTGTTGCTGGCGAGAGGATGACTTTTGAGCTGACCGGAAACTATGTGGATGCCTTGCTGGATGGTGGTACTTTTGCCCCTGTCTTTGCGGTCAAGCACATATCGCTTGATGATGGGACCGGTGCAGCAATAGAGGACCTATATGGAACAACCATCCACATGGTTGTTTGGCTAAAGAATAGCAGTAACTAATCGAACCTGCGTCGTGTTTCGCATAAAGTCTCCCGACAGTGCATGAACAGGGCGGCGCAGGTTCTACCACTTGAGATGAAGATATGTCTCCGAGGTAATTTATGAGAACTTTGAAATTCCGCTCAACCTATGCTTCTGGCGATGCCGTCGCCAATGTCGCGGTGTTTGACATTAAGGTTCAGGAACACCTTACCAGCACCATCATTGCTCACACCACCGATGCCTCACACGGGAAGCTTCATGTGTTTTATGTGTTTGACAATGATGACGGCACCTCAGTAGAGAAGCAGATTGGTTCAGACATTGTATTAACCGCAGACACCACTGTAATAACCAGCTACGACCATAAAATCCCTCACATGAGGCTTAAATATAGCAAGACCGGGGGCAGCGGCGCCGGGACTGTCCGAATAGACGCGACAACGGCCAACTGATGCGGCTCATCTTGTTGTTCTTGATGGTGTCTGCTTCCTGCGCGACTGCAAAGCCGGAGTGTATGCCGCAATTAAGTAAGGCGTGTGACCCTACTCAGCTAGAACACTGGGAAGAGGAGATGCGGCTTGCTTTGGCTGAGTTAAAGGAAGAAGGGGTGGACGATGCCGAAGAATACAAAAACCCTTAGTAAACTCAGAACCCTTATTCGCCAGAGGGCGGATATGGAGAACTCAACCTTTGTTACCGATGATGAGATCGTGGGGTTTATTAATCAATCCATCGCAGAGCTGCATGATGAGTTGATAACCCTCTACGAGAACTTCTATCTGTCCAGCGAGGCGCTAACGCTCCCGGCAGACAGCCCCAAAACCCTCCCTGATGACTTTTATAAGTGCCTAGGGGTAGACCTTAACACCTCCGGGATGACTTATCGTCTCAAGCCGTTCCAACTGGGGGAGAGAAATACCTACTCCAACCCTGCTTATTCTGTTTCGGGAGCGCCGATACTTTTTTACAGCATCCAAGGGAATGAATTAAAATTCATGCCTGAGACAACAGTTTCGGCAACAGGAACCCTTTGGTATGCCCCGGAGCCTCAGCAGTTTGCGCTTGGTGCTGGTGATGACGATATTGAGTTGAACGCAAAGGCTCGACAGATAGCTATTGGCTATGAGGAATATATTATCCTCGATGGGGCGATTAAATGCCTCATTAAAGAAGAGAGTGACTACTCGACTCTGGTGGCTCTTAAGGAGCAGCAGCGTCAGAGGATTGTAGCGTCAGCCGCGAGGCGGGATGCTGGAGAACCTTACCGGGTTCAAGATGTAAGGTCCGGAACATTACAGACGAACTATGTTAATTGGTAGGTTTGATGGCTTATCGGCCCCTTATAAAGATGGCGACTGTTTCTGATGGTGGCCCGATTCAGGAGAACGCTAGTTCTGCTATTCGGCGAATAGTATCCAAAGAAATGGTGGACGGTGAGCTTATCGAGGGGGTCTCTCTTTTTGGCGGGGCCGCTCCTGTAAGCGGAGTCACCCCCGAAGTGCTCCTTCACTTAGACAGCAACACGACCGACTCCAGCGGGAACGACGCCACGGTTACGATCGGCGGGTCATTCCCCCCAACTCCGCAATACGTGACGCCGACAGATATAGGCTACACGGACGGCGGCGGATCGTGGGTATCGACTCAAAGCGGCGGCGGATTCAGTACGGCTTTTCATATCGGCGGGAACTCCGGCGTAAATAACGATCGCAACTGGCTCAAGTTCCCCACCCCCTCAATCGGGGAAGGCGCTTTTACGTTCGAGTGCTTTATCGAGCCTGTTTTAACTCATACGAGCCAAGCCGTTTTCTCCTACGATGACCCCGCCAGCGGTGCCGAGTTCATGGCGTACTTTACCAACAGCGGCGGCGTAACGAGGATCCAACTTTACAACAAGGACAGCAGCGGCACCGTGCAATATGCCTTATGGGGGTTCGACTGGACCGAAACGGGGAAGGCGAAGCACTACGCTATTCAGCGAGCCGCAAAGGTGGGCTCGACAGCACAGTGGGATTTGTATTTCGATGGCAACAAGATAGCACATACGGCATGGAGCGGTAATACTGGGGACCTGAACGCAATCGACATCTCTGGCGGAAACGTGCTTATTGGTCAGTTTCGGGAGAGTGGTGGGGTCAATAATGCCGCGCTATATGTTGATGAAGTCAGGCTAACTAAATCTCTTGTTTACTCAGGTAGCACATACTCGGTTCCCGTCGTTCCTCATTCTGTCAGCAGCGGCGGGTCTGGCTCAAAAATAAACAAGGTCAGACACAAACTCGGGCGGAAGGCTAAGGGGGCGATGGTCGTTAAGCGGTCGGGCACCTCGGATATTCAGGTGCTATCGTCAAACAGCGCGAATGAAATATCCATATCCTCAACCAACGACGTAAAAGTCAGTCTGTGGGTGTTTTGATGGCATTGAAGAAGCTCATGAACGGATTTCACTTCACCAAGGGGCTTAATCAGAAGCCCGATAAGAAAAACCAATCAGGGACGACTGCGGCCTTTGGTCAGGATATTCTTAAGGCTGAATTGCAGGACTGCGAAAACTTCCGTTTCGACAGGACCGGGCGACTCGATAAACGCCTTGGGTTCAAGCAGCAGGGGAACGTGGTCCCGGATATGGCCGGGGGCAGCGATGGGGCGATTAGCAAGGGGGTGGCTCTCACTCACCGAGGGGACGAGCTTATACTTTTCGACGGCTCGAAAGCATACTCCCAAACCAATGACGAGAAGTGGGTTGACCGGGGAGATGTCCTTAATATCAGGGCGAAGAGCGAGAGAGTCGCAAGCAACGCCCAAGCGACATCGACAAAAGCATCCTTCGGGATAAACGGGAACTACGAAATCACAGCATGGGCGGAGCAGCCTAACGCGAGCTTTACGGACATCCAAAACCTGAAGCACCTGCCTGATGTCGCTTCGGATATGCGGGTTAAATACTCTATCCGGGACCGACAGACCGGGGCGATGATTATCCCGGCGACGGTTCTCGATGTATACAAGCCGATTGGACCGGCCCTTAACGGGACTGTCTCTGGGTCTGCTACCGGGGACGACCTTACCGGTGGCTCTACTGCGTTTCTCTCTCAGCTAGGTACAGACTACTGGGTTGAGGTGTCTGATGGCTCTACCAAGATGGAGCGTCACCGGTTACTCACCCTGACCGATGATACTAATGCGATAGTGGCAAGCACCACAGACGGGACCGGGGCTAATGCTAACTTCGGGTTCACTTTCTCCGGAACCACCGCCTACCCGGTTCACACCCAGAGCATTTATTCGCAGTATTTCACCCCAAGGCCGCAGGTCGTAAGCATCCCCGGCACGAATCATGTGTTCATATTCTCGGCAATCGGACATGAAATCCATTACTGGTACATCGACACAACCGGGGGGACTGACTCAAACCTGACTGCGGTTTCAAAGGGGTCTATCGGTGCATCGATGAGTTGGCAGCATCCGCAATTTGTTGCTGATTACTGGCTGACTACTGAAGCAACTGATGACGCCGATGGCGCTGAGATAGTGACACTCCGAAACTTTGCGAACGCAGCGTTTACCACAGAGAGGGTGTTTATCGAGTCATGGGAGATTGATGACTCAGCGGGTGCGAGCAGGGGCGACCTGACACTAAGGGACCAGACAGATTGGATAACCGATGTGTCTGACGGGAACTACACCCCCGGATACCCCTCGGGTCTTTCGGAGGCGGTATCTGGTCAATTCTCGATGAAGGTTCTTCACTCTCTTGATTCGGACGGCAAGCCCGAGAAGTCGGCCTTAAATCAGGTGATTGTTGTGGGTCCTGTTGAGGATGGGGGTTCGGGCTATGATACCAAGATATTCCTGTTTAATTACCAACTGGCCCTGACCGCAGAAACGGGGGACTCATACACCCTCGGCGGGGTGGTTCCTCAACTCCCAAGCGGCTCCGTACATCAGCGCTCCGGGTTCGCGTTCGATGCGGATACCGTCTTCATAATGAGCGAAATAAGGGAGACAGGGAATTTTGACCCGTCAAAATCAGGGGAAAGGGACCTTCGGAATGACCCTCGGAGTTACCTTGTCTCGACAGCCATATCCAGAGCGCACCCCTTCACCCTCCAGTATTCTCGCCACCTCCAGATGCAGACATCGGTTGTCAGTGATGGTTTTGTTTCTGATGGGGTCCCTTATTTCTGGGTGTCCCATGCGTCATCGACGGACAGAACGACCGTCACCACCAGCCTTATTGATTATCGAGGGAGGGTTCACGCAAACGGGCGAGTCGGTGGGGGCTGTGTCAATCCTGCTGTAGAATATCCCTCGATTGTTAACGATGGCGCAGCCCGGGCGGTTGGAGGGATGCCTTCGATCAATCTCTCAGCTCAGGTGGCGAGAGTGACCCCGGTTGGCTACTGGGACACCGGCAGCACAGAATTTGTTGCAGGGTGTTCTGAGGTGGACCTCGGGGCGAATATCTTCGCGGAGCTTGTGAACACGGTCGCCATAGGTGACTCCAAGGTCCCGACAGAGATGATTTGGTCCCTTCCTTCGGTCATAAGGTTCGACACATCACCAGCAAGACCCTTGAGAAGCGTCCAAGCGGGGGATGGGGTCTTTACTGCCGGGGGGCTTCTTTGGAGTTACGACGGGCAGGAGTTCATCGAGAATAACTTTATCGATATCCCTTTCCTTACGGTGAGCGAGTCCGATGCCGCTGCCGGAACCGGGTCGATAACTGAGGACGGGATTTATTCTTATTTCGCGGTTTACGAGTACACCGATGCTAACGGCTACGTCCACCAGAGCGCCCCATCGAAGTCAGTTAATCAGACGATTACCGGGTCATCCACCGCGATGGCGGAGTTGAAAATCTGGGTCCCTCAAATTACAAACATGCGGGATTGGGGTAATGGTGACGGCCCGGTTAAGGCGGCCATAAGTATTTATAGAAGCAGCAGCCGTGCGGTAGAAGAGGCTTTCTTTTTCCATGGGTCTGTCTCGGTCCCGACATACGGCTATTACTACGACGCCTCGAAAGTCTCCTTCGCCCCTCGCGATTACTTTGTCTACTTTTACGACCGCTCTGACACCACGCTGACAGATTACACCCTAGCAGACACCCCTTCACGGGCGGCTATCCCGTACCCAAGCAACCTAGCCCTGCACCGTGACCATTTAATGGTGGGGACCACCAGAGATAAGGTTTATTCCTCCTTCCTCTTTGACCCTGCTGGGGTGTCTGCTCCTCAATTCGATGCGTCCTCTGCGATAAGCCCCGAGGGGGTACCGAAGGAGATCCATCACGTTGTCTCGACAGGGACCCAGTTTGTTTTCTTCACAAAGGATGACGCCTTCTCTGTCGCAGGAGAGGGGCCGGGGGTTAACTCTATCGGCGGGTTTATGCCTCCATCTCTCTTCATCCGAGGGCAGGGGACCAAGAAAGACGGCATCGCGGCCATGACTCCCGCAGGTCTGATGTTCACCACCCAAGCCGGGATTTACGGTGCGGGGACAAGCGCAGGTCTGAACTACCTTGGTGAGGGCATCGAGAACCTTAAGGGCCTCCCGAATAAGGGGGACCCCATTGTCTTGGCAGAGACAAACGAGGTGATTATCCCTGTCTCCGGGGATGTGGCCCTTGTCTATAATTACTACTTCAAACTCTGGCATACCCTCCTTATAGGCGATGACTCCAACTACGGGGAGCAGGTTGAGTGGACGGGGTGGATTGACAAGAACGGTCAGACCCAAATCTATCGGCTCGATTCCGGTGGTCGGGTCTACAGACAGAAGCTAACCACGGACTCGCAGCCTTATGCTGACACCATTGATTCTGACCATACGAATTACACCTGTTCGGCCAAGACGAGTTGGATGCAGTTCCCCAAAGAAGCGGGGCTGATGAGGCTTTACCGGGTAATGCTGCAAGGGGAGTTTGACGCTTCAGACACCGCGGCATCAGTCACAATGAAGATATATAAGGACTTCGATGAGTCCTCTTCCGATTCTTATGTTGCATCGAGTATTACACCATCCTCGCCAATCGTCACTGAGCCTTCAGAGATTGTGTTAAAACCGAAGACACAGAAAGTTAAGGCGGCTCAGATTGAGGTGCTAATGACCTCGACCTCGGCAGGTAAGGGTTACTCCTTATCCGGGCTTCAGTTTGAGATAGGCGTTAAGAAACCAAAGACATACTTCAAAGGGAACGTGGGCAGGGTTATTGCTCCGAGTTAGGTAGAATTATGGCTGAACAATTTGGCGGCACTCAGAACATGAACTTCTACGATCAGGCCCTCCTTCAGGCATCGAAGAGGGCGGAGATGCTCACTCTGAAGGTGACGGGAGGTAAACCTAACCCGGCGATAGAGACGAAGATAACCATTGGGCTATTGGCGCAGTTGGTTTCTCCGGGAATTGAGAGGGCGCTTCGAGCGGAGAGCGACGAGAGGGGTGCGACTACGGAGACCACTCTGGTCGGGGTGGGGACAGAGTTATCGAAGAGCGGCTGGGCACTAAAAAAGAAACTTCGGGAGAGGACCAAGCAAGAGGTTATGGCTTCGGCGAAGAGAATTGCAGCAATGAAGATGGGGGAAGTTCTTATCATGGAGGGGCCGAAAATCCATGAAGGGTGGAAAAAGAGGCAGGTAGAGAAGGACATCGAGGAAGCCCTTGCTATCCCACAGGAGTCGGGGAAGGTTATGGGTTACGCGGAGCAGACCTACAGGGAAAGGATGGACGAGCCAGACTTTCCGAAGAAGGAAGGGTGGCAGGAGCTAGACCTTGAGAGGGCCCTTAATGAACCAAGAGAAGCTGAATCACATTGGCAAGGGGGTCGGACACCATTCACTAGCGGCGACCCCCAGAGTGATAGAAGCTTCGGGGTGGACGCATATGCCATACTCAATAAATACAGAGAGGGAGGGCCACGGAAGCCTCAAGAGTTAGACCTCTTTGACCTAAGCGGCAGCCCTTACGAGCGAGAGGCTGATTATTATACAGATGAAATACTCCGGCGACCCCCACCACCAGCATCACAGGCGAGGTTAAGATAATGGGAAGAAACAGAGATGCGCTCGACGGAATGACCCCCGAAGAGAAAGAACAGAAGTGGGAGGATGCGGAGACTCTCCCTACGGGTTTCGGGCCACCTCATAGGCAGCCAGTAGACCCATATCACGGAATTGGGTTTGAGCAGGTTGGAGGAGTATCCTCTTACGACACAGAGGCCCAGTTTGGGGACCAATCTCTTTATGACTTCAGGGACCACGACCTTACCAGTGAAGACCTTGAGGGGTTTAGGGAGGAGTTTAAAACCAAGGTGGCCGCGATGACTCCAAGGGATAGCACTTCCGGTGCGCGTCGGGGCGCTTGGATGAATTTCCTTTCCCAAAAAATGCACGAAGCAGCAAGAGAGAAGTCTGGCCTCACAGGGGAATCTTGGAAACAAGCGCAAAAACTCCGGGGCGCAACAAGGGAGGACCGGGACGCAGCCCCTTGGGAGACTGCTATTCGTCAGAGATACGCAAACGCCATCCGGGAGGCATATGGAAGGGCGGGGCGGTTCGGTGGTGACAGAGCTGCACAGGCGAGAGCCATCGGGCGGTCTGCATCTCGGGCGGTCCCTGAGTTGGAACAATACATCCAGACGACACGGGACGCCGAGAGGGAGCAAGCTATACAAGACTTCTCCGGGTTGAAGGTATCCCTTGAGGCTGGAGAGGCGAGAGCAGCCGAATATAAGGCGGGGCTTCTTGCTAATTATCAGGATGGGCAGGATGCTCGGGATAACGCTCAGATGGCGGGGCTTCTCAGTCTGCTTGGGACAGGGATTGGGGCTGGTATCGGGTTCTTTGCTGGTGGCCCCTCAGGGGCAATGGCCGGGGCGGCTATCGGCGGCGGTATTGGCGATGCTGCCGGGTCAGCATTTACTTAGGAGGTCATTGTGGGAAATCGCGAGGCTCAGTTAATAGAGATGAAAAAAGAGGAAGAAGCTAAACGGGAGGCAGACACGAGGGGTTCTCCTGTGATGCCTGCTGGTGGGTCCGCACAAGGGACCCCGAGCCCATTACCATCCACCGATACAGACCCAGAATTAGCCGGTGCTGGGGTGGCGATGGGTATTGCAGATGAACTGATGGGCTATAACGAGAGGGTTCGTGAAGCCTACGAGGGGGCGGAAAGGGCTGAGGGGGCGCTGGCGTGGGCACACGGGAAAAGGAGGAGGCAGATCCCCGGTGAGGAGGCCAAGCAAAAGGCCATGATTGGCAGGCATGCCGAGGGTCAAATCGAAACACAGACCGAACTGAGCGAGGCCATCAAAGAGAAGCAGGAGGAGAAGGCCCGGTGGCAGCGTCTTGAGTCGGTAAAGAAGGCCGAGGAAGGCCTAGTTCTTGAGGACGTCGCAAACACCATGGCGGACCTTAGAGATCAAATCCAAGAATACCGGATTGATCCACACCGCTATTATAAGAACACATGGGCGGCCACCGGCTCCGCAATTGCAATGGCTATCGGGGCCTATGCTCAGGGGTTGGCGGCGGGTCACGGTATTCGCATACCGAACACCGCGAAAGAGCTTCTTGATAGCGCCATATCTCGGGATGTAAAGGCTCAGGAGGCAGAGTTCAACTCCTTAAGGGCCGCCTCAGCAGCAACAAATTCTATCTTCGGGCGCTGGATGCAGATTTTCAACAACAGGGAAGCTGCTCGAATGGCCGCCAAGCTGGGTGCCCTAACTGCGGCTGGCATGAAGGTGGGGGAGTTAGAAACAAAGCAGAAAAACCAAAACACGCTCTTCGCGGCAGAGGCAGCAAAGAACGAAATCGAGCGGCAGGCCAAGGCAACGGAGCACAGTCTAAGGATTGCATCGCTGTCTGCCATAGCAAACCAGCAGAGGCTCCGTGTAGAGAAAGAGGTTAGGCTAAAGGATGTCAAGTTATCCAAGTGGGTTAGCGAATCCCTTGGCAACTTCACGCAGTTCGAGCAGTCCATGGAGGAACTCCTCAGTACTAACAAGAAATTGGGAGATTCAGTGACCGAAGGGACTTCTCCTTTTGCGATTGTTGCCCGGATGATTGCCGGGTCTGTTCCCGGTTACGAGTTCACGTCGGGGACGTTAAACCGCCAAGCCAAAGAAATGATGGTCCTGATGATGCATGCCGCAAGTGGGGCGAATGTCACAAACAGCGAGAGAAAACTGTGGATGAAGGATTTTGGCGTTTTGGCGAGATACGATTCAGCGAGGAGAGTGACTAGACTTCGGGAAATATTCCTAGGCTCGTTGAAGCGGCAATCTATAAAGATGCGGTCTCTGCCGGTGGATGAACAGAGGGCTATCATGCAGAGGGCCCCGGAACTTAGTCACCTGTTTTTAACCCCGAGTCAGCTTGAGGCTTGGGTCAGCAAGACTCTGGGTATTGGTCAGAAGATAGGGACGAAAAGGGCAACGGACACTTCATCCCCTAGCAAATTAGAACAAGGCAATCGGCCCCAAGAGTCAAAGGGCACAATTAAGAGAACCCCGCAAGGAAGTGCGCCGGGGAGTTCTTACTCGTATTAGGAGCAGACACCCATGCCTAAGATGTACCGGGTCGAAGACGGCCCAAGCGCCACCCCAACGGATATCCCTGAACATCTTGCGGAGGAATACTACAGATCTGCAAATTGGGTATTCCATAAAAACGCCAAGGTCCCGGTGGACTATGGGAATGGCACGTATGGAGAGGAGAAGGAGAGTAACTTTTGGAAGATCCTTCGGGATGGGGGAAGCTATGACACCCTCGCCCAAAGGGTGCTCCGGAGAGAGGCGAAGGACTTTAAGGGGAAGAACCTTGAAACTTTCGCCTATGGGATAGGTCATGGGGTTGGCGGGGGTTGGTTTGACGGTCTGGCAAACAGGGCCATGGACCTCCCCGAAAGCTACCTAGAGAAGCTCGAAAAACATAACCCCTATATGCACGGCGCAGGGATGATGCTTGGGTTTGGCGGGATGGCCTATGCCACAAGGGGCAAAAACATCAGAACTGGTGCCGGAGGGGCGGGCTTGTTGAAGGGCGGGGCAAGGTTCACCCCCGGAGGCTTGTTGCAGGGCGGGGCAATGCTCACCCCCGGAGGCTTGGCCTTTAAGAGCGGGGCAATGGTTGAGGGGCTTATTGCAAAGAAGCTAGGGCTCAAGGTATCGAAAGAGGCGCTTGAAGGACTCTCTACGTCCGGAAAATTACTAAGGATGGGGGCGGCTGCGGGTCTGGGTGGTGCCCTTGAGAACGTGGTGTTTGAGGGGCACAGCAAGCTTGGAGAGGCGTTTTGGGGTGATGCTGATTTGACCAGTCAGCAGATAGGGGCAGACCTAGGCTTTGCTGCACTTGTTGGGGGAGGTCTTAGTGGTGCCCTCGGGTTGACTGGCGGATCTATTGGGAGAGGTCTCGGGTGGGCTTACGACTCAGCCGGGAAGCCATTAAGCGATTCGGCCATTAAGTTATGGGCCAAGTGGCTATCAGGGAGAGGTGGCAAGGAGGGAGCAGAACAGAACCTCAAGGACCTCACCGAGACCCTTTTAGACCCCACCCTTAGGGGACAGGTGCAGGGGGTGGGAGTCGCGGTCAATAAGGCGGCCAAAGAGACCGAGGGGTTTCTTAATGACATCGGGTCAAAGGCTCAGAAGATTGTCGATTTCTCGCAATCCAGAACGAAGGAGGGTGATCTTGCCGAGAAGGTGACTGGCGACAATATCATGGAGTCAATCAGCGCGGCGGAGGAGCAAATAAACCACATGAGGGCTATGGCGAGGGAGATTATCGCCGACCCAGATGCGTCCACTGCCACGGGCCACAAGATTAACGAGCTGGCCGACGAGCTAGAAGAGCAAATTCTTGTCCTATGGAGGAACACAGACGCAGCCGCAGGGATTGAAATAACCGCCTTTGAGGTAAGCGGCGGCGGTGTTGGTGATGAATTTATCGGCGACCCTCAGATGCGTTTCGGCTTCGAGGTGAGCAGGCAGGGCCCGAAAAGAAAGCTAGCGAAAGGGGCCGCAGAAGCGCTGAAGGATGATCGGGGGTTTGCCGAGGCGCAAGGGGAGTCTGTCGTTGGGTTGCGGAACAAGAGAGACGCAGCCGAGGAAGCATCAGAAGCGCTGGGGGCCGCATGGGAGGATGGCATCCGGGACATGGATAGGCTGGAGGGGGAAATTGCTGCCCTCAAAAAAACAAAGCCGAACAAGAGGGGGGACAGGAACAAGAAGAAGCGCCAACTCAAGAAACTGGAGAACAGTCTTAATGAGAGGACGAAAGAAACAAACTCGATATATGAGAAATGGGCAAAAGATAAAGAGGCGCTCGAATCACTTAATGAAACCCTAGGTAGACAATCATCTGACGCCTTTGAGCGCTCCGGGAGGGTTAGGGAAAGAGAGGCGTCAAGGGACGTGTTCGAGTCAGGAGTCAGGACCCCTGAGGAATCTCGGTTACTCGATGAACAACTCCGCCTTAATCAAATCAAATCTACGTCCTTCATCAGCCGCCTATACTTTAGGATGGACAACATTAAGAAATCCCTCGGCCAACTCCTTAAAGAAGGGGAGTTCCCTAGGGAAGAGGGCATTAGCGTAGGGGAGAAAGAGGCAAGAAGGGTTGCAGGGGAGCGCCTAACCGAACAGTATCAAGTCCTCCAAAGGTTACTAGAGGAGCCTCAGCCTTGGGGGGAGATGGGGGACATACAGAAGGAGTGGAACTTTGCGGCGTCAGAGTGGCTCGACATTAGGGATGTCACCCGAGAACTCCTGAAGCCACTTAAAAAAGGGGACCTGTTAAAGCCAGCAACGAAAGACCGCCCATTCGATTATTCCGCCCTCCGAGAATTTATTGACCAGCTAAGAAAGGGCGAGGCCGGTGACGCCGTATCTCTTTTTGATGAATATATCGAAAAGACCGAGAGACTCATCAGGATGGCAGAGAAGCACTTCGGGCCGAGGATGAAGGCGGAAGGGGTGCATATTGACATTAAGGAGATGAAGGCCGGGGCGCAGCGAATGAAGGACGCCCTTGAGGAAATAAGGAAACTTCAGAATACCCAAGAGATGCTTCAGGAGAGGTTCCCGGAAGCAAGGGAGATGATCAAAGGTATTAAGAGGACGGCTCGCACCATCGGGTGGGTGGGTGCTGGCTCCGGGGCCTTAGACGTTTCGACAGTAGCTCTTGCCGAAACAGCCAACCTCCTCTCCACAGCAGTCAACCGACCCCTTTGGGCACTAAAGAGATTTGCGCAAATATCGGACCTAAAGCGGCGAGTCTCAAACACCATCGACAAGGCAGCTAGAAAGACCGCCAAGAGGATGGCCCAGCAGGGCGGCGACGGAACCATCAAGGGCGCATACAGGGCAAGGACCGGGGTGCGGGGTGGCAAGGTCCGAGGGGCAATTAACATGCTCAAAACCATCGGCATCCATGAACACCTTAGGGACCCCCACAGAAAAAGCGTTATCGCGGACGACACCCAGCAAGTTATTGAGATCCTTGATGGGCTAAACTCCTCCTCTCCACTCCTAAGAAGCAAGATAGAGGAGAGCGTAAACCATCTGGATGGAGCACCAGAAACCCAAGAGGCACTGAGGCAGCATGTTTATGGGTCACTATACTATCTCCTCAACAACCTCCCTCTTGGCATATCTCGGACAGTGGACGCCTTCACCGGAGAAACAAAATACGCAATAACTGACTCCGCAGCTCGGGAGTTCATGGATGTTTTTACGGTCCTCATTGATCCCATGGTGGTCCCCGAGAAGATGGCCGAGGGCGGGCTGACCGTGGCAGAGTCCAAGGCGTTTCGTGACCAGTTTCCCAAGCTATGGGAGCAGTTCAAGGTGGGGGTGTTTGAAAACATAGCCGGGAAAGATATCCCGTTCTCTGCCAAGATGCAGCTCTCTATCCTCTTCGGGGAGGCGCTGACACCAATGGCTAATCCGGCGATGGTCAACCTTCTACAGCAGCAGTATGCACCAGACCCGGAGGGACAGAAGCGAAAACCATCAAGGGCCAAGTTAAAGGCCATCGGGGAGAGGGCTGACCAGATGATGACACCTTCACAAAAGGCTTTTGCAACGTAATGGAACCATGGGAGTTGGCAGGGGGGACCGCTGGTGGTGGGGTTGTCGCTATCCTTCTCCATCGCCTCCTTACGATCGCAGAGAACTATGTAAAAAATAAGAAGGTGGAGCCGGAGCAGGAAGACCGCCATGGCCTTGTGGTGCTTGCAGAGATAAGCCGGGAACTGACCAAGGTAGCCACCATCCTCGAAAATATCCATGAAGAGCAGCAGAAGATCGCTGCCGATGTGCTTGAAATCAAGATGGTCCAAGATAGGCAAGTCGCCATCGAGAAAGACCGGAGAGCGAGGGCCGTATGCTAGACCTGACACATGGACACAAATCAACTGAGGGGAAGCGCTCGAAATGGGTGGTCATCTCATCCCTTGTAATCAGCATCCTCGGGATAGTGGCGGAGTTTGCACTTCAGGAGTGGCTTGAACCGGGCAGTGGGATTGCCGTATCCATCGCCGGGATGGTGGTGTCTGCCGCCGAGAGCTTTGGGTACAAGAAGGAAACCACCCGGCTGAAGATTGCCAAGCTACAGGCTGACGCAATAAAAAAGTCCCAAGCCTCTTCAGGGGAGGGTTAAACCTTGAGGGGGTTTCGCGGGAAATATTGCTTCATGCTGCTGCTAACGATACTGGCGCTGGTCTTCGTGGCGAGCTTCGGAATAGAATTTCTGATGATATTATGCTCATTGCTGAATCTGGCATAACCAAAGACTGGGGCGGTGAAGTCCAATGGAGCGCCGGGGCCAGCTTGAAGATAGATTTCTGACACCAAAGAGGTAGGCAATGAGTGAATGGGTGAGCAAATACTTCAAACGGCATGAGTTCCAATGTGACCGCCCTGAGCGCCCCTGTGAGTGCGGGCTGGATAATATACACCCAACTCTCCCCCTGCTCGCTGATGAGGTCAGAGGGCATCTGGGGGTCCCTGTGGAGGTCCTATCGGGGGTGCGCTGTATCTATGGGAATCGGGTGGCCGGAGGGAGGGAACGGTCCTTCCATATTCCTCGGTTAATCACCACCGGGGAGATTGATGATATCGATGGGTTAGGACTGGCGGCAGACTTCTCGTTCCAGAACCGGGCGCTCCGGACCAGAGAGAACCTGTGCCGCCTCTACATGCTCTTCGAGTCCTTCGGGACTAAGAAATACTGCAAGACGATGGGGCTTGGCCTCTACGACTGGGGTGTGCACGTTGACCTCAGAGGCCATGTAACCAGCAAACCCGGAAGGTGGAATGAAATATTCTGGGGGAAGCTGGGATGATGGGGGGTGCCGAGGCCGCGATGCTTTAGCTTAAAAGGGTTGCGGCCCCGGCGAGAGGTCACGAACAGAGAGACTACATCGAAATCAGACGCCGTTTCAATGCCTCGTTCTCTTCGGAGAGTTTCTTGTTTTTTGCGAGCAGCTTGATGAACCCTGCGGTGAGGTCTTCGACAGCATCGGCATAGTCGAGAGGAGGTTTCCCGGACAAGACAAGACGAGCAACTGCCTCGGCCCTACCCAGAGAGCCATCCCCAAGACTAAGAACCGTTCCCCTACTGGATGTATCTCCTGTCATGATGTCTTTCGGCTCGCTCAGTTCGCCATTTCTTGATGAACTTTTCGGCCCCCTTGTTGCCAATAATAGCGCCATCGAAAGGGATACACCAGTCTTGAGCAGGGACCGCGCCATCTGTCAGGATATCCATGGCCACCGCCCGATGAATCCCCGGAGTGGTCTTTCCTGCGAGCCATCTGGAGAATGTTTCGGGGGTTACAAACACCAGCTCTGCAAACTCTCGATTAGTCCAGCCCCCGCTCCTTAGCCATATCCGAAGCTTCTTGGCCGCCGCTCTCTCCTCCTCCTCCTCCGGTAGCATCAGGCTCAAACCTTCTAATAAGTCCTGTGGTGTCGTTTTCATTTTCTCTTTTCCTCTCAATATATCCAAGCCCCTCAAGAACGGAGGTGGCAGCTTCGCAACCCTTGGTCACATAAGCATCCCACCCGCACCCGGCGAGCCGTGTTAAAAATTCCTGCTGTTCGGGTCTGCCCCATACAGGATAGGACCCCTTGACCCGCTTCATCTCAATAGCGCACCCGGCCCCACCGCTAGGGCTTGGGTCGAATATCAGGAAGTCAGGACACCCGGCCTTGACCCCAAACATCTTGCGCTTGTACCCAATTCGCTTGGCCTCCTCCGGGGTGTTTGCAATCTTCCCTTCGTTCGGTACATGGATGAAGAATATATTCTCTCGCTCCAGCACCCGGACAAAGTTCCGATGCTCAACACTCTCCAGAGGATGCTCTCTCTTTTTCTTGGGCTTTGCGGCCCTTGCTCTCCGCCTTCGGTCAATCTCCGAAGGGTCATTTTTTAATATAAATTTCTCGCTAGCCTTCTTTATCCTGTCCCGATAGTCGTCCACCGGTTCCCCATTCCCTCGTCAGAAAGCTAACCGTATCGCGCCACCGATTGGACCACCTTCCTAACCTCCCGTTCAGACTTCGGAGGCTTGCAACAAATCTTGTTGACCTGAAGCAAAGCATCCTCAACGTCCCCATAAACCTCGGCATAAGGGACCTGTTGCCCCCCTGAAATAATGTAGAAGAGTCTCCCGGCAGCTTTGGCGAGTTCGGGGTTTCTCCCGTTCCCCCCCTCGTCTGTCTTGCGGAACTCTTTCCCCTGCCAAAAGGCCGGGTCAAACTTCAGGGGTTCAAACTTTTTTTGAGCTGTCGCTGCCCTCTTCGCTCCATGGAAATCCTTTCGGAGGAACCAAGCCAACCAAGTCGGCATCTCAGCGAGGGGGACCTCTGTGGGGTGTCTGCCTTGAACCCACTCGTACTGATGACCAGAAGAATGGACAGAGGGGGGTGCTACGATGTAGCCACCGGTTGTCCTGATATCGATTCCGGGGATAGTTTCATCCTCTGAAATCTTCAACCCGGCAGAGTTCCGAATCCCCTCCAGATGTTTAAAATACATGTGGAACCCTCTCCGGGTCCTGACCGTGGGAGTCAGGGGAGGATTCATATCATTGTATTTAATCCGGAGGCGTTTGAACTCAGACACCCCGTCATTATCCAAATCAACCACCGTGAACTTAGAGCAGTGCAGCCCGATGTTTGCGTCCGGGTGTTTGTTCCATTGCAGCTCGGCCTCTAGCCCCGAGGTGGTGGCCCCTTCCTTATAGGGGATGATGGGATGCTTGCCGGGGTCAGAGCAGTTGAGCCTATCGTGACACCGGCAAACACCATCATCATCCACACCAAAAACAGGGAAGACTGGCCAACCATTATTTGCGTACCATTTTGCCCAGTCTTTCATAACTACGCCTGAGCCATCGGCCCGGTTGGAGCCGGGGGAGCTTTACGAGCCTTGCGGGGCTTCGGGGTAGCCTTGGGTTTCGCTTGAACCTTGGGCTTGGCTTGAGGCTGAGGCTCCGGGCTTGGCGGGGAGTTCAATCCAACCTTTCCCCGAACCTCAACCTCAGCCTCGACAACCTGCGGGACCTCTTTCGGGGGTGCAGGAGGGAGAGCAGCGGAAGGCTCAAAGGTGAGTCCTTCACTCGGAGGCGGTGGGGCTACGGGCCTCGGGGCGTCATAGTCTCGGGCCTCCTCTGCGGTAATCAATCCCCGGAGAGCATCCGCGAAGGCGTTCCGGAGTCCAAAACCCCTTGCTCTCATCTGGAGCATCCGCTGGGGGTAGTCGGTCCAAGGCCCTTTGCGTCCCCAGAGTCGCGCTCTTTTTGCGTCATCGACAGAGAACTTGGATACAAACGGCTCCGGGTTCCCTCTACGCTTAACCCTAATGACAGCTACGCCCGTCTCGTTAATCTGCTCAAAGGTGGATTCCTGATGCCATTCGTAGGCCGGGTGATTCTGAACCACCGCCAGAGCTGCATCGCCCCAGAGGGAGGGCTTGCCGTTAATGACGGCGACGTTCTGAACGCTCGCCATCGGGTTAAGGCCAACCTCTCGGCCAAAGAGAACAGCGGCAAAGACCTCATGGACCTTGCCCCTCATCTTCTCCGGTACGAACTCAGTCCGGGCGATAGCCTCGGCCATCTTAAAGAGTGCATTTCCGTCTTCTGGTGTAATCATTGCGGTGGTCATTCTGTAATTTCTCCTCCGTGGGCATAAAGAAGATCTTTCTTTACCCCTCGGAAACTAAGTGTTCGAGTGCCATGTTTATTTGGCTTAAACGTGATACGTCCGTTGTCGATAAATGTCAAGCCATAGTTCTCCCCGATGCTCTCTTTGAGTACGTTTTCTCTCTCCTGAATAATCGCTTCAACCTTCTTTAAATGCTGCTTAGCCTCCATTAGGTTGAACATGTGGAGATAATCGTCATCCTTGGCATTGGGGTAAAGTTCCTTTGTTGCCTCTTGTCGCTTGAGATAATCCTTCATTGCGTCTGAAGAATCAGTTTCCGGGGGAATCTCAGGCAGGATATGGTCAAACCAGAAGGCTTCGTTAGCCTCCTTTAGTTCCTTGGCCCGTTCCTCGTTTCGAGAGACAACGTAAATTCTGGGGATGTCAGTCCAGTTAAAGATGACAGGCATCAGGACGGCAGACACCCCCGGATGGGCGGTCATGTGGTGCTGGCACTGGTCGTAATAATACTGGGGGACCATGCCCTCTAGGTCGTAAACCTCGCCGGGGTCCGGAGTCTCCTTGATAGGGATGGGGTTGGCCCATTCCGCTCTGTCAGAATATTGACACCGTTTTGCTTCTAGTAGGAAGACTGGTCTGTGGTGTCTGCTTGAGCGAACGATTTTACC
>Ga0209757_10000137_pt1 | contig 19277 bp, 33 predicted proteins | sample ETNvirome_6_1000_FD_185472 | JGI IMG/M metagenome (GOLD analysis project Ga0209757, IMG submission 185472) | Marine viral communities from the Pacific Ocean - ETNP_6_1000 (SPAdes) (version 2) | ecosystem: Environmental > Aquatic > Marine > Oceanic | place: Pacific Ocean | collected 2013-06-19 | reverse complement strand
CTTTGAATCTCGCCTGTGCCATTGCATGACGAACATCGTGCTTTTATCTCTGTGATCGACCTCGGCGAGAATCGCGTCTTGCCAGTGCCGTTGCACTGTCGACAGATCACCGTCTTGGCTTCTGGCTTGTCCTCTTTTCGTTCGTTCCACTTCTCGCCGAGTTCCCACTGGTCGAGCGTGCTGCTGTGAATTTTATCGCCGCACTGATTGCACCAGATAAACGAACCCATAAACGACCAGCCCTGTCGCGGCTGCTCACCGCAGCAAGGCGTCAAGTCCTCCGGCTGATTGCCGTCACGATGTGCGACTGTGTTCTTTTCATTCGCCATTACCTGCCTCCAGAATCCCGATCGCGAACTCGATATACTTCGCCGCCTTGCGTAAGTCCTCGACCTGCTTCGACCTGTCCGAGTGCTTCGCGTTCTGGTTCGCTGCTCTCCATGAATACTTCCAGACATTGCCAAGTGCAAACCCGAGCGCAGGTTGATCGCCGTAAACGGTGCGGAAGGTTTCAAACATTTCCAGACCGCCGACGACGTAATGACTCGGCTGGTTTACAGGGTCGCTCATTTATTCGCCTTGACCTTGACCTTTGGCTCGTATGTCTTCACGCGTCGAGGTCTGACGACGTGCATCCAGAAGCGAATAAAACCCACTTCGATCATTCCTGACATTTTCAGCGTATCGGCAACGGCGCACAGTGCCGTCGTGCTGTTCGTCCTGACCATCACCCTCTGTCGTCGTCCCTCTTTGATAAATCTCGCTCTCATCTTTTCAACCCTTTCAAAAAACAATTGATTAATTTGGTGATCCGTTGACGCTGTACCCGCAGACGATCAGGACGGCAGCCTGTACCGCAAACAGCAGGAGCCAGATAAATACAAACAAGGCAACGCTCAACACGTAGGACGTGACCGTCGCGGTCATCTGGCAATAAATAAACCACGACGAGATCGCAGCAGGCAGGAACGCGGTCGCGAGTAGTATCTTTGTTAGTTTGCTTTGCATGGTTCCCCCTCCATGTTCGCGAGGATTTCCTTGCAGCGTCTCCACTCAGCGACAGCGGCTTCACGGTCGTCGCCCTGCGGCATACTCATAAACTCAGACCGCATCGCGACAAGCCGCGTCTCTGCTGCCTGTAATCGCGATTGCTCCGGTGTCCTCGGTTTGCGTGCCACTGGGATCGGTGTCCCCTCGTCCCAGCTCGCTCGGTCGTCTTCCCAACAATCGCCATTGAGCCACGTCGACGGCATCTGGCAGAACTCACCGCGTCCCTTGTTTGATTTCGCGTATTCTTCGACCGCTGCCATCAGGGTCAGGAAGTCGACGCGTTTGATCGCCTTCTTGAAATCTGCGAACGCTTTCCGCTTTTTTGTTTTCCGACGAGATGGGAAGGTTTGCCAGAATTGCTCGAAGTCTGCCGAGTATGATATTTTGTCCTTTGACCCGTTGAGCGTCTGCAATCCGTCGGATTGCGGACATATACTTAGTTTTTCCCTTATTCCCTTCTTACCTTCTTCTTCTGGGACAGCGGGCGGACAGTCGGCGGACAGTTTGCTGTCCGTTTGCTGTCCGCTTGTGTCTTCGTCGTGTTGATATTTCCCCCAATTTATAATGCCAATCACTGTTCCTCGGCTGTTCGCTTTGGTGACGATACAGTTACCATTTACTAACCGTCTCAATACCAGATTTACGGTCGCTTTTGGCATGAAACAACCCGCCGCAATTCGTGCGCGAGACGTGCAAAGTTGACCAGCTTTAAGCGTCAAGCCGTTGAGCAGCGTTCTCTCTTTGTAGTTCGCGTTTAACAATAACCAACTAAAAACCCTGTACGCCTTTGCGTCTCTCCAGACGCCGCTTTCTAATATATCGCGATGCGTTTTTACCCAGCCACTCATGTCCACCACCCTCATCAATCATTAAAATCGTGTACTGTTGTCGTCCTGAATATCAGCCGCCCGCGTCGCTCAAATAGCCAGCCGTTGAAGACGTCTGTCGTTCCCCTGGCACGCTGCCAGATGCGTCGGTATTCCTTTAAGGCTTCGCAGTCATTGTCTGCGATGACATCGATGATCTGATCGCGTCGACTTCCGAGCATCTGGAAGCAGCCAAAATAGTTAGAACTAATCAAAACGGGATGTCGTCCCCCTCTGGTAGCTTCTGCGGCGTCGTGTAGTCGTACCTGTCGACCTTGTTGCGAGTTGTCCCCTCATACTCCTCCTGAATGAGATGAACCTCACCCGTCCGCTGGAGGCATCTCGTGGGAGTCAACTCGCCACCGTCGACCAGATCAGCCAGACCCACGCAGCGACAGAAGTCCACAACCTTCTTTTTGAACGCCGAGGTTAGCCAGTCGTAGACGAACACCTTCGCTCCCCCTTTGCCGTCGTAGACGTGCAAGGTTATCGTTATCATATCGTTTCCGGCTTTGCTCTTTCCCTTCTCAGCCTTCGCGACCTCAAAAGAATATTTTCCCTCTGGAAGTAGGAACGTCCCACCGCCGTCATCATCTGCCCAGTCTTTTGTTATCAACATCAAATATCCCCTTTCAAAATTTTTACAGTTGTCAGTCTATTGATCCGACATAACTTCTCAACAACGTCCAGCGGCACAGTGACGCCAGACCCTTCCTCGATCAACTCCTGCCAATGGTCGACCGTATGCGTCAACAGATAGAGTCGATCAAGATTGACACGAATCCATTTATTGACGCGGAGCATGTTGAGGACAGGATTGTCTGCCAGTTCACATTCTGGAAAGTTCACAATCGACCTCACTTTCAGCGTCGAAGACTCGCGGAAACAATTGCCCGTCACCGTTGACCGGCTCAGGCTTGTCGGCTTGCATCGATTGAATCTCTCGTAATAATCCGACGACCTGCTGCTCAAGCATCAGCACGCGGCTTCCCAGAGTCTCCTCTGGTGATCGGCGACCTGTACGAACTCCGCACGCCTCAAGAATTTCGATCGCCGTCGGGATCGTCAGCGACTCGCCTGACCCTTCCGACAGCTTCTCGCACCATTTCGCCTGCGTCAGTTCCAGATCGGTCAACTGGTGGACGTTCTCACGCACCCAATTCGACGCGTTGAGAATCCCTATCGTTGTCACTCGTTTTCGTTGCTTAATCATAATTACCTACCTTTCAAAAAATTATGCAGCGGCGTTGTTGTTGATCCAATCAACACAGAGAGCCGTCTGCTTGTCGTCAAGTTCTGTCACATTTTTCACGCCTGCCTTATCCGTCCATCTCTTGACCGTCTTTTCGTCGATCGAGAATTTCGAGATTAGACCCTTGAGTAGTTCGCCGTTGTCCACTGGCTTCGCCTGCTTCACGACGTCAGCCCTTCCATAGATGTCCGCGAGGCTGTCAAAGTTCCAGTCGACGCGGTGACCTAGTGGAAAGGCTGCGACGCGTGACTTACGAACCGTCGCGATATGCTTGCCACCTTCTCGAGTCACCTCGAGCCACATATCCAACTCATACTCGAGCTTGTCCCAGCAGTCGAACGTCGTGCCTGCTGGCTGTCCGTTCTCGTATGCTGTTTTTGAGTGACAAATTAAAATCACGTTCATGTCGATCAAGTCCATGTATCGGATCAGCTTCCGCATCCAGGGCAATGCTTCCTTTTTATCGATGCCGTATTCAGACCCGACGCGTTCTGTGGCTTCCTGCACCTGCATATTGAACCACTTCGTTAATGAGTCGACGCAGACCGTGAGCCGGTCGTGCTGTTTGACGTGCAGGTCACGAAACGCTTCTAGGACATCGATCGCGTTTTGTGATCCCTCGTCGATTCCCATGTACAACGCACCGGACTTCTGGAGTGATGCCGTGTATTCTGGTTCGGTCGCACCGCCTTCGGTGTCAATGAAAAACAGGTTCGGAAAACCTAATGCTCCGAATGTTTTACCGCTGCCAGCGTTACCGCTGACCATCATTTTTAATCGTCGCGGTTTGACGTCTTCTGGTTTTATGCCTCTTGATAAAGTCATCACTATTCCCCTTTATTGAAATTTATTAATCTTCTTCGTTGCACGAGTTCGATCGTTAATCAACGTAGACCAACGGCTCGCGCCTTCTCTGCTTCGTTTGATAAATCGCGTGTGATTCATTTCGCAAGCGAGGCACTTCGGCTTGCAGATCATCGCACCACAGCCACCGCACCTCCACGCCTTTTGCTTCATCAATGCTCCGCGTTCGCCTGTGCAGATTCGCAGGCAGCTCGCAGGGTTGCGACCGAGGTCGCGCCCGATCTTGTGATAAGACCAGCCCTGTCGTCTGAGGTATTTGATCCGCGAGGCTTCGTCGAAGCTGATAGGTTTTGACATCATTCCATCCATGAAAAAGGGACTGCTTAAACAGTCCACAAAGTTGCAGCGAGTCGTCCAGTGACCTCGCACGTTCGTCGCTCCCCTTTTTTGATGTAGCCAGTGCTGACCAGCTCCGCGACCCGTCTGCGGATCGTTCCCTCTGGTATCGCGTGACCTTCGTGCGATCGTCGCGATTCCAATTCGCGACACGTCTGCCCCTCGTGCGATTTGATTCGATCGAACGCGAAGCGTCGCGCACCGTCTAAGAATTTACCTGCCATCGGCTTCCTGCCTTTACTTGATTAGGTTTTGAATCTCCGCGACCGTTGCGGCAACCTTCTTTGACTTCGCTGGTTGTTTAGAATTGAGAAATGCGTTCACCTCGTCCATGTTGGTCACAGTTTTCGCGCCACACTTGACCGATCGGAGTCCTGTATGCGTCCATTTTCGAACGGTCAAGAGACAGACGCCGAGCGTGTCAGCGACCTCGCGGAGTGTCATCGTTTTGGTTTCGTCAAATACGTCAATTGTCATTGTTGCTCCCCTGTTGATTCTACGCGGCACGACGTGCCACGACGCGTTATGGCGTGTTGTATAAATAAATTGTCTTGGTCGGCGCGTTTCTGTCAACATATTTTTTTTCTACTTTTTGTCTTTTTTTTCCCGTTGCACCGCTTGCCCATTTTGTAGAATATCCACCTAATAGGTAATTAAAATATGAGCAGAAAAGAGCCTCGAAAATTAAACAAATAAGGTAATGAAGAAATGAGCGTCACAAGACAAGCGGTAAAAATGACGACTGCACAGCTCAAGCTGGCATCAGGCGAGATGGCAGAGATGGCGACACGGCTCGACGCGATCGCGACAAAGATGGAGGACAACGGCGTTAAGACGATCCTCGTCACCCATCGAAAAACATTTAAGACAGGTATGGCATACTGTGCGAACTTCTGCAGCGCAGCGGACGCAGGCTGGATCGATGCCGCACTCGGTATCTAGGCGGCTAGAATATCAGGTTTTAAGTTTACACACATCACCCGATATTTTTACACACATTCCTTACACACATTACGTATGTTTGCCGATATATAAAGCATAGTCCTTATATGTTTTGTTATTGCATTTACAACGTGCAAACATTACCATATTAGGACGACACGAGCATAGTAGTGTTAAATGCTCGCTCTAGTAAATAGGCTGTTTCTCGTTCTATTCTAATGGGCGATGAGGGACACTTAAACAAAAAAAGCCTATACGTTAGAGATTTTGGCAACACAATGTGTGTAAATTACACACACTTAAAATCTTAACTTAACGATAAGGCAGGTGCTTGATGACTATTAAAACGAAACCAGTTCCGAAGTTATGCAGACACAAGGGCGTCGATCGAGGCTACGTCCGATTGAACAGGACAAAGCAAACATATCTAAAAGGCAGATACACCGAGGACGGCATTGATGCCGAATTGAAGGCGTCATACAAGCAATTCAAGAAGGAGTTTTTGGCTCGCGAAAATACGCCAGCCGGAAGCAACACGATCGCGGAGGTTCTCAAAGCGTACGCGTTGCACCTGATCGAGAAGTCGAGCAAGGTCAAAGGCAATCAGGACAGGATCGAGAAGGCAGCAGAGGAGGCGCGTGCGACGATCAGACTGCTCGCTGAGGCGTTCTCTCCTTACATGGGCGATCATCCCTCCTCACTGACTGTGTTGACGTTCAACACGATCCGCGAAGGCTGGGCAAACGATCGCGACCTGACGACGACGACACTTAAACGATACTTCTCCGCTGTGCGTTGTTTCATCAAGTACGGCGTCTCTCGCGGGTTGATGCCGCTGGACTGCAAGACGGCTGTCGATAGTCTCGCCGACATCACGACGAGCGAATACCCGAAATTGAAAGAGCCTGAGATTCGCGACGCGGTTTGTATCGAGGACGTCAAGGCGACGCTCCCGCATCTCAATCCTATGGTCAATATAATGGTTCAGGTTCTCATGGCGACGGGGATGCGTCCTGGCGAACTGTGTAATATACAATGGACGGCGATCGACACCAGCGAAGAACTCTGGAAGTATAACCCAGAGTTTCACAAGATGGATCACAAAGGCAAAACGCGCGTCATCTATCTTCGGCAGGATGTGCAGACGCTTCTCAGCCGGTGGCAGAGTATGCGACCAACGCCAAATACTGATGTTCTATTCACTACAAAAGAATCTTGGATTCTAGGCAGGAGCAAAGCACGACCGTCGACATCTATGAAAACGTGGATCGATGCAAGCGGCAAGTATCCCGCGACAGGTTTGCGGACTCGCGTCTTCCGCGAGAACGTCAAGCGAGGCTGTGCAGCGGCTCAAATAGATCACTGGATTCCTTATCAATGCCGCCACTTCTTCGCTTATCATATGCTCTCAGTCGTGAGCGATTTATTCGCGACCGGCACAAAGTGCGACAACGCGATGCTTGAAGGCGTTGCCAGTGTACTCGGACACGCCAGCACGCGAACCACGCAGCGATACACGGGACACAATAACGCATTAGCGTTAGCGTTGACCACCAAAGGCAGCAGCGTGGTCGACGCGTTGACCTCCTGATGTAGTGAAACCTATACAGCAGACCGGCAGGCTGTACGATAAATCAGGACGGACGTCTGGGATGTTTCGTATTGCATCACGCTCTCCGTTTGGTGTACTATGTCAAACGTCTGAATATCTTATTGCACACCCTGACGGATTGGCTTGAGAAATGAGAGATAGTGAGAAGCGCGGCAAAGTCCGCGTGCGGCGGGTCTGTACGAAAACTCGCGAGATCGAATATTCGTACCACGCGAGCCACCAACTCGCGGAGGCGTGGTGCAGGACGTACAACCTGCATAACGCAGACTGGCGAGCGATGATTGACGAGGATGACGAGTGCAGCGATACCGTCATCAGCTAGACGCGGCTCAAGAGCATATAAACGACAGCACCGATCGCAGACAGTAGGGTCGTGACCGTCAGCCGCATAACCCACGACGCACTTTTCTCCATCACGCTCAACCGCTGCTCGGTCACGGTCAACCTCGTCGGCAGCCCTTCCTTGCCGTTGCCCTGCATTAGCTTCACCAGGGGATCGATCTGGCAATGCACTCGTTCGAGTCGCTTGTCCATGTTGACGATCGCGTCACGCAGCTCGTCGAGGCTTTCGTGTATCTTTTTGTTTTCAGGCATGGTCTAGGCTTTTAATAAAAAAGGGATTCGTCCGAAATGAGCAAACGGACGAACCCCAAAGCGACGGAAAGGCAGGTAATGAAAAACCGCCGCTGTCTGATTATCTTACTCGGTCAGTGTTGCCAATTCAAAACGGCTCATTCTGTTGCGGCGGGTTTCGGCACAGTGGGTCGAAGCGAATCACCCACAATCAGAGCCGACGCTATTCCCACTATTTTGAGCAGCGTGTCCTCATCGAGCAGCGGCGTCGCCAGTTGACTATTTACGGCAACGAGTAGCGCGGTGAGAACCGCGACGATCGTCCGCTTTGATGTAAATGCTTTTTTGAGTTCTGCAAACATGGTTAATCTCCTGTTGGTAAAAATCCCTTTAGTGTATTCAGCACCGACATCCCCGACCCGCTGCTGACGATAAAATATATTGCGATGCCGAGTCCGAGCAGGATCGCGAGCCACTTGCGTTTCTTCGACTTCGCTTCAGCCAGGCGAATTTTTAATTCGGTTTTCTCTGCTTTGGCGTTCGACTTGTTTTCTTTGCGGTCGGCGTAATACCCACCGCGATCGAATTTCTTACGTCCCATTACGTTTCTCCTTTTTGCGTCGCCGTCTGGCGGTCATTCTGTTGAGTGCTTCGCGACGTCCCTGACAGCCGCCGCAGCTCGACGACTTGATGCCAGTGGTCGCCTTTATAAATCCTGCAATACGTTCTCCGAGTCCGTCAGACGCGTCGCAGTTGCGTCTGGTGGGTCGTGGCTTTACCTTGTCACAGTTCACACACCGCACGCCGTCCTTGTATGGTTTGAAATTGCAGTCCATCAGGACGTCTCCGCGTTGTTCAAGACGAGGGCAAAATCGCACCAATCGGAGAAGTTTGCTTCGTGGGTGTCGCTGCAATAAACACTAAGCAGAGGCGACGCCGTTGGAAAGTTTGCCGTCCATGACTCCAATCCGTTCAAAGTACATTTGGGATTGTTTTCGCCATGCTCCCAATACCAACCCGAATTGACCCACGTCTCGTCAGTCATGCCCATGACTTCGCAGCTGAGGAACAACTGATACAAAACTATGATTCGCCATTTGTAGTCCGTATCGCTGATTCTAAATCGTGCAATCAGGAATCCGCGAATGTCGAACCGTTTTACAACGTCGTCGGGTGCTGATCCAGACGAATAACTCCATTCGCAATAATCAATATTGACATACTTCCAGACGCACGCGTGGGTCGTTCCTGATGGCACATCTGCGGCTCTTGACCAAGCATCGCCACTCCATCCATCCGAGGCGAATCGACCGCCTGCGTCCGTCAATTGCACAGGATCGGTCAAAGTAAAATCTCCGACTAATTCCTCACAAATATCGCAGTCCGATCCGTTCTCTAATCCCGTGAAAGTGATGTCGACCTCCGCAGGCGTATAGCCGCCGACGGTATCGGTATATTCGTCGGTTGTCAGTTTGACCCATCGCTCGCTACCAAATAAAACCTGCTCCCATTCGACACTGATAGAGGTCAGGTAATCCTTAAAATCTGAGAACCCTGCGCCTAATGTGTCGATTGTCATAGAACCCGAATTGTCAACACCGAGCAACACGACACCCGTCGGATCGTCGACACCGGCTCCACCTTTTGCCGAATCATAGACCGCCTTGCATTGTGCCTCGGTCGGTGATCTAACGAGGTCATCCCATGTCCATCCGTCCGGCATGTTGCGCGTCGACGGTTTGCAGACAGATGTCGCCTCGTTGGGTGCAACCGTCGCGCCGTATTGCCAGACCTGACAGAGTTGGGCATATTCTGGCGCGCCAAAAAGTAATATCTTAGCTTCCCAGTCAGCGACGTCAGCATCCCAAACAACTGTGCCAGAAGGGGAATAAATGGTTTCTGCTTCGTCTTGGAATATCAAAACCATCTGCACCGTATCGCCGCAGATGCAGACGTTATAGAATGGTGGTACGCCACCGCAACACGTACAACCAGGAGACAACTTGAGGCTCATTATCCACAATCCTCCGCGTCGACGATCCACTCCTCGTCGAGCGAACATCTCTTGATCGTGATGTAGGCATTATTGGCGACTGCTGTCGCGCTGAGGTTATACGCGGTCAGTGTCTCGGTCGTGTCCGTCAGGACTCCTGCAACGATAGAATAGACCGACACGGTTCCGCTGCCCGCTGTCGTGCCGCTGCGAGCTGTCACGCCTGACGAATCAGCCTTCGCGACTGCTGTCTGCATCTCGCCAGTCATCCAGACTCCGCTGCTAAAGTCTCTTGATATACGGATAAAGGCATCTACTGGAACCGGAACGAGTGACGAGTTGTATACATCGACCTCAGCCGGATCGCCTGCCGCGTCGAGAACCGCCGCATAGGTCGCAACGTCTGCGGCGTCTTTGGTTATTTTGTATAGCTCTGCTTTGCCCTTGCCGAGCGTCGTCGTGACGCGTTGTTCGATCTGCTCGGAGACTTTGACAAACTGCGCAGTAACGCGAACGCCTGCACCGATAGCACCCGCGCCGCGCATACGTTGTTCAAGCTGAACAACCCGCTTGTATAGAATTTCGTGATCCTCGCGCAGTCGCTTGATCCCGTCCGAATCTATCAGGTATCCTCTAGGCATTATTCGCGCTGATCCTGACCGGCACATCTGCCTCGTTCTGCGTCGTGATCGTGATGACCGCCGGATCGTAAACAATAATCCCGTTCGCTTTCAGGTTGAGCGTCGTCACTGTTCTCGCCAGTCCGCTATCAGTGAGGTCGAGCGTCGCACCTTCAAGGTTCGCGGTCGCGATGGTTCCCGTTCCGTTGTGCGTGACAGTTCCACCGTATCCATTGAGCGTCGTGATCGCCGCAGTCGATGACGTTGAGACGTTGCCAGAGTACGCGTTGAGCGTCGTGACGTTAGCTCCGAGTCTGGTAGTGCCTCCGTACGCGTCAACAGTCGTCAGCGTGCATCCTGTGCCGCAGACGAGCGTCCCACCTGTGACGCGGATCGTCGCGGCTGTGGATGTCTCGCCGTATTGATGAGCCAGACCCACGTCGCCGCGAATCAATGACAGGACAGCGATCGCCGAACCCTTCAGATATAGCCCGCGAGTCGAACCGCCGCCAGCAGTCGAGCGAATGTCCAGATCAATCGCCGCAGAGCCTATGTCGATAAACGATACGTCTGACCCCTTGAACGAGAACAAATCGGGATCAATTTGAAGATACCCCAACGCGAGCGTTCCGATCTTGCCTGTGTATCCATCGACGACGAATTTGTCGATTGCGACAGCCGACTGGTCGAGTCCCGCTGTGATTGACACCGAATAATCTTGTGTGAGATAAACGGAATCGGAAGTCGTTGGCACGCCTGACGGCGACCAGTTCCCTGCTGTGCCATAATCTCCATCGGTCGCCCCTGTCCAAATTTTATCTGCCATTAGTTGTCTAAGTCCTTTAATCTTTTGGGTTGGTTTAAGTCTATATCGTGCCAGTCCATTTCACAGTATACGCCGTAGACGAGATAGACCGCATCTTGATCCGTGACGACCAATTCCTGCCCTTTTCCGTCGAGCAAAACAGGTTCACGATTTGCGAATCCGTCTTCTGTTATGTCTGAGCCTGTGACAGGAACGCCCGTTCCCCCTGCTGACGTGCTGAAAGATTTGTCCGCGTTTAGAGTCGCGTACCCTCGATCTAGAATCTCTAGCCGCCAGCGAAAAACTTTATCTATTTCGATTTCTAGTTCGCAATCATGAAAACCGATACCATTGGTTTTACTTGGAGTAACTGTTATTCCCATTATTCGCCCCGTATATGGCGGAATATGTACCTGCCCGCTTGACGCCCGACCAAGACCAAATTCGTCGTCCCAGTGGTAGAAGACATTCATGATTAGATATTTACTATTGACGCTGTTTATAAAAGGGAGAAGTTTTCTAGGACTGTTGAGCTGATTCCATTTAATCTTCACGTTCATCCTGTTGTATTCCATTTGTGGCGGTGGATCGAACGGTCGAAAAACTGAATTAGTGATCGCTCGCCCGTTGTCGATAAATCCCCCTTTGCACTCTACGACATCATGAAATTCGGGGGGAGCGTTACCATCGTTAAAGCCTTGCTGAACATATACCGCCCCTGCCCCGTTTTCGTGATATTGTCCTAGATAGGTTCCCAGAATAGCGTCACGCGTGACACGGGTTGACGAATACGACATACTGACCGCGAACTTCAGCGGATCGTCAGTCGCTTCGCCGTCTTCAGTGACACCATCAGTCGGATCGTCGCCCTTTTCTGACTTTCCATAACTCGCGGTGACTTGCCACAGATTTCGAGTTCCCGCGACGGGGGCTGTGCTGAGACTCTTACACCTGACGCCAGCGTGGAAGTCTTGCCCAACGCTGTACGCCGATCCAATTTTCGGGATGCCATCAGCGTCCACGACTAAAAGATTCCCGTCCTCAGGATCATCAACCTCAACGAGATAGACAACAGAAAACGCGGGGACTTCTCGAAACGTGAACGAGCCACTCCATCCGTCATGTAATGTCTTAACCGATACAACTGCCATTAGATTGTCACCACCGTTCCGGTCTGTACATTATTATTTAGCTGCTGCAAGAGTGCGGTCTGCTGTTTCAGTTGCTTGAGTTGCTGCCGTTCTTCTTCGCGTAATTTTTCGAGGGTTCGCTGTTGCTTCTGCTGGATCGAGAACGCACCGCGACCGCGTAGGGTCACACCGACAGCCTGACGCTCTGCGACCTTGATCTCTTTCGCTTTGAACTCCTCCGATTTCTTGATGTCTTCTTGAGCCTTTGCGACGGCTCGACCGTATGTCTCCCAACTAATAGCACCCGCGTCGAGCATCGCATTGAGATCGCCGATCGTGTCGTTGTACATCTCCATCGGATTACGCAGCGATGCAGTCAACGCGACGCCCTTCTTTTCGAGTTCCTCGCGTGCCTTCGCAGCCGCCTCGATTGCCTTTTGTTCTTCTTCCATTGCCCTTAATGTTTCGATGCCATTATCTTTGGTTGCCTCTGTAACCTTTTTGATAATTTCCTCATCATCGCTCCACGCGTCCGCGACCCACATGATCGCACCGACGAGAGGACTGGCGACGGCAACCAATCCGATCCACACATTGTCCAACTTTCGAAACCACTCAACCATACGAGCGACCCATGCAATGACTTCCGCAATTACGTGACCGAGCCATTCAAGAGCTGGCGCCAACATGACAGACACCTGCTCCCAGAGTCCCTCAATCGCCATCTTGACATCAGTCCACGCGTCGTACATATCCGCGACGGCTTTATTATCTGAGTCGTCGATCGTCCCTTGCAGATGTTTGAGGCGTTCGGCGTTTTCGTCCAGCGCAGCATTACCGCCACGAATAACGTCCATTAACTGCTGACTAGATTCACCAAATATCTTCGCCGATAGTGCAGCTTGCAGAGATGGACTTTCAATTTTCGAGATCGAGTCGGCGATAGTTTTGAATTGCTCATCTACTGGCATTTTCGCGATCGTGTCGACATCTAATCCGAGCATCTTCATCGATGACGCAGCCTCGCCGGTTCCCATCGCTGCGTCGCCCATATTCTTCTGTAATGTCTTGAGCGTGTCATTCATTACGTCAGCGGACGCGCCTGCCAGCTCTGCGGAATATTGCAACTCTTTTAATGCTTGGCTGGCGATCCCCAGTCTGCTCGCCTTCTTAGACAACTCATCTATGCGAGCGAACGCCGCCCCGACTTCTCGAAAAGCGACCGCTGCGGCTGCTGCTGCCGCTGTCGCCAGTGCCAATACAGGGACGAACTTAGAAAGCGATCCAGCCGCGCCACCGCTGCCGACTGACTTGCCGAACTTCTTGGACTCACCCTCTGCCTTGTTTAGTCCTTTTTTGAAACCGCCAGTATTCGCGATTACATTAACGGCTAGAGTCGCGACGGTTCCCATCTGAGTCCTTTCCATACTTGGCAGCGACCATCTTCTGGAAGTTGGACACGCTGCCGCGTTTGCGTTTTCTGTTTGGTATATAGTCTGAGGGTCGGGTTCCTTCGCCCTTGCCACCGTTCGCCGCGTATATCATCGAGGCGATCGTCCCCGTTTTAATCCATTCAATATCCGACCCGAACGGCTCAAGGTATAAACCAAAGGCGAGCCACTCCTGAAACTGCTCCGGAGTAATCATGCTTAACATGAGATCGACGTCCACAAATCCGAGGTGCAATGCTAATCGGATGGCGAATCTACGACGTCTATCTCGCTTGAGTTTTTTACTGTGGATTCGATGTCGTTCTTATTGAATCCACAATGTTCCTGAGCCGCGTCATATATCCGCGAGGATACAAAACTGTCCATCTCCCCGATCTGATTGACGTCCGAGTCTGAAAAGATTCGTTCGTTTTTTTCATCGACAAGACATAATGCGATCAGGCGACGCGTTGCATCTTGCAAGCGATCGCGTAAAATGCCACGCCCGCTTTTTGCTATTAATCGCGTTTCATAACTTGATTTTTCCTTTTCGCTGAGGCTTTGGATGCGGACAGTGACGCCCGCGTCTGCTAGTTCTAAATCGATATAGCGTCGCTCGCATAATTTGAGCAACGCGTTTCTATTCGCTATCTTCATCATCGAGACTCCCCTCGTCTTCGAGTTCTTCGTCAGTTTCGTCGTCGTATTCTTCATCCAGTAGATCATCAGGGACGTCCGGAACCATGCCGACGGTTCCATGCGTCACGCCGACCAGTTTGCTCACCGCTTCGCGGATCACTGGAACATCGTCATCGTCAAACGTCACAATCAAACTGATACAGCCGCCTTCGACATTCGACGCGTACCCGATCAGCAGATCACCGTCGAGATATATCGCCATCTGGTCAGCAGCACATTCCGGATCGACCTTCGTGCATGGATGCAGGTCGATAGTAATTCTGTCTTTCATCAATTATCCCCTTTGTTGATTAGGAACCAATAACATAAGCTGGAGCAGTTTCGCCGTCGTAGGTGACGGTGCAGCTCATCTGCATCACGCCGCCGACGCTGCACTCAGTGGTCGACCGACTGCTGATGAAACCCGTTCCCGTAAACGTCGCGCCACCTGTCGCCGCGTTAGCTTTCGGAAAAGTGATCGTTATCGTCTCGGCTACCGCACTAATATCGGGAAGCACTTGCAGCGAGGAAAATAAGAACTCCACGTCGACGGAGCCTGCGTCGTAAATGTCAGCAGGGATAGATTTTTTTGCACCGCCTGCCGCGATGGATAGATCACTGATGTCCAGCACGTCTCGCGATTGATCGACGCTTGAAACCGTGAGTATTTTTCCCGTCAAGCCGGAGGTTCCAAAACTGACGGCAGCCCCTTGTGCGTTGTAATTTTTGAGAGTCATCTATTCGTCCCTTCTAGGAGTAAGTTGGTATGGTCTGATTGTGAGTAATTTCTAAACTTATTGCGACAACATGCCGACCGAGATCGCTGCCGTCGATCGGGTTCTGATACGATTCGAAGCGTCCGAGCAATCTGCACGCGTTGACTTGCTCGTCGCCCATCGCTCCGAAGTATCCTTGTGTGACCAGCCGCACCTGTTCGGCGATGTCGTTGCTGGTGATGTGGTTTGTGCTGATGCACTCGACGTCCATGACTGCACGATAGGAACCACTAGAACCCGTCAGCACGTCATCAGGGGAGCCGCCCATGACGTCATACACGATCGCAGGCAGGTCGGCATTTTGTGGTAATGCAGATGGATAGACCCGCGTGCCGACGAGATCGGTGATCGACGACTTGGTGAGCAAATACGTTCTGAGTCCGACGCCAATATCAGCCACTAGGCACCGCCTTCGTTTCTTCTGATCTGATTAGCTCTTGCAGTTTGGATATAAATATTGTTTTCGCTTCCGGCTCGCTGGCAATAATTGCACGTTTCATAAATCGAAGCGGTGCGCCGTCGCCGTATGAGGGATCGAACTCAACATAGACGGAATAATGCAGCTTCTCCCTTTGTGCTTTCGGGATGCCGACCTTCATGCCAAAGTTGCCAGCTTTCCTCGCCTCTCGCCCGAGGTCAGCACCCTTCACCTTGATACCCTTCGACAATTTTTTTGTATCTTTTAGTACGTACTGTCGCGCATATCTTAGCGTGACGTTGCTCGCCTGGCGTAGTGCCTTCTTGCCGATGCTCGTCCGCAGCTTTTTCTCAAGTTTGTCGAACTTTGCGTCGAGTTCCGGCAAGCCTGATAGCGAGATCGATGCGCTGGTTTTGTCGCCACCAATTGAAGGCATCAGACGTCCTCCTTGCAGTACAGCCAAAGCTCTTTGGCTCTGGCGTCTTGGTGCTGGACGCTGATGATGTTGAGCGTTCGACTTCGATTAAAGTAATCGTATTTGACCCGCATCTCTGGCGTCGGGAACTCGTCCTCTCGCGGGTAGTGAATGATTAACACCGTGTCGATGATGCCGACCTCCTGCGTTCCCATCTTCGTCTGTGTGCCACCGCGATCCCATACGTCCGCGTTGCAATTCCGCACCTCGCTCCATGTCGTGGACTGCTGACCTGCGTCGTCAACGCTGGTCGATCGCTTCTCGATTGTGATGCGTTGTTTCATTCGTCGCATTACGGATATTGCCCCCATTTGAGCGAATCAATTAGAGACTCGTATCCGATCGGCACAATGTTGACCGATCCGTGTGCTGTGACCGATGGCGAGTTGAATAGATGACTTATGAGCATTAAAATTGCAAACTTCGCCACAGGATCGACGCTCGCGACAGTTGAGCCGTATCCTGACACATACGTCACCTTGACGTCATCGTAGTGTCCTCGCACTGTGGGGAACGATTCGCCATCATTGAGAACTAGACGGCTCGGCGTGTTGTTTGAATCGAGGGTATATTCGGTGAATGTCTGGGTTGCGTCAGCGGTATCGACGTACGTCACACTGGTCACGCTCTGGACGGGTGCTGTCGGTAGTTCGATGATTCCATTAGATGGAAACGTGTCCATCGACAGGACATGCGTCTGCGTGACGAGGCTGCGTCTTGTGTCCTGCTCTAGACGCCGCGTGCATACGTCGATCAATCGATCCAGTTGCGAATCGTAGTAGCTATCGTCCAAATCGAGATGTAATTTTGCATCCTCGATTGTGACACATTTGGACACAGCGGCAACAGAAACATAGTCACGGGTTTTTGTCATTGCCATCAGGGGACTTCTTTCGCTTGCGTGCTTTTGGTTTTGGTTTCGGTGCTACAACGGCGAAGCCGCGACTAACAAGGATGTCAGCCAGCGGCTTCGGTACGTCGTAACTTTCGGAAGCGCGATACGCTCTCCACTCTTTTTCAAATTTTAAGCGAATCGTCATTCCGTAATTCCCCATATCAAAACTAACTTGCGGCAGTTTTCAAACCAACGACTGCACCGGCATCACTGGCGTCACCGACGTCGTGGACGTTAATATCGTAGCGAGTCGTTCCCTTGACCGCTGTGATGTCGTTCGCCCAGAACGCTTCTTCGGAGACGCTGATCTCGACATCTTCTCTGTCGCCGATTACAACGGCATCGTTGAAGTTTCCGAAGAACGCCGCGAACGTCTGCGCACCGTCGGCAGGCATCTGATCGCTGACATAAACGGGGAATCCAAACAACTGAGGAGCTGCACCCGCTGCCATGTCGCTCAGGGTGTTACCACCAGCGGCATAGATTAGGTTCTGGACATAACTAGCCCACGCAAGGCGACCGATCAACCAAGCAGGCGAAGCGGATGCGTAATACTTATCAGGCATCGTGCCAACGAGCGTATTGAGATCGGACAAGGTGATGTCAGCGAACGAGGTGTTCGATGAAGCCAACTGGGTTGTTCCACCAGCAGCCATTGCAGTCAGCCCAGTCTCTCCTCCAAAAGTTGCCGATCCGTCGCCGTTGATAAGTTCGTTGTCTTCTTGGACAGCGAACGCGTTACCGATTGCGACAGCGAGATCATCAATGACATTGATAACCGAATCGTGTAGCAACTCGTTCGACGTCTTGGCGATGACTGCACGCTTGACGGCTGCGAGTGCTACCTGACCCCAGGTTTGGTCGCTGGCAGTAATTGCAGCGGCTTCAGCTGGATAATCGACAGTCAATCCTCCGGTCACTTTCGGGATATTCATCACGTCGCTCGACATGCCGACAACTTTGCAAAGTTGGCGAGACACGCCTGCACGGTTGCGAACTGCGATAATGGCTGAGGACAATTCATCCGGCACAAGATAACCACCGGCTGAGTCGGTTCCTTCGGTTGCTGTGTTAAAAATTCCATAATCGTTGCAAAGGCGACTGGCTTCGCTGTCGTTCAAAAACGCAGCCTTAAACCACAAGCCTGCACGATAGGCGTCTTCGTTGCTGTCAAACGCTCGGAGTTTGCGGTGCGACTTTGGCACAGCAGGCATTGAGGTCGAGGCTTGCACAGCGACGACTGGAGTCTGAGCCAGTGCGATGCGTTGCTTTTCAGCTTCGACTTTTTCCATGCGTGCTTCTCGCGGTCGCAACTTGTTCTCGATTTCTTCGAGGATGGCGTCGATTTCTTCGCCTTCGTCATCGGTCAATTCGCGATTAAGGTCTTCGGCGTCGGCGATCACGGCTTGCATCTTTTCTTGCATCTCGACGATACGTTCTCTGATTTCTTCTAATGTCATCTTACAAATTCCTTCTGTGATTGATTTTGATTTTTAGGTTTGGGTGTCACGGTTCTCGCGTCCGCTAATGAGGAGACGACCCGACGCAACTGGATAAGTGCTAGGCTTATTCCTTGTTTTTAGTTCTTGCTGGTTTTATTGCAACAACGCTCGACGGCGAGTTTAGCTTTTGCGAGACTTCGACGGACTGCAACCGGCTCGGCGGCATCATCTTCGACAGGCTCAACAGCATGAACCCAGTCGGGAGCGTTGACATAGTTGAACGCTTTGATTGATGCAACGGTTTCCTCTGACGCGTTCACGATCTGGTCAGCGAATCCAAAGTTGACAGCCTCGGCAGCCGTGAACCATGTCTCCTCATCCATCATTAAACCGATCGCATCGCGGTCGATGCCCGATCTGGTTTCGTAAACTGTGACGATCGTCTCGCGAATCTTGTCGAGTACGTTGGCAAGGTCACGCAGGTCGTCCGACCCGCCGACAGCCGCAGGTGTCCAGGGGTTGTGTATCATCATCAAGGCGTTGCTACTCATGTGAATCTCAGAGCCAGCCATCGCGATCACGCTGGCAACTGAGGCAGCGATTCCGTCAATGTAGACGATGACTCTGTTGCCGGTTGTCGTCTTCCAGGATTCAAGAAGCGAATAGATTGCTTGACCTTCGAAGACATCGCCGCCGCCGCTATTGATCCGCAATTCGAGATCGCCGTCGGTCGCTTCGTCGAGTGCTAATCGCATATAATTCGCATCGATGTCATAACCCACAGTGCCATATAAATATATTTTACTCGCCATCAGCTTTTCTCCATTATTCGATTAATGATGTCATCGACTCGGACGTCCCACGTTGAGACTTCCAAGAGGATTTTGGTTTCTAGTTCTTCGGGTTTGCACTCGGTGACGTTGAGCAGTCTGTCGATCGAGTCCATGATATGCGTCTGCGTGAGTTCGTGAACGTCACAACCCTCAGCGAATCCGGCAGCCTGTGCAGTTGTCACGCAAGGACGCAAAGCCTCCTCGACCTTTTCTCCGAATGTGTCATAGAACAATTCGAGCCAACTGATAAAGTTCGCCTCGCGGTTCGCGGCTTGTTTCGCTTTGGT
>Ga0209757_10000136_pt1 | contig 19336 bp, 32 predicted proteins | sample ETNvirome_6_1000_FD_185472 | JGI IMG/M metagenome (GOLD analysis project Ga0209757, IMG submission 185472) | Marine viral communities from the Pacific Ocean - ETNP_6_1000 (SPAdes) (version 2) | ecosystem: Environmental > Aquatic > Marine > Oceanic | place: Pacific Ocean | collected 2013-06-19 | reverse complement strand
CCCGGTACTACGTCCAGGCTCCCGCCGCCGGCGGCGGTGCCGTCGAGATAACCTCCGGCCTTCTCCACGACCTGACCTCTGCGCCCAGCCCGACCTCTGACTGGTATTCCTTCATCGAGAATATGGTCACTTATCTGATGGTGGCCGGCAATAGCTATACCCTCAAGGAGCGCAACCGCTCCGGCAGGGTGTCCGCGCTCTACCACCTCCGGCCCGACCGGGTCCGGATCATCGGCGGGGACCACGGCGCCGAGGGCTATGTCTATACGGTCGGCGGGAAGGACTACTCCATCCCACGGGAGGACATCTGCCATCTGGCGCTGCCGAATCCCGGCGGCGACCTTTATGGCTTGTCTCCCCTCCAAGTCCTGGCGCGGAACGTCAACCTCGATCTGAACATGACCGACTTCGCGAAGGTCTATTTCCAGAATGCCGGAGTCCCGTCCGGGCTTCTCAAGATCAAACGGCGCCTCAATACCCAGGAGGAAGCCTCGACCATCCGCTCCCGTTGGCGGTCCCAATTCGGCGGGAGGAACAACTTCCACCGGATCGCCATCTTAGACGAGGATGCCGACTATGTCCCGATGGCTAATTCCCCGAAAGACATGGCCCTTCCCGAGCTCCACGACCTGACCGAGTCCCGCATCTGCGCGGTCTTCGGCGTCCCGGCCATCCTGGTCGGTGCCAATGTGGGGCTTCAACGCTCGACATATTCCAACTACCGCGAGGCCCGGCTGGCCTTTCACTCGGAGACCTTGGAGCCGATGGTCAGCAGAATCCTCCGGCATATCAACCGGAATATGTTTAATGAATACGCCGGCAACGAGTCATTGACGGTGGACTGGGCCGAGATGCGGTCCGGACTTGACGACCGGGAGGCGATGACCTCCAGGGTGACCGGCTTGTTCGCCGGCGGTATCGTGACATTGAACGAGGCCAGGGAACAACTCGGCCTGGTCGCCGTGGCAGACGGCGCACTCCGGAGGATACCGGCAGCGATATTTGAGGTGCCCGAAGGAGCGATGGCTCCGGTCGCCGTTGGCGCCGCTCCGGTCGAGGAGTCCTTACCGATCGGGATGTTCAAGGAAGAACTCCCGGCTCTGAAGGCGCCGAGGGTGGCGAGACGGGCCGGGATATTACGCCGCCAACTCCTGGAGGACCGGGAGGAGGAGACCGACCGGATGGCGAAGCAAGTCCAGCGTCACTTCCGTGGACTCAGGAACCGGGTGGACGGCATCCTTGGCCGGTGGATGGAGCGCGACAGTTCCGAATCCAAGGACTTCCCGTCGGGCTTTGATCCCTCGATGTTGGATTTACCGGACGGGATACCCGACCTCCAGGCCATCATCGAGCAAGCCATGACCCGCATGAGCAAGAAGACGGTGGACGCCATCAACGCGACCGGAGTCGCCGGGACGTTGGAGTGGACGGAACGGCTGCCCTTTGTGGAGTCGGTCCTCGTCCAGGCTCCGGCCAGGGCGGCGATGATCCACTCAACGACCAATCGGGCCATCCAGCGGGGAGTGACCATCGCCCTTGAACGGGGCTATTCCATCGCGCAACTGGCGCGGGGAGTCCCGACCGCCGACCCTCCCTTCCCAGGTCTCCGGTCCATCCTGACCGAGACCGAGAACCGCTCCCGGCTCATCGCGAGAACGGAGGTTATGAGAAGCCAAAACCTGACGAGCGTCGGCTTTTTCAAGGAGCAAGGCTTCTCATATGTCCGCGCCGACGATGTAGACGGCGACCCGGATGATAACTATGTTGACCCTGGCGACCCATACGGGCGGACATGCGCCGAGCGTAACGGCCAGATATACACCGTAGAGGACGCCGCGAACATCGACGACCATCCCAACGGGACGCTGAACTGGCAACCGATGCCCCGGAATTACAAGCCGGAGGAGACCGCATGATCAACAAGTTCTATATCTCTGACGCGAAGGTCTTGGATGACCGCGCCGGCATCGTTGAGGCGTATGTGAATACGATGGGAATCAGGGATGCCGATGGGGATATCATCGACCCTGCCGCCTTCGATAACAGCATCCGGGCCAACCTTCCGATCCCCGTCCTGGCCGGACACGACCAATCACGGCTCGTCGGGAAGGTCTTATTCGCTCAATCGGAACAGACTGGCAACGGGGACGAGCATCGGCTATATACCAGGATGCAGATGAACATGGATACCCAAGCCGGCCAGGAGACGTACTCAAACATCGCGGGAGACTATATCCGCGAGTGGTCCGTCGGCTTCAATCTTCCCGAAGGTGATGCGGTCGCATACGATCGGAATGGGAAAGAGACCACGCGCCGTATCTTGAACCTGGACTGGGTCGAGGTCTCTGCCGTCATCCGTGGGGCTTCGCCCTCCACATCGACCATAGCAGCCAAGACTTTGAAGGCTCCGGACACATATGCGACCAGAGAAGCAGCCGAAGCCAGGGCAACCGAGCTCGGATGTTCAGGGTCACACTCGATGATGGTCGAGGGCGAGGACGTTTTCATGCCCTGCCGGACTCATACCCGATACCAGGCAGTCACCGAGGGGAACGAATACACAGCCCCGGACCCGGAGATCAAGCCCTATCCCAACTTCCACGCTTGTCGAATCCTGGAGCCGGACGCCTTCGACCGCTTCCGGACATCCTCCGAGACCATCGAGGACGGGGACTTTGATGGGAAATCAATGGAGATACTTTTCGGGCGCCATGCGGAGTCCGGGGAGTGGTCACTAACGTCTTACCGGATGCCGGTCGAGGAGTGGTCAGAGGCCGAAGCGAAGGCATTCTGCCGCGCCCATGACGGCATCCTGTTCGAGCCAGCCAGCGAATCCATGTCGGACGATCCAGTTGGCGCCGCCTCTGACACGGTTGAATTGACCGCCTCGGACACGGCCAGCCAGCGGTTACGCCTTGCCCGGATGCGCCTTGAATTACAAATAGACCGATAAGGAGTATCAAATTGGATACCAAAGAAATGAGAAACCAAGCTGGCGCATTGCTTGACCAGGCCCAGACGGCCATCGAGCAAGGCGAATTGGACACCTTCCAGCGTTTGGCCGAGGAAGCCCAATCCACGATGGAGAAGGCTGACCAGGCCGATGCCGCCGCCTCTCAGGTCCGGAAGCTCCGCGGGGAATTCAACCAACCGCTGAACAGCATCCCGGTCACATCGAACGATGTCGCGATCTACGACCCGATGGACAGCACCGCCAGGATCAAGGGCGATTATAAACCGGCGTCATTCATCAAGGGACTGCCGGCGATGGCCCAGCCGTTGTGGGTCCAGGAGCAGATGGGCGACAACGTCAAGGACGAGGCCCGGTTCATGTCCGATACCTTCGTCAAATGGCTTCGGTCACCTTCCGAGGATATGTTCTGGAAGACGGCCAGCCCGGACGAGGTCAAGGCCATGCAAGAGGACACCGACGCCGAGGGCGGGTTCTTCGTGCCTGAGCAATTCATCAACCAAACTATTCACGACACCGGAGTCCCAGGCTCCCAGCTTCGGGACATCTGCACCGTCATCCGGGTCGCATCCAAGGACGGGTATCTCCCGACCATGGCATCGGCGACCTGGGCGGCAATAGCAGAGGAAGCGGCGCCGACCGAGTCCACGCCGGTCGTGGGCCAGGTGACCTTCTCTATCGAGAAGTCCGGAGGGCTGGTCAAGGTCAGCCGCGAACTCCTGGACGACTCGGCCATCAACCTCCCGGCCTTGCTTTCGCAGGTATTCCAGGAGGCCGCTGGACAGTTTGAGGACGTCGGGATCATATCTGGAAATGATACGACCCAATACGCCGGCATCATGTCCGATGGGGACGTTGCGTTCTACACGATGGCTAACGCCACCTCAGTCGTAGGGGCTGACTTGATTGGGACCTATTACGCCCTCAACGCACAGCACCGGGCGAATGCTTCGTGGGTTATGAAATCTTCCATCGCGGCGCTCGTCAACTCGATCGCTATAGCTGCCGCCGGGGTCCATAGCATCCCAAGCCTGACCGCCGCGCCGGCGGACTTCATCCTCGGAAAGAGGAACGTCTTAACCGATGTAACGTCTGGCTTGGGCGGCACCATTACCAGCACCGAGAAGATTGCCATCTTCGGAGACTTCAAGTCCTACTATATTTTCGATCGGGTGGGCTTCACCATCCGGAGAAATGACAGTCTATACATGGGCAACGACCAGGTCGGCTTCTTCGCAAGCCGCCGCGGTGACGGTCAAGTCGGCCTCGCCGCCGCATTCAAGATCCCACGCGCCGCCTAATCAGCGGTCCGCGGTCATCGGCTCCCGCGTAACAAAGAGCTGACGATTCGGCGACAACGCCGTGTACAACCTGGGGGCGGGGCTACGGTCCCGCTCCTCAACCAAGGAGGACGATATGCCCAAAGTAACTTGCATCCAGAGCTTTTCTTCTGGGGACGGGATCGCCTACCAGTCCGGCGTGGAGTACGACGTTCCGGCGGCGACCCTCAAAGCCAATCCCGATTACTTCAAGAAGCAAGCCGGGACCGCCGAGAACAAGATGGAGGACACCGTCGAGGACAAGTCCGCCGGTGGTGACGAGGAAGCCGTGGAAGCCGAGGCCACTGAATAGTGGCGACTAGGCACACATATGCCACGGCTGACGACCTCCGGGACTACCTGGCGGGGACTTCGTTCTCCTCCGGGTGGACGAGTGACGCCGGGAGCATCCGGCGAATCCTTGAAGCTGCGTCCCGGCGGATCGATCTTTACTGTGAGGGTGGGACGTTTGGGCCGCTAACCGAGACTCGGCTTTATGACATCGGGTCCGGATCGTTGGTCCAGTCTCCTCAATATGCGGTATTAGCTGGGACGGACGCCATCGCCACCACGGTCGCCTTGGCAAACGTCATCCCGCTGGACGGCTGGCTGGTCTCCACGACAACGGTGACGGCATACGACGACACCGACCGGGGGGCGAGTACGGTCTTGACCGAAGGCTACGCCAACGACTTCTTTCTGATGCCTTACAACTCCGCGCCCAAAACCATCTTCAAGTTGAACGAGGACACATCGAACACCCTGGACGCCGGCCAGCAGACCTTGAGCATCCTGGGGAGTTGGGGATATACCGCGGACACATTGTCCGTCACGACGGCGGACGCTATAGGCTCCACGACGGCGACCTCCATCAGCGTGACCAGCGCCGCCGATCTGGGACCGGCCCAGGCCATCTTGATCGACTCTGAACAACTCTATATAACCGCTATCAGCGGCAATACCTTGACGGTCGAACGTGGCGTCAACGGGACGACGGCGGCCACTCATTCGGGAGGAGCGAGTTTGACCCGGTACGATTATCCGGAGCTCGTCGTCCAAGCGTGTCTCGATATAGCGAAGCTGACATTCCGCAACCGAGACCTGGGATCGGCTGGGAGTATCGGCGCCGGGGAGATGTCGATGACGGTGGCCGAGAGTGAGGTCCGGTCGGTGCTGATGACCCTGGCGGATTTCCGGGTGACCGGGACGAGCAACGGGGTGATCTTCTGATGGCTGAACCATTCGGCGTCCACTTTGAGGTCACCGGCCCTGTCTTTGACGGAACTGGACTCCGGGCCATGCAGGGAATCGTCAACCGGGGGCTCCTGGATATTGCGACCCTGGAAGGGGCCAACAAGGTCAAAGACCAGTTGTATGGGCCTCCGGCCTCGCAGTATTGGCAGTCTAGTAAAAGCGAACGCCACGGCGCCCATACCCGCGACCTCAAGCGGCGGGTCGCCGCCAGTCTACCGTCCGATAATCTGGCCGTTTTCAACGCCGGCGGCGTCCACTATGCCCCGAAGATCGAGGCGTTGTATGGCATGTTTGCGAAGGCCACCGCCGCCATCGAACGGGACAAGGCCGCCTTATATCATAAATACATCGGCGGGGCTTTGATCGAGGCATTCGATTGAGCCGGTCGGGAGCATTGGACAGGATCGATGTGCTTTTATCGACCATCACCGATCCGGTATTCACCGCGGTCATACGGGCCGAGCCTCTGGCGTTGTCCGGGACTCCGGTCCTGGCGTACTGGGTCCAGGCGCGGACCAACGGATGGCAGACCCTGGGGGATATCGGCTCGACCACGACCATCATGGTCCGGGCTTATTTCCGGCTCCAGGCGTCGGCAGATGTCCGGGAGAGCATCGAACTGGAGTTATGGGACGCGATGGTGGAGGTGGATTCCAAACTCCGCTCCGACGCCAACCTTGATGATAATTGCACCGACTCCACGGTCGGGTCAGCCACGGTCGCAACGCTCGATATGGGCGGGGCTTTATATAGGACGGCGACGATCCCTTTTGACATCCAGATTTATGAGGAAGTGACCATCACTCCATAGGGAGAGGAAATGGCAAAGAAAAGCGGACTCGGCCAACAGATATTCGTCAACGGCTACGACCTGAGTGGGGATGTTGCGGCAATCAATAACGCTGGATCACCACGCGACCTCCTGGACGCAACGGCTCTGAACGCCTCGGCCCACGAGAGGTTCGTTGGGTTATCGGATGGGAACCTGGGGGTCTCGTCTTGGTTCAACGATGCGACCGAGCAAGAACATGCTGCCTTCTCAGGTCTGCCGACCACCGACCGGATCGTGACCTGGGCCTTTGGGGCGACCCGCGGGGATGTTGCCGCCTGCCTGGTCGCCAAGCAATTGAATTACGACGGGACCAGAGGGACGGATGGGTCGTTATCTTTCACGATTGACACCCAGGCCGCATCGGGGGAGCCCCTGGAATGGGGCAACACCCTCACGACCGGCAAGGAGACCCACTCGTCGGCAGCCGTTTCGGACAGCCGGGACGATGGGGCTACAACGGGATATGGGCTGGTGGGCATCCTATCAGTCACCGATGTCGATTCCGGAACGGTGACCGTGAACATCCAGCAATCAGCCGATAATGTGACGTTCGCAAATATTTTAGGTTTCGTGGCGGTCTCCGCTGCCGCGGCTCCGACCGCTCAGAGGTTGACGCTCAGTGGGGCGATATTGCGATATCTCCGGGTATCGACCACCGGCACCTTCAGCAACTGCGATTTCTGCATGGTCACTAGGAGAGGCACCCTCCAAGATGACGTCTCACTGAACCCGTAAAAGATCATGTTCGACTATCAATGCAAACTCTTGCGGGTCGTGGACGGCGACACCATCGACGTGAATATCGACCTTGGATTCAGCGTCTGGCACAAGGCGCGGGTCCGGATGTTAGGCATCGACACGCCGGAGTCCCGGACCCGGAACCTGGCGGAGAAGGCTCTTGGAAAAGCCTCCAGCGCCCGATTGAAGGAGATGCTGACCCGGAAGAAGATCAGGATCGAATGCTCGAAAGAGAAGGGGAAGTTCGGGCGGGTGTTGGGGATAGTATTCGCCATGGACCGGGACGGCGCCGAGATCAACTGCAACGATCAGTTATGTGTAGAAGGCCACGCCAGGCCGTATTTCGGAGGGAAGAAGGTCCCGTGGGTGTAATGAATGGCCGAGGAAGAACGGAAACCGGACAAGCCGGAAGATCCGAATCAAAAAATTCAAATGACTTCCGGGGATATCGTCCGCCTCGTAATCGCGGCACCCGTGGTTTTTGTTTGGTTATTTTTGGGGAGTCGCATCATAATTTCAGCCAGTACATCGATGGCCGTCCTGGAGAATATCGAGCCCCTACTCCTGGCCTTATCCATCCTTACTATCCCGGTAACGGCCATACTCGCTAGTTTATTCAAAACCGATGGGAATGGAAAATGACCTTATTTGAGAAAATCTGCCGAATGGTCGGGGACCGGCGAATCCCGTCTTTCAGGATGCCGGCGTTCAAACGGTTCTCGGTGGGATTCGCCAACCGTCATGTGACGACGGTGGTGGTGATGGCGATCATGGTCAGTGCCGCAGCCGTCAGCGTAGGCCTTTATTTCGCGATCAAGGATGTTACCAGTTCGACCTATAACTGGCCGGAGCCAGCCGAATACCAGGTCACCGCCGATGGACTTCAGACGATGGGAAAGAAAAACCCGGACTACCCGGACGGGACGGAGTCGCAGACCTTATCCATTCGACTCGGCGACGGGGTCCGTATATCGACGCTAAGGATAAAGAACTCCGACGTTGGCCGCACTGGCATCGCCAAGGCATTGGACATCTCCCCGCTGACCACGGCAGTGACAGGTGCAGCGGCCTACTTGTGGGTGGGCAATCTGACCATCACTAACAGTTCATTTCCCACGTTTGCCTGGGAAAACTCAGAGGTAGGGACGCTCAATATAGGGATGTTGTGCGACGGTCATACCATGTCGGCCACTGTTTCAAATACGATCCCTGATTTGGATTTATCGTCAGAGAGGCTAGCCTCGGTCTATGAGGTGGACTCCACCATTACCGATCGGATTCAAGTCCATATCACGGGAAATTCAGGAGCCTACGTGGAAAATCTGATCATCGAAAACCTCGCCGCCTGGAACGGCGCGGCCTCCTTCAACCGCATGAAGATAGGCACGGCAACCATAAATAATTCGAACCGCGTGGGTGACGGGAGTGGAGTGGACTCGGCCAGTTGCGTCATCGGAAGCAGTGTTTCTTCAAGAGTTATAAATAATTCGATGCAAGACCGCCCGATCAAGGTCAGGTAGTGTGCAGTGATACGCCGCCAGAACAAACTGGTCCGCTGGCTGAACTGCCATCTTGGGATACATCAATGGCAGCTATGTGGCTGCGGGTCACATCCGGCCATGTGCATCTGGTGCCTGAAGGTTAGCTGATGAACGTCCTACTTTCAAAGATCAGGCCACAGGTCTTCCTATCCATCGTCTGCGGAACGGTGGTGGCGATAACGATCTCGTTCATCGCCTGGCAACTCCAAAGTATAGAAATCATCACCGGCGTGGCGGGGTCCGTGTTCGGGTTCCTCGCCGGAATAAGTAGCAAATTGCTAGAAGCCGAATGAGATATTTAAAGACCATGACGAGCGGCGCCACACTGATGGCGCTGGGGGTCCACTTCATCGAGGACGTGTCCTTGATCAGCATTGGCCGGTGGCTGCCGTTGCCCTGGTGGGCTGCATACGCCATCGGGATCGGATTCAGTTGGTTGATGCTGGCCGGGATCATAAACCGGCTGGAACACCGGAAGGAGCAGTTGACCACGTTATGAGAATCCTCTGTTTTATCGGTCTCCACGATTGGCGTCTTGAGGGCTGGTCCGGGCGGGTCTGCTGCCGTTGTGATCACCGGGAGATCCTGATCTATACCTCGGCTGACGGCGCGGTCTGGGAGCGGGTGACATGAAACCTCTCCAGCTTGGTCTCAGTCTGATCCCGGTGGCGATCATCGTCATCGGACTGATCGGTTGGGTCGTGACCCTCCGGGGCAATATAGACGCGGCCATCGGGAGCATCGAGGAATTGCAGCAGTCCCAATACGACGATGCCGACCTGGTCGAGAGGGTCCAAGACCTTGCCATCCAAGCCGAGGAATCAATGACAAAGGTCATGTGGGTGATGGAGGAATACGGTCCGGCCATCGAATCGATCAGAGACCGGGAGTTAGACACCGAGATGGCTGATAGGGTATCCGACATAGTGACCCGGCAGGCGGTGGTCGAGAACGAGATGCGCCAGATCATGTCGGATCATCAAGGCTTCGCGGATGTGCTTTACGAGCTCGGCGAGTCCGGTCTGATCGAGCGCCGGGAATACGGGAACTACAAATGACGACCCATTGGAAGGCCGCAAGACCAAGGGATACCCATTGGCGGGAGGCATCTTGCCGGGAGGTGGGATGTGGTCAATATTTGAAAGGATGGCAGACCGTTTTGCCGGCCAACGATACCGTCAACGCTGGATATATCCGGCGGTCTGGCATGGGCTTCCGGGAGGAATCTGAGGGCCAGCTTATCCGGTTCATCTTCGAACCAGGCCAGGAATGCTTCAAAGGTCGGGCCGGCGAACATAGGACGCCGGTCGAGCGGGACCCTATCCTCTGGCGTGATAACCTAGTGATGGCTCCGCTGGAATGGCTGGACAGTATGAACGACGACCTATATCAGATAAAGGCTAGGAATTAGGAGGACGTTATGGCAAAGGAATCAGGACTAGGATTCAGTGTGATAGTGGACGATTCAGCCGGGTCGGCCAGGACGATCAGCAACGATATCACAAATCTGGATTTCGCCACGCCGAGAGAAGAACAAGATATCACCGGCCTCGACAAGTCGGCCAGGGAACGGCTATTGCTCCTGGCGGACTTCTCGGTCACTTTCAACGGGGTCTTTAACGATGCCTCTAATATGAGCCACGATGTGTTTAAGACGGTCCCGTCGTCCTCTGTGGCTCGAACGGTGACCATGGCAATCTCCGGCCAGACCCTAGCGTGCGAGGCGTTCTTCTCCGACTACGCCTTGAGCCGGTCGTCTTCCGGGGAGTTGACCTGGTCGGCTCCTGGCGCTTTATCCGGAGGCGCCGTCCCGACGTGGGCCTAAATGGTTGCGGTCAATGGAGTGAAAGCCAAGAAGGGCTTTCGGCTCCCTGAGAGGACTGCCCGGATCACGTTTGAGGGTACTGATTACGACGGGGCCGAGATACGGGTCCTATTGAGCGTCAGCTTCGCCCAGTTCATCGCGCTGCGCGAATCGGCCCAAGGCGAGGATCAAGAGGGCATGGCTCGGCTATTCGGTGAGACTGTCCTGATGGACTGGAACCTTGAAGATGCCGATGGCGCTCCGCTCTCGGCTGATGGGGATGGGATGCTGATGATACCTTTGGACCTCGCCAACCTGGTCGTCCAGCATTGGGTCGAGGAGGTTGCCGGAGTGCCGAGCCCTTTATCCGGGCAATCCGGAGATATAAGCACGTTGGCGGCGGCATCGACCGCGATGGAAACCGAATAACCAAGCCGTGGGAACTAGAAGAGGCCGAATTGATTGACGGTCTCTGCCAGAGATATTCCTGTTTACCGTCCCAACTCATGGAGGAGGACGCGACGATCCTCCGGATGGTGGCGATAGTCCAGGAGGGACAACCAGAGGGCGATGGCTAACGACGTTGAAATAAAGGTTACTGCCGACACATCGAATGCCCAGGCCGGAATCACGAAGGTAAAAACCGGCTTCCAGGGCATGAAGGATAGCATCGTCAAAAACCGGAAGGCCATCGGCCTCGGTATCACGGCGTTGGGTGTCGGGATCGAGGGCTTGGCTAAGTCTCAACAAGGGCTGACCGAGTCAAGTCGGAAGCTGGCGAATGCGACCGGAATGTCCGAGCAAGAGATCCGGGGCATGGCGACCAGTCTCAGCAACGCCACATTCCCATTGGACTCGGCCCTCCAATTGATGACACTGGGAGCGCAGCAAGGTCTTGATAGCGCCGACGCTCTCAAACAGTATGCCGCGTTTTGGGATACGGTCGGAGATGCCACCGGGTTATCCGCTGAGGCATTGGCGAAGTCCGGCGCGGCGTTGGCGGCTGTGGGCATCGAGGTCGGGAATGAAAGCGAGCTCCTCGGAGCCTTCGGGTTAATCACCCAGGAAAGCACCTCCACGGTCCAAGAGTTCCTTGACGGTATATCGAAGCTGGCTCCGGAAATGTCCGCGATGGGTCTCTCGGTCGATGAGGCCGCGGTCATTATGACCACGATGGAGCGGGAGTTGGGCCTGACCGCAAGGACTGCCCGGACCGAGTTCAAAGAAGCCCTGGAGAAATCCGAGACCGGCCTCGCCGGCGTGTTGGAACAACTAGGCTTGAACGAGTCTCAGTTGGCCACTTACCGGACCAAGCTGGAAGAATCGACCGGCGTCATCCAAGACAACGCCGACGCCCACGCCTCGACCAAGACGGTCATGGATAAGTTCAAATCCACTCTATCGGACCTGGCATTTGCCAATGGGGCGCTGATCGAGAAAGCATCGTTGTTGGCTCCGATACTCATGGCGACGGGTCCGGTGGTTATGGGCTTCTCCGGCATCATGGGATTATTGAACGGGATCACCCTGACCTCGACCTTCTCCTTCATGGGTCTCAACGTGGCGATGCTTCCATTAACAGCAATCATTATAGGAATTGGTTTAGCGATTGCGGCGGGCATCCTGATCTGGAAGAATTGGGACACCATCATCAACGCCCTCAAAAAGACCCTGGACGTTCTGAAGGCCACTTTCAACACCGTCTTCAATTTCATCAAAGAGATCGTGAGCAAGGTCTTCACCAAGATCACGGACATCTATAACAGCAAGCTGGGATGGATTCTCCCATACGGCCCACTGATTAAAGCCATAATATTCCTCAAGAATAACTGGGAAGAGATTTGGAACGGCATCAAGGCCACTTTCGACACGGTCACCGGTGCCTTGATAGGGACATTCCGGACGGTCAAATCGACCATCCTGGGCATCTGGGATGGGCTGGTGGCCGGCATCAAGGGCGGGATAAACAGCGTGATCGGGGCGATTAACCTATTCATCCGGGGGATCAACTCAATCAAGATCAGAGTGCCTGGCGTGGATATTCCCCTGGTCGGGCGAGTCGGCGGATTCTCGGTCGGGATGCCTAACATCCCGGAGATTCCCAGCCTGGCAAAGGGTGGTATCGTAAGCCGCCCAACCCTGGCGATGCTTGGAGAAAGTGGCCCGGAAGCGGTCGTCCCATTGGGCCGAAGTGGCGCCGGTATGACCGTCAATCTCGTCATCAACGGGGACATCAACGGCATGGATGACTTTGAGCAGAAAGTCACCTCGGTCATCCGGGACGCCGTCCTGGGCGGCGGATTCTCCGGCGTATTGGCGAGGGCTTAATGGTCGTTGCAACGTATAAATTACAGGTGGACTGGAACAACGACGGTGACTGGGGAGACACCGGCGAGGAGATCGACATGGGCCGGGTCCGCGGTATCACTTGCTCATTCGGTCGGGACCGGGCCAGCCAGTTGACCGGCAAGTGCAAGGCCGGCAAACTCACAGCTACGCTAGACAATCGGTCCGGGGACTATAACCAGTTCAATTCCGACTCGCCTATATATGGCAACATCCTCCCAGGTCGTCCCGTCCGGCTCCTGGGGACTTCGACTACCCAAAGCGACCAGGCCATCTGGCAAGGCTTCTTGACCCGGATCACGCCGCAAGTATTCCTGGGCGGGGACGCTACGGCCATCCTTGAGGCCACCGGGCCGCTGGGCCAGATCAACCTCGACCAGATCGAGGTGGCGATGGTGACCTCCCAACGCACCGACCAGGTAGTGGACGACATCCTGGACGCCGCCGGATGGGGCGCCGGCAGCAGCTACCGGACCCTGGACACCGGCAAGACGACCATCACGCGCTATTGGAAGTCCGCGACCTATACCGTCCCGTCTCTCCAGGAGGTCGAGTCCACCGAGGGCGGATTCATCCGGGAAGGGAAGAATGGCAAGATCATCTTTGATAACCGCCATCACAGGTTGGCCGGCGTGGGGCTGACCAGCCAGGCGACCTATTCCGACGCATCCGGTGCGGCCAGGGTATATTCCGGCCTCACTATGGATGATCCATTACCCCATATATTCAATATTTTTGAGAGTGATGTCCAGACCTACACGACCGCCAGCGTGGCCGTCCTCTGGACCCTCTCGGAGACCGGCGCCAGCTCCCCGGCCATCTCTCCCGGCGTGGCCCGGACATATATCGCCCGATATCCGACCTCGGCCACGGTCAATTCGGCCAGGGGAGTCGCCGTGTGGACGACCACCGCCTCGACTACGGACATGACGGCCAACGCTGCCGCCGATGGGTCCGGCACTAACGTGACCTCGGACATCGGGATCTCGGTCAGCAAGTCCTCCGAAACGATGGAAATCACTCTCACGAACAACGGGAGCGTAACCGCCTACATCACCAAACTCCAGGCCAGGGGGACGGCTATCAGCGCCGACGACCCGGCCTCGATCAAACAAGAGGATGCGACCAGTAAGACGGCATTCGGGAAACGCACCTGGCCGAGCCGTACCAAGTTCATACCCGATACGAGCGAGGCGCTGGACTGGGCGGACTTCAACCTTTCGATCTACAAAGACCCGACCGCCGTCCTGCGTATGACCTACTTCGCCAACCGGGACACCAACGCGATCAACGAGATGCTGGACCGCGACATATCGGAGCGCGTCACCGTGGTCGCCGAAAATACCGCGGACCTCTCCATCGACCGGGACTTCTTCATCGAAGCGGTCAATCACCAGATAACCGCCGACCGCCTCCACAAGGTGACATACCTCCTGTCGGACGCGGTCCAGTTCAGTGATTTCTGGGTGCTGAATACCTCGGCCCTCGGAACCTCGACCAGGCTGGCTTACTGATGGCAGATGATTACATCGTCCAGCACCAAGATCTCCAGCCGGAACCGTATCTGACGATGGTCCAGCGGATGTATATGGGGATGGGATTCGGCCCACTATCGGAACCGACCGAGGCCAACACCTCCGGTACGGTAGCGGCCCGGATCAATCATGGCCGGTGGATCGTGGATTGTCCGGGCTGCAATAGCGCCCTCGTTGTTGACCTCTCCGAGCTGGTATTCATGTGCGTGGAATGTGGGAACAACCATAATGATGGGAAATGGTTCCAGGTGACCGTCCCGTCCAACCGGAAAGCCATCGAGGCCGAGTTACTCAAACGGCCCTGGAACGGGCGCAACCCTGCCGAGGCGGTCAACCGGAATTGGGAACCAGGGGAGACCCTGGCAACGCTAAAACAAGAAAATACCGACCACGGCATAGGAGCTTAGAATGGCCTGGACGACACCAAAAACGTGGGCCTCTGGTTATGTCGTTTTGGCGGCTGATTTGAACACGCACCTTCGTGATAATCTCAACGTGACTGCGCCGGCGGTCATGTCCAGTCAAGGTGATGTGATATACGCGTCGGGAGCCAACACGCCGGCCAGACTAGCCAAGGACGCGAATGCCACGCGATCCCTTACCAATACCGGGTCCAGCAATAATCCGGCATGGGCGCAAGTAGCTCTGGCGACGGGAGTCTCCGGGACCCTGCCGGTAGGGAACGGCGGCACCGGCCAGACCAGCTTGACGACCGGGGCCATCCTCATCGGGAATAGCACCTCGGCGGTGACGATGGTCACGCAAACGACCAAGGGCCAAATCCTAATCGGCGACGGTTCCGGCCCTCCGCAGATGTTGGCAGTCGGCTCAAATGACCAGGTCTTGACCGCCGATTCCGGGGAGACAACTGGGGTTAAATGGGGAGCCGCGGCTGGTGGCGGTGTCGCCCTGGCCGCTACAGACTTCGCATATATCACGTTACTTGGAGGCTGAATGGCTATTGGAGACGCAGTTTGTCTATTGATGGGCACAGGTGTCACAAATTATCAACCCTCGGCTGGCGTTGAGGTTATGATAACGTTCGTCGTGACCACTGGTGCGACTGGAGCCAATGATTTGCACTATTACGACGGAAGTAACGATGATGACATCATCCGCCCTTCCACCTATACCTCTCTGCCACATGCCGACAATTCTCAAATATCCCACAATGTCTATAATACGAGGCTGGGTGTTACCAACAGCCTGTATCTCAGGAAACTAGGAACCGCCGAATATGCCGGTGTGTCCGGTGTGCAGACAGGAGCGTAATGATGGCTATTGGCGATATGTTCGCAGAGTTCAAAACCAGCGGGCAAGTTCGGCAACCCTCCTCGGGAGTTGAGGAAAAAGTGACGTCCGTGTCATTCCAGACCGCGGCGGAGGTTCCGTCGATATACGACGGCTCCGCTTCCCTCGCCGTGTACACTTTGAGCACCACGACTGGAGGGCTGAATAGCGAGGTCGCATCGACTAATATGGCCGCTTACAATCTAGGCTGGATGATCAATAATGCCGTATATTTTAAGGATGTGGCGGGTTCAGCCAGAGTCGCCATCACAGGAGTCCAGACCAATGCGTAAAACCCGCGGGACTTTCCCAGAAATGGCATTGATTGAAGATGGCAAGCCAGGGACCATAACGCCCATTGCCGGGAGGATGGAGGACGCCGAGCCGGAGGACATCGCGGTCCGGGCCTGGGAAATGAACCAGATCCTCTCCGACGCAAACTGTAACTGCGTGGGCCATGCGAAAGGTCTGCATGAAGCACCTGACAATCCCGGCAGTAAACACCGGGACGAGTATTTTGCGGCAGACCTTCAAGAGCTTGCCGCTCGCTCACTCGTCCATACGATCCAAGGCTTCGACGGCCCTTACGAGGTATCAATCAACCTGGAAACGCTAACTTGTGAGGTTGACGATGAGGGCGAAGTCTGTGTCTGGATTTATGAGGAATCCTAAATGGAAGACCTGGGAGTCCTGGCCGAGATAGTCGGACCCATCGGAGTCCTGGTCGTGGTCGTGGCTTGGGCTATAATCTCCCGCCGGCAGAACGGGCAGTCCGACCGATACCGCGTACTGGTGGCTAAGTTGGACACCTTGAAAGAGGATAGCGGAGAGATCAAACGCGATATCCGGGAGCTCCGGTCCGGCCTCGTTCATCACCTGGAAGACCACGCCAACGCCTAGAATTCATCTACCCCACTCCTTGAGCAGCGACCCCGGCGGAACCACCTCCCCGCCGGGGCCGTTGTTTTTTTGCAAAAGAAAAGCCCCCGGCAATGCCGAGGGCTTAGTGGTAGGATTTATAGATTCCGTAGAGCGGTTGGGTTGAAGTATCGATCCCTTTCAATCTTTAGACCACCGGGGCCGACCGCATCCTCCAATTCTTCCAACCCCCAATAGCCCAATTCCCTTTCAAGGCCGTCTACGAGACCGTAAAACAACCGGCAATCGGGATTATATTCGACGGCGTACCAAGTCCATTTTGTCCACGGAGTAAAGAATTTAACCTGTGCGATTGCATCCATCCCTTGTCCGATTGTCGATCCCTGCGCCGGCAGAGCCTTCAAGTTTTCTTTGGTTAATAGTTTCATCTCTTACCTCCTTTAATTATTGGCGGGATCGACCCACCATCCAGACCCGGTCCCTCCCCATCCATCCTGAAGGGCGGCGATAAGCACCTCCCTTGGCACCATTGCGACTATCTCATCGCCCTTAAATATGGTCATCATGGGTTCATTGGATAGATAGCCAAAACCTAACGAGATATGTTCCTGGGTTACCGGACAATGAAATTCAAGGCTTGGATGTTTTGTCGGATAGGAATAGTCATCAAGTGCCATCTCTATACCTCCGCATCCAGGGCTGACTCCAGATCGAACCAAATGGCCTCGCCCACTTGGACGGGCGCCGGATGCTCGGCGTTGATCAGGTCGGCCCGATATCGCCAGACCGTCCCATCGGCCTCGGTGTACTCCCCGCCAAGGTCCAGCCGTTCCTTGATCTTTCTCCGTTTCCTCTTACGGCTCGACCAGAGCGCACTTTGTTGGCGTGGTCGTCCTCGTTGGGTCATTCTTCCTCCGGTGGGATTATCAAGATATAGCCGACATCATCGGATATGACCTCCTCCCAACAACCTTTACAACATTCGACGCTATCGCTGAAAGTAGTCATTGCCTCGCAACAACTGGTAAATCCTTCCTTGTTGACGGTTGCCATTTTGCCTTTCATCTCAATCTCCTTGGGCTTATCGCCTACCCTCCGGAGAGGGTTTCGGCCCGGAGCCACCGGGCCTCATCAGGACGGATTAAAGGAAACGCTCGTTGATGATCTCTTTGAGATTCCCGGTTTCGGAGTATTGTTTCCGGACTTGTTCAGCCATGGTTGGAGAATATGGCACCTTCCAGAGCATGTATTCCCCATCCTTATGGCTTGTGAGGGTATAGGCGATTCCCTTCTTGCAGGCCTTTTTCCAATCATCATTCTCGATCCATTCGGTGAGAAGTTGGCCGATGAACGAGTCATATGTCATGGAGTAGGACTCTCCGGGATATGGGATGGTCAGACAAAATTCCTTGAATTCCTTCTCCAGTTCACGGTCCATGAACCGGGGATGATTATCTCCCCCACGCCCTTCATTCTTTACATCCGCTGCCTTCTTTCCATCTATATATAGGCTTGCGGTGAAGGCCGTTGTTCCTTCGGACATATGCCATGCGATCTTGACGTTCTTCAGTTGTATGGATTCCTTCGTCATTCCAGCCATTAGATTCCCACCTCTTTTTTATTTGGCTTCCGCCGACTCGTAGAGTTTCGGCTAGAGTGCCACCCTAGCCATCATCGGGGCGGTTTAGGTCATTCGGGTAAAGGTTACGAAGCCGAAATGGACGCCCATCTCAAAGGTCTCCCCGACTTCCAGCGTATTCAAGGCGTACATCTCGTCAATGGTCAGGCTTTCTTCGTCGGTCAGATATTCATGCAGAGGAACATCTTCGATCAGGTCGCCGTCCATTTTAATGTTGAGTGTCTTTATCTGATTATCAGTCAACCGTACTACCGTAAGCCCGGCTTCCGGGTCTCCCAACGGCATGGTATCGCCAACGGCCAGATTACGAAGGCGGTCAATCTCCTCGTCTAACATCCGCCCTTCATCTAGCCCTAAAATGTTGCCCATCCCGTCGATGGTTTGAGCCGTGACGAACTCCTCCAGGTCGAAGGTTGTTGGATTGCATTGGTACTCGGTCACTTCGATTCGCTTGGTCATGGTGTCCTCCCCTCTTGATTTACTGCTATTTCTTGTCGGATTATTACGTCAAGGGCTTCCGAATATGTCATGCCAGGATTTTGTTCCATGATTGCGAGAGCCTTGGTGTCTGACTTGTGCTGGGGCTTGGTGCGCTTGCGACCTTTGTAGGAATCAGCGATGCGGTTCGCTATCCTCTGGTCGCGGTCTTGTTTGCGGCTTCTGTAAGGCATGGTGTCCTCGGTTACTCCTCCTTGTTTTACTGCCTCAATTATAGCGGAGTCCTATCTAAAAGTCTATCGCTATAGCTACGAGTTTTCCCTTAATGGTAGACTCTTTTACCTCAGACGGCATATTTTATACTATTCTTAAAAAACCGTCGCTCTGAGAGGCCCATACAGCCGTTTTTCTAGGTCGAGTGGTACTTTACTACCTTAACCATAGTTTTTGCACCATTGATAAATAACGATATTTACGCCTAAAACTGACGATGCTATAATAGATAAACCGCGTGTCTAGGCTTATAATAGAGAGGACTAACCGAAAGGAGAGCAAATGGCAAACGAAACGCCCACCCAGCAAGTCTTGGAACTCAAGCACCATATGCCGATCGAGGCCATCCTCCGGGCGCATCTGGAGAAACACCGCGCCCGGAGGGACATGGTCGATGCTTGTTGCGCCGACCTGGGGATAGGTATCGGGACGTTCTACCGCTGGACCCGCCAGCTTGAGATAACGGTCAGGGACTAT
>Ga0209757_10000134_pt1 | contig 19761 bp, 21 predicted proteins | sample ETNvirome_6_1000_FD_185472 | JGI IMG/M metagenome (GOLD analysis project Ga0209757, IMG submission 185472) | Marine viral communities from the Pacific Ocean - ETNP_6_1000 (SPAdes) (version 2) | ecosystem: Environmental > Aquatic > Marine > Oceanic | place: Pacific Ocean | collected 2013-06-19 | reverse complement strand
TCCATGGTCCGGGATCCGTGGTTGACTATTATGGGTTAACGCCTCAAGATGAAAGACAGGACAATATTAAGAAATTTCAGTCCGACCCTAGGTGCCGGTTTCTTGTTGGAACGCCTGCTACGGGCGGCTATGGGATAACTTTGACGGCTGCAAACACCGTAATTTACTATTCTAACGGATATGACCTAGAGAAGCGATTACAGTCCGAGGACCGTGCGCACCGAATTGGTCAAAAGAAAGCAGTAACATATGTGGATATTAATGCTGAAGATACGGTTGATGAAAAAATTGTAAAATCCCTGCGTAAAAAAATTAATATAGCCTCTGAAGTACTGGGTGAAGACCTTAAAAAATGGATTTAATCACGCAAAACGTAGGATATACGCGCGAGGCGCGAAAAATTCTCAATTATAATAATTTATGTTGAACACGGTGCGTTTTTCGGTGTCCAGCTGACTTACTAACCTATGCTCCATGTCTCCAGGAAAAATTAGTAATTTATTCTCTTCAGCTTTTATTTGATATTGTTTTTTACGATCCAGTAGAGTGTATCCATCACAAGTAGTAAAATATAAGATAGCCGTTTTATTAGTAGGCTCATAATCAGTATGCCAATCACCCTCATATCTTTTTTCTTTTTTAAATGTTAGATTAGCTCGTACTTGTATAACACCTTTGCATTTTAACTTTTCTAGAATAGGAAATATTAAAGGCCAGCCTTTGGATTGAGGAACAAAATTATCATGAAAGTAATGAGTAAATAATATCCAATCGACGGAAGGCGCCCCCTCCCGCGTATACCAGGGAGTATTTTTATTATTTAAAAATTCTTTTAGTTTATTGTAACTTTCTTGATCTAAAAAATTAGATATCTCTGTATGGGGGTTCATTATTTAACGTATCTGTCTGTGCTTAATCCTAATATTGGTTTATAATTTGTCTTCCCGTTGTCATCTTTAAAGGCCATCAGATATTCCTTTCGATTACTATTTATTTCTTTCTTATAACTTACGTGTACCCAACCTGAGTTAGGTTGCCCGGGTTCATAGTACTCGAGGATTAATTGATCAAACATGAGGTTTTCTTTGACCCAGTCTGCGACCTCATTATTAGGAGTGCCAAAGATTTCAAAGTCAGCCGCTTCTCCCTTGCAATGCTGTGATTTTTCAGAACTTCCTATTTTACGCGACAAAATTGCGTTGCGATAGCCCGATGTAACGGTAACTGTGTGGTTAAAGTGGTCGCGTATGGGCTGTAGGACCCTCTCACAGAGCAATCTTAGGTTTTCCTGCTCATCCATACTAGGGTTGTTATCAAGGCCCATTCTTGTGGCTGTTTGGCTCTTTGTAAGCTCGGCCAAGCTAAAATTTTTAGATAGTTTCATTTAAAATGTGATGTGACTCAATAAAGTATAGATTAGGTACGCCATGCTAGCAATCAAAGCTCCAGTGCATGTGAGTAATATTTTTTCCAGTCTTTTTACTCGCTCTTCTATTGAATGAATCTTTTTATGGGTTAGTTTTTGCATTATTCTACAAAGCTTCTCATGCGATTCAACTCTTTGTAGAGCGTTTTGTTTAGCCATTAAGTCCTCCCCGCAATTACTTTTTCTGTAGGAGATAGTACGGCAGTCTCCGTCGGTGTCAAGTTAGTAATTGGATCTTTTCGCATTGGATGATTGGATACTGTTCTAGCAGGCATTGGTGTCTTATCTAATGGTGGTGTCTGTATTTTAGTTTGTGGTTCAGGTTCACCAAATTTAAATGGATTTATTCTAGATTTAATTGCTTTTAATCCTCTCTTAATTAGCCCTGGTTTCTTTTCTACAGGTTCTGTTTTTAAAGACTTACCTTTCCATTTATATTTAATATCTTTTAATAAATCTTTTGGATATGCATAGTCCTCATCTAAATAGAATTTTAAATCTTTATTATCTTTAGTCATACGTTCAGCTTGCTTCTCTAATATTTTAATTTTCTTTTTAAATCTAGCGTCAGAGAAATTAGCTGGTATCATTTCTCCATTCATTAATTTTCTTATTTTGTTAGCAGGCATCTGAGCATCTTTTAATATTTTTTTAATATCATACTCATCCAGATCTAATAGCAGTGCATCTTGAATAATATTATACATATCTTTTTGAATTCTAAATGCTTCTTCTTGCATCTGTTCAAATTCTTTTCCAATAACTTCTGGCCCTCTGTTTATGTAATCCATTGCAGAGTATATTTTTTCAGCATCATCAACTGCTCTCATTAATTGATTAAATCTTCCAGCTTTGTATGAAAGAGTAGTTCCCACATCAATATCTATAATTCTAATACCAGCCATCAATGCTAGCAACTCATCTTTAAGAGATACAGGTAGTCCGGAACCTTTAACATCAGAAAACATTCCTCTGATAACTTTTTCTCCAGAAGTGACTATCCCTGGTTCAATACCATTCCATACATGAGCATAAGCTTTTTCAAATTTATCACTTAAACTATCTGAAGGAGAATAGACTAAAGAACCTGTAGATGTTTTACCACCTCTACCTCCCATTAAGTATCCTGGTGGCATGACGTCTTGAATTTTTTCAAGACCAATTTGTTCTGCAATAAATGGATCCATGAGCGTCATGATTGGACCATCTTTAGCAAACATTAAACTTAATATATAATCCTCTGTTTCTTGTGGATTTAAACCTTGTTCTTGCGCCTTCATCAAAGCTGCTTCGATTGGTTTTTGTAATACATCATACGGACTGAAGTATGAAAAGTTAACCGCTTTAGCTTTTCCTTTATCCCAGTTTGTTATAGGAATAATGTTAGCGGCTCTGTCCCAATCAAATGCAAAGGACCTTTTCCATGCACTCCATTCTTCATCGGTTCCTCCCGTTAACCATAACATTCCATGATATAATCCTTGTCCATAACCATAGAACCCTAGTGACGCCCCCATCAATCTATTAAGTCCCATCTGCCTGATTCGAGGGTTAGAATGAGAGGCCTGTTTCAAACCTATGTTTGCGATATTCATTCCAGTTCTTAAAATTTCAGCTTGGAACGATACAAAGTTTCCAAAGAAAGGAATCTTTCTAATGTCTTTAATAAATTGTGGTACCTTACTATAAGTTGGATAAGTATTTCTAATTTCCCATGCCGAAGCATCATCTAACAAATCATCAAACGTTTTTTTAGCTCCTGTTAACATGTCATCTTCATTAACATACTGACCTATGTATCTCATGTAATCTATTAAAGCTTTTCTGGTAGGAAATATTTCTGCCAATTGAGATTTAACCCAGTGTCTTCCATACCATTTCCAAACATTATCACCACCGGCATATACTCTGCTGGCATTCTTAACAAACTTAGTATCCTGAAATCGTTGAAAGAGTTTATCAAGTGTGTTGATGGCCCCTCTATTAATATCTTTAACCACCGCTTGAATCTCGGCTGCAATTACGTTTTCATCCATGGTTCCTAATCGAACTTCTTTTTCAATATCATCATAGAATTTTTTTAGATCTATTTTTCCATGTTTTGGATATATATCCCGCCAAACAATTTTCATAGAGTCAATGACACTGGCTCTTCCTCCAATGTGACCGTTAACTAAAGGAAATAAAGCCGAAGCTTCAACGTTACGAACTTGTGTTTGAGGAGAGAATACAGTCTTACCCATTTGGGTCATGACTTTAAACTGTAAAGCGTGTCTCCAGATTGCAATGTCAATTAGTTTATCGAGTGGTCCACCCACTCCCTCCAACATTCTTTTTGTTGCTGGAGATACATATAAACCTATCATCTCACTTGGAAGTACACCCAGTCTTGGAATTTTAAAAATTTGTTTAGCCCCCACTATATGAGGAATAGCTGCCGCTTCTGTTTTAAATGCAAGTTTATTATCCAACATGTATCTAGCCATCATATCAAATTGTCTTTTGGTAACGAGTTCTGAAACCATTTCCATTCCTGTATTACCAAGTTGACCTCGTAAATCTTTTTGATGACCCAATAGTTTTTTAATAGCTTCCGGTAAAAGCTCTCCTTTTTTAAGGAACTTATATTTATCGTCTCGAAGATGTTTCATTCCAATTTTTTGCATGGCCACCAGAGGATCTGTTCCTTCTGTTCTTCCCGTGTGAAGAATATTTTCCATAATAGATCTGCCATATAATTTAAATGCTCTGGCTTTTGTTACATTTGGAAAAGCTTTAATAGCTTCTTCTTTGTAATCTTTATTTCTTTTAACTACATTTTTAACAATCCAAGTAACGGCATTAATTTTATCTCTTGGATTAACTATTTCCAATGGATTACTAAAAGTTGCAAAAGACGATCTTAAGTACTTGTTAAAATCATCTAATAACATTTTTTTATAATCATCAAATTTTTTAGAACCAGGTAAAGCGTCAGCATAAAGCTTTCTTAATTTCATAAAATCCTCATCGAGTGTCTTAGCAAAGAATCTCATTTCTTCAGGCAAAGAATTAAGACCTCCTTTAAGTTGACCTTTTAAATATTCTAATACCTGGTCAGCCCAATACTTTTCACCCACGGGTGAAGTTAAATTACCATTATATCTTTTTTGAAAAACCTCAGCTAACTTATAGGCCGTGGTATTAATATCATCTATTACTTTGAACATTCTTTTACCCTTAGATCTAATCATTAATTTTGCTTGTTCTTCTATGGTTCCTAAAGCAGTGTTGTATTTACCAAAGGAAGAAAAATAACTTAAAAAGTCTTGAAATTTTCTTAGTCTTCGTAGTCCTGGAACAGGTGTAGTTTCAGGGATCACTTTCCATTGATCAAATGGAGGAAGCTGTCTGATGAAAGAAAAATTTTTCTTGGTAGGCATTCTTAAATTTCCAGTAAGAGTAGGCACAACAGCTTTGGTTAACACAGCTCCCGTCCAGTCTCTAGTTGCTTTAGCTACCACTGGTACAGCCTGCTTGAACCCAGGAGTTCTTGCTAAAATAAAGGAAGCTGTATTCAAAACTTTTCCCGCTCCTTCTAAATATATTCCAACGTTTTGTCTAACTCCTGGTCTAACAAAATGTTTCATTCCCAGTTGAGCAACTTTTCCAACCAGTGGAAAGCCCCCACCAATCATTGCTCCTTCTCTAGCAAACCTAACTTTATTAATGAATGTTGCCTTAGCTAATTCTCTTCCACTTAAACCTTTAGTATCAATGGGTTTATTAATTCTACCTGTAGTTGGTTTTCCTACCAAAGCTCCCCATGGTAAACCTCTATCCATATCAGGACGAGACCCACTTCCATAAAAAGCATCAGCGAAACCTAAAATGAAAGCTCCCTCTCCCATTCTCGTTGCAATCTTAGATCCTTTATGAGTTTTATTATAAGCTTGAAGTTGTTTTAATTTTTTCCAAGTCATGAGACCTGATTTAATTTTAGTGGCTGCTGAAACAGGTATTGCATATTCAGCTACAAGTTGTGAAACAGTTCCTGGAATAGATTCAGCTTCATCAGGTGCAAACGCTAGACTATCATCCATGTACTTATTAAATTTGGTTTGAAAGTCTGTACTGAATGCATAATCAATGGGAGTTAGGACAAATTCACTAGCTGATTGAACAAAGTTTCCCGTACCTCTTATTAGAGAAGTAGCTATATCTGTATAGCCTTCTACATATTTTCTTTTTCTTTGAAATTTTTTAGACTCTTGTTGTTTGGTAAGTTTATCAAGAGTGTAAGCTTGTGGTACTATCCCTACGAAACCCAACGCAGACATTGCATCGAAAGCACCTTTACTAGTATACTTAACGGGTTTCTTTTTAGGTCGAGCTACTCTTTCAGAAGTTTCAATAAGAAGCCTTTGAAAATCAGTAAGGGTTTCGATATCCTTTTTCTTTTTCTTTTTGGGTTTAGTTCTAAAAGGAAACTCTTGAGATTTTAAATCTTTTTTTATTTCTTTTTTTCCGTAGCCCCGTGTGTCGCCTGCAACTTGTCCGCTGAGACCCACATCTAAAATATTTTTTTTGATGTCACTCCAAAGAGTTCTTTTATCTTCGGCCATGTTACGCCTCCGATGGTAAGACTAGGTTGACCCCGTATTTTGCGTTAAAATTATCAACGTCTTGTTGTGTTTGAATTTGTGCAAAGTCTCCTAAAGCAGCAGCACTATTTACTAATAAACGTACAATATCATCTGTAATTTCTACAGGTAATCTTGATCTTAATTCTTCATAAGAAAGTTGATCAGGTTGTACATCTTCTTCAACTGTTTCCTGCATGGATACATCACCCTGAGGAGTTTGAATATTTACATCTTCTTGCTCGACTAATTCTCCACCTTGATAGCCTACTCTCCCGCCTTCTTTGTTACCAGTATAATCCCAGCCTTGTGCTCCCAATATTAACGCTTTTATATCGTCTATAGTCATTTTATCAATAACAATTTCTACAAGTTCTGGATTATCTGAATAATATTCACCCACTTCTACTTGTTCCCCGGTCTCAGGGTGTGTCATCATTTCTTCAGACTCTAGTAATTTTACCTTGTTACTTCTTTTAATATTGTCATATCCTCCTTCAGCAGCCACAATTTTTTCTACATCAACTCCAACTTGTGTTGAAACTTGATTAAGTATGTGTTGAATTTTTTCTCGACCGTCTAGCCACTCCTGACGAGCAGCTTTTTGTTCTTCATAGTCTTCAGCTTCTGGATCAAGATTCTCCCACTCAGGCTTCCATGATTGGTTGTGCTTCTGCCTGTTTTGTAAAGCCTCCAGTCCAATATCAATCTTACTTTCGTGACTAAAATCGGCACCTGACTCACCACCTAACACTGTTGCTCTACTAGTCATCCATGTGTTAAGAAAATCTTTGTCCTCTTCTCTTCGACCTGCTCTGTCTAGAGCTTTTTGTTGTTGAAACTGTGCAAAAGGTTCTTTAGCTTGTGCTGCTGCAGTTTGTATAACGTTTCCTGTTGGTGAAGCCGATGCCATATTTAAACCAAAGTTAATTAAAAAATCATTAAGGCTACTGCTCTTTGGATATGGTCCTAATATTTCATCTCTTGTTTTTTTTGCCTCTTCAAAACCTTTTGTGAAATCTATACTTTGGAAAGCGCCGCTACCCTCCTTGTATCCTGGTCTGCTTAATCCTGAAGTAATTCCTCCTTCAGCACTTCCGCCTCTTCTGAACATTGGTCTACGTAAAATCATTATTGATATCCCGGCATCCAAGGTACACCTTGATCACCATAAAGATTACCTAAAACTCCACCACCAACAGCAGCTATACCCAACGCACTTTGCAACGGTGTTGGATTAGGTGTAACTGATGATTGATATTGGCCTGGTGCTCCAGATGCAATGCTCGCAACACCTTGACCTTGATAACCTAATCTTTCGTAAGGTTCATAAGCTTCAAGTCTTTCTCCTTCTCTTGTAGCATCTAGTTGAGCTTGTGCTTGTGCCTGTTGAGCCGCGCCCGCTGACCCTAAACCTGCTATATCAGCTCTTTGTAATCCTGGTACAGTTCCAGCCATACCCATTTGATTCATGTATGCTTGCTGTCTTGCTTGCTGTGCTTGACCAAAACCTTGTTGCTGTAATCCTGCTTGTAATAAAGCTCTATTTAAATCTGATTGTGTTTGATACTCTGATCTCATCACACCTTCACGTCCTCCACCTAAGTTTCCAGACTTAGTTGCAAGATCCGAGATTCCCATAATTCCTCTTTGTGCTTGTTTGTCATACTCCCCTAATGTTGTATCAATAACTTGTTGTTGATACGGAGACATAAAACTTCCAGCAGCCATAGAAGGAGTAACTGTTTGACCTGTAACTGGATCAATAGTTGCCATCTGACCACCTGTCATTGGACCTGAGTAAGCTCCCGCTTGTGTAATGTAAGGTTGATAAGCACCAATACCTTGGCCTTGAGTACCAGCCATTGTGTATGCTGTTTGTTGATATGGATCTTGACCTGCAACTTGTGGTGCAAATTTAGATGTATCTAATTCTGTTCCAGTTAATGCTGTTAACTGTGTTCCGTAATCCTTTTGTAGGTCTTCTACATATTGTGGTGGAAGTTGTTGTGATTGTTGTACTGCCATAATTTAATCCTTAATTAATCCCATTCGTTGATGTGCTCGGTGACCATGTACCGCGTGTTGTTTATAAGTTTTTTTGCCTAGACTACCTTTTACAGGACCTGGTTTATGAACTTCATAAACTGTACCGTGTCTTGACTTTCTAGTTTCTTTTGCCGGGTTATAACTCTTAAATTTTTTATCAGGCATCTTTTGAATGTTTTTTAGTTGGTTTTTTAATCTAAAATCTGATTTGGTCCTAATATGTCTAGGAATTCCCATAGCTTTTAAAGAACCTGCTGGGGCAATCCTTGATCCTATTGTTTTTCCTTTAGATCTTATGTTTCCCGTTTTTCTTGCGGAACCTATTAACTGTTTATATCCTGGTTCTTTTGTAATAGCTTCTTTATGTTGAGGTCCTCTTGGAGCTTTTTTAACTCCTGCTCCTGGACGAGATGTTCCTCGTACCCATGGTAAATTTCCTACCGGTCCGGCTCCACTTTTAAAGCCTACACGTGTAAGTTTATTTCCTCTTAATGCTTTGTCACTCATTATACTACCTCGCTTAACCTCTCGGATACATCAAACATCTCTTGAGCGCCACCTAAACCTTGCGTCTCTTCAGATATTTTGCCACCTTGTTCTAAATTTTCCATTACTCTCTCCATAATTCCTGCTCCTTTATCTATATCTCCTCCTCCTGCATTTCTAACAGCATCTGCTGTAAATACAAACTCATTTTTACTTAATCTTGCTGGAACATCATCAGCTTTTTCTTTACCACCTAATGGTACAAAGCCACCTTCTTGTCTATAATCTTTTTCCATACCACCAAGGTCCATGAGCCCTCCTTCTTGAGCCATTCTTCTTCCACCCATAGGATTCATTCCTCCAGCCATCGGATTCATTCCTCCACCCATAGGTTTTTGATTTGGTTGTGTTCCACCCATAGGATTCATTCCTCCAGCCATCGGATTCATTCCTCCACCCATAGGTTTTTGATTTGGTTGTGGTGCCATTGGTTGTGCCATTGGTTGTGGTGCTGGCATTGGATTTGGTCGTGGTTTCGGTGGTGGCATTTGAGGTGCTGGTGCAGGTTGTTGTCCCCATGTTACTGGAGGATAACCTACTCCTCCACCTGCATATAAACCTATTCTTCCACCTTCAGCTACTTTTTTTGTACCGTACTGTCCTATGTAAGGATATTTTTTCTTTAATTCATTCCATGCAGCTTCGCCACCGGCCAATGCTTCTTGAACCTCGGCTCTAATTCCTTCGATGTCCATTCCTTCGCCTCTAGCTATCTCTTCTATATTCTCAAAAGGTATCTCTCCTTTTTGTGAAAGAGCTGTGTATAAACCTGTTCCAGCCATTGCACCTAAAATAATTTTCTTAGTATTTGAGTCTACTAGTTTTTTAATAGTTTCAATAATTCCTCCTGGACCTCTGTCAATACCTTCTTCAATAATTCTTTTTCCCTTGATAGTAGTGTCTCCTTGGTTTGAAGCTATAACTTTTTTATCTAATCTTGTTTCATCTAATTCGGATATGGGTGCTTTATCTCCACCAAACCATTTATTAAAACCTGTGTTCTGTGTTCCCATAGGTTTACTAAAATATTGTCCTATACCAGAGGAAGCTCCTCCAGGCATTTTTAAACCTTGAGTAAAAGGATTACCTTGTAATTCAGCTCCACCCAAGTATCTCGCCCCTTGACCTAAGCCATAAGTTCCAAGACCTCTTAGAGCAGAACCCATTAAATTTCCAGTTCTATCATAAGAACCAAGACCTCCCATTAAACCACCGGCAATAGGATTGAACGGTGCTACAAAAGGAGCTGCTTTTTCAGCAATCTTTGCTACTTCATTTGGTATTAATTTTCTAACAAAACTTCCTAAACCATATCTTGCTCTGCCACCTTCAGCCATGCCTGACACAGCTTCCGCTTTAAATTGTTCAAATGACATTGGTTCAAGTCCTTGCTCTTGCATTTCAAAAACGTATTTTTGATATTCTTCTACCAACATAGGATCAGCTTCTGCCGTTTGCGTTGGTGGTTGAGGACCTTCATTCCCTGTATATTTAATAGAGGGAGCTCCCGTTTCTAGTGTATCTGATATTTGTAAATCTGTTATAGCCATATTTATACGTGTATTAAATGTTAAAGAGCAGGTATTTTTCCTGATTTTATTATACTACTTTGTTTTTGCAAACAAATCAAGAGTTGGCATGATAACATGCACGTCTCTTTTTACATCCTCTTCTGGAATATTAGCCGCTTTTAAAGCTGCTTCATCCGGATACACTTCTCCTGTTTTTTTATTTGTAATTGTTGTTTTTACTTCAGCCGGCTCAATGACTGGAACTTCTACGTTATTAATGATCATTGTTTTCATTATACTGTTACCTCTTTCTGGATGTTTAAATAACTAACAGCAAAATCAAATGAATCTGAACTTCCAGCTTTGATTGTAAGGGTAGTGCCCCCTACTACTATTAGCGGTTGGGTTAATAATTCTTTAGTAGTATCAGCTGTCAGACCAACTGATTTAATTGCAGTAATACTATTATTAGTAACAGTGACACTTGGAGTTCCAGCTGATGTTACTAAAATAGATTTAATAAGATAGGTTTCACTTACTAAAGGGTAACCTGATCCAAAAGGATTAAGTTCTCCATCAGTAGTATCATTATCTACTCCTACAAAGTTATATATATTTATTACTGCCATTAATCTAAAAAGAAGCTTCTAGCTTCTATCTCTTGTTTTAATTCTTGTTGAAAGGTAGTGTTTAATTTTTCTAATACAGCATCCAAATCTCTAGTTAAGGAGCTCGCCACGTCTGCATCATATTCCTTAGATGCTCTAGTTATAGTTTGTACTATCTTGGCCATAAACTAATTAGCCCTCCTTGTGCCATTAAATCAGTTCTAGTACTATGTGTTGGAGAACCAGGTGCCCTTCCCACATTAGCAGGATTTCCCTGAGGCATTCCCATATTACTTCCTCCTTGACCTCCTTGATTGCCTTGAGCAATTTGTGAAATCTGTGCTTTCTTATCTAGCATTGCTTGGGTTTGATGATCTACGTCTCCATATTTATCCATCCACTTCTGAGCCATTGCTTGTGAAGTAGGAGAACCGAAAGCAGACGCTCCTGGTTTATTCATTCCTTGGAAAGGTCCGCTTGTCATTTGAAATGGATTTTGTTGTGTGCCTATTCCTACTGGTCTCCCCATATTACCGGTTTTAAAAAATTGGTTATTCATTGCTATTTGTTGTGGAGTTAATTGTGGTCCTTGGAATGCACTTAAAGCCATTCCTGGAAATCCTGTTATAGCACCCCAGCCAGCAGCAATACCTCTTCCAATATTACCTTTCCAATCTCCTATTCTATTTGTTAATCTACTTTTCCAGTTTTGTGGAGCTCTGCTTCCCAAAGGAGCGTTCATCATTTGTTGCATTGCATTTTGTTGTCTTAAATAATTTTTTCTTTCATCAACCCTGTTATAAAATTTGTCTGAGTGACGAGCTAAAGTTTTTTTTAATCCTTCAGCTCCATATTCTCCTGATGGATGCTTAGAGATAGCATAAGGACTATCTTCTAAATACGCTTCAGAACCTGCTTCTTCCCCTTTATATCGTTGCATATCTAACAAACGAACTAATAGTTCGTTTGGTTCATTAGGCATGAAGTCCCCCCCAATAACCTCACTTCTGTTACGTAGTGGAGACAGATTCATTTCTTCTACAATATTTCTAAAGGGCTCAGTATTTAAAAGACCATGGGTGAGTTCATGACCCGCTGTAGCAGCGAGCGCTTTATCCCATTCTGATTCTCCCATCTTAGTTCCTACTTCCTCATTACGAACATTTCCTAGATCCTCTAAACCTCTTACATAGGACGTATCTCCCTTAGGATGATATCCTAAATGCTGTTTCTTCTCATGATATTTTGCTCTTTCTATATTAGGGTCTTCATCATAAGATGCTACGTTTGAATAATCATAAAGATCTGAAGCAGGATCGCCTTTTAATAGTTTTGCTAAAAGAGTCTGACGGTCTTGAGGGTTTAATGCCATATCTTTATGGGGAGAGAAAGACTCGTTCCTCATAGGTTCGAGAACACTACGGTCTAATCCAGGAACTATCATTCCTTTATCATGCATCAATCCTTCCTTTTCTAAATCGTGTTTTTCTTTGTCTTCAACCGCATCACCGCTTAACATTTTATCCGCGAATCCACCTTTTGCTTTTATCTGTTTATCAAGTAATATTTTTATTTTAGCTTTTTCGTCTGGATCAGTTTCAAGCTCCCAGGCTGTTTGTAAATTTGCTATGTTTCTATCTATCGCTCCAGCATAACCCGGTCTCCCTGGACCTGGTTTAACTAGCTGTGATATTCCACCACTATTTTTATGAATTCTGCTTCCATAGGTATCAGTCCAGTCACGAGCAATCTCTGGCTCGTTGGCCCATAAATATCTTCTCTGCTTCTCTGATTTGAAAGGCATTAACGTCTTCCTCCTGCATGTACATCTAACCTAAAAGTTCCCATTTTCCAAGTAGTATCTACTGCTGTATTGGATATTTTTACTGCAACCGATCGTCCTCTTGCTCTACACGATTGATAGTTGGTACTGGAAGTAATAGTAAAAGGGCCTAAGCTAGAGCTTGCTGCTGTTTGGTTAGGAAAATTTCTTAAATCTAATTCAACTATTGTATTTCCACTTTGAGAAATAAAGTCTGGTAAAAATCTACTGACCCTCATCATAAATTCTCCATCTCCTTTAAACGTCACACCTTGACGTTGGTCCTGGGTAATATCAAAATCACCTGATGTAATACTTGCTGGTATAGCTGTAGTTGTTCCTCCCTTAATTTGATTTAGACCTGTTTCGTGTTCAAAGTAAGTTGAAATTCCATCCGTGTTTCCTACTGTATCGCAGGTATCGGTACCTGCATCATAATAAGTTGCATGAGGTAAACCAAAAACTTCTGAGTCTTGCCATGTCGTTCTTGGGAATAAAGAATTATCATTGGTTGTCCAGATAGGTCGTCTAGGAGAAGAGTCTATATAATTATATAATACACACCTATTAATAACATTAGAGTCTGATGTTGGATAGAACCACATCACTTCTCCAAATAAGTTATTAATACCTGCATAAATAAATTGATTGGAAGTAGTATTTATATCATCAAAAACATAGTCTTCCACTAAACAAACCATAGATTCTAATTTACCAGAGTATCTAAAAAAACCATTCTCTGACATCCAGTACGCAGTACCATCAACTTCAACAGCTGCATTCATTCCAATCAGTCCACAGTTGGTACCTACTTGTTGGAAAGCAAATGTAAAAGGTTGACCTACAAAACGCATCGTAAATAAAGAAGTATTGGACCACACATAAATTGCATCTCTCCCTAGTTCAGCTCCCATGATCCGTGAACCGGCAGCCAGTCTCTGTGTACCAGCACTATTGGTTGCTGTTGGAGCGTAAGTATTTATATCCTCTTGAGAAGAAAACCTTATAAACATTTGATCTTGAGTAGAAGTATCTCCAATTGTGGTTTCAGTTCCAAAAAATACTAAGTGTCTATCCGGCGTAGAAACTAACATGTCACGTGATGCTGTTGGTGCTCCAGAAATAATAGTAGCTCTTGTTGAGGTTGCATTACTTAAATCTGAATCCCATTCAAAGCATGCGTTGTTAACAATTAGTGCAACAAGTTTATTTGCATAATTATCCAAGGCCCATAGACCAGGTTCTGCTACTTTATCCCCTGAAGAAGAAGCTTCTCCCCATCCACTGTAATCAGTAATATCAGTAATGGTTGCTCCATCCGAGTGAGTAGCAGCTGTGGTTCCATTCACTCCTCTAGTAACTCCCGTTAATACATCACTACTTATTCCTGTATAACTTAAATCTTCAGTATCAATTCTAATTTGTTTTGTTCCAGTGGTGCTAAATCCAGTCGAGCTGGCTAAAGTAATTCCAGCGGTTGTCGAAGTAGAAGTGATTGCCCCATCTAAAGTTGTCGTTTGAGGAGCTGTTACTGTTCCACCATATTGTGAAACACCCCAACCGTATACTCCAACTTGTTCAGAAGGTCCTACGGGATAGTACCATTTAACAGAACAGTCTCCATCAGTAGCCGTTGCGCTTGCATTGGATCCCATTGTAATATTAATAGTTGTAGAATCTACAACTGTTGTTATCATAAATGTTTTATCATCAAAATCAGAAGCAGAATAACCCGAGCCTGTTGGAGGTGTAACACTTTCAAGAAGTATAATATCTCCTGCTGTCATTCCAGCTGTGGTAGTCAATGTAATACTAAGGACAGCGGAACCACTACTACAAGATAACTTATCAGTTAATGCTCCGAAGTCAGTTTTAATTGGGTGAATATCATAGTAAGCTCCACCCGTATAAGCGTATAAAATTCTGTTGGTTCCTATAAGAGCGTATTTGATACCCCCTTTATTAACCATATGATGAATAGCTCTAGCAGAGCCACATAGAGATGTGTCCCCTAATTGAGACCATCCTCCTATTTTTTCAGGAGTGTTATATCTAAACCTAACATTATACCCATCCTGCCATTGCCCTTCGGCTCCGGTAGGTGTAATTTGTTTATTGAATCCTGGTAAAAAACCTATCTTTTGTAACATATAAAACCTATTTTTAATATATTATGTCACTTCTATATTAAAATCTAGAAAAATTCTAGCAGTCTTCTGATGTGGTTGGTAGTTTTTGAACGTCTTCTGGAAAGTATTTGTTTAATTCCATCACTACTTTCATAATATTATTACTAGCATGTCTAGCTTGAACAGCGGAAAGGGTTAATTTTTTATGTTTTCTAATGGCCTTAAATTCATTTCTTGTAAAATATACTTCTAAATCTCCTGTTTTTTTATCTTGATTTATTTTCATTTTTTTCGTCTAGATTCCCGAGTTCCATAAAAATCTCTTTCATCCATAAAACAATTTACATAAGGGCCGTCTTTGTTAACATAATGCATAAAGATGTGAGAAGAGTAATCTCCTTTAAATTCTTCTCTCCAGTGTTCCACCTCTAGACCTAAGTATATTGCTGCTTCTCCTGGTTCAAGATAAACTGGATTACCATCCATATAAATTGGCCATTCAGTTCCATCAGAATCTAGACACACTGTTACGCTAATTTCACAAGCCGGTCTATCTGTATGTTTTATTAACTTAGTAAACATAGTGTACATCCTAAAGAAACTATATGTAGGTAATAGTTTTAATCCACTTTCTTTTTCTATCAATTCTTTTTTCTGAAGCATTAAAGAATCAGTAGCAGCATCCCCATATATCTGAAAGCTAGGACCATTTACTTCTATATGTGGCTGCCAAAAGTTATTATTAATTCTATGCTTTATAAGGAAATAATCTTTAAGTAACATTCTTTCTTCTATAGTTAAAAAATTATTAATCTTTTTATATTTAAAATCTTTTCCTATCATATTAACCATGAAACTATACTGTATTTAGTCCCCTTCTCAACAGGATGAGCTTTATGAGGATATAAAAAATTAGAAGGAAACATAACTATCCTCCCCATTTTAGGCTCTATTATTTTAGAGTTTTTTTCATCAGGACTGAAAATTTCTAACTCCCCTCCCTCATAATCATCATTTAAAAATATAACAATAGTTAAAGTTCTTGGAGTCAAAGCGCCATGATCAGTATGGACTTTATAAAAACCACCTTTATTATATTTTAGAATCATCATATCAAGGATACGATTAATATTACAATGAGAGGCTCCCTCTCTATAAACATTATTAATTAATTTAAAAAAATTTACCCTAAAATAATTAGTCCAATTAATTTTAGTGTGATTATTACGTGTATGTATTAAAGAAGCTTGTTCAACATCTCGGGTATTTTTATCTATCACATTTGTAGAGTTTCTTACAATTTCAGCACTCTTATAATCAAAGGTCTTACAAATTCTAAGAAATAATTTAATGTAGTCTTTGATAAAAAAACCATCTATTATTTTAACATAGTCTCCTAATTGCATTTCTTTTTCCTCCAGTAATCTAGTTTATAACTATACAAAAGTCTTAATGGATACATTAAAGAATTAGCATGATATTTTTCTGTAGTCTGAGGAGATATCTTCATTTTCCAACTTTCCCTTCTAAAAGGAATAACTTGAACATAGGGTGTACCTTTTTTTATAACTGTATCTAAATGAGGATATTTATCCCCATTAATACATATAGGGAAATTAATTTCTTTATAATATGAATCTGTATCTACAATCCCTGACACTGCTTCAAATCTATCATCCCCATTATTTAAAGGGGGTACAAATAAACAAGAAAAGCCGGGAGGAGTTTTAATAATCCAAGGATTATATATCTTATAGAAAGGTAAATGTTTATTTTTTTCTATTAATGGAGAACCTGCCAATTGTGAGGTAGGATGAAAAGGGTGAGCAAAATTAGGGTCACGAGTATTAATATTAAGAGGAGGCTGACTTTTAATGGGACATTGATATTCACTATCTCTTTCTTTTTTTCCTGTTTGTTCATTTAATTTTTCTACATTATGTTTGATACTTAGGTCCGTTGGCATTGATAAAACATAGCCATAACTCAAGACATCTAAAAAAGGCATACATCCCTTAGCAGTAAAATCTGTTACTGTGTGTTCTAATTTTTTATACCACTCAGGTATATTAAGTTTAATAGGTTTAGGATATTCGTGTTTTAATTCAACGTAATGTTTAGGGGCTATAAACTCTATAATTCTTTCATTCATTATAGGGTCTGTATAACAGAAACTACCCTATTTGTAAAGGAGATAGGAAGGTAATAGAATTATCTGCACAATATTTTTCCCAGTTAATTCCTCCCTCACCCGAATAATCTAAACTTTCTAAATCAAAAGATCCATCTACATAAGTTTTTAAAAGCTCAGAATAGGTTTCGGTTTGAGTAGCCAATTGTTTACCTTGATTAGAAACAACATAATTATCCAATGTAGAAATTATATCGTTAAGATACATTTTTAAACCAGCTGAAGTAGTAGAGACACTTGCGTGTGCGTGTACTCCTGCTTCACGAGTTACTATAGCTTGACTATCATTGTCATAAAATTTTGATTTTATTCTTAGAGCTTGAAAATCTTCTTCACTAATTTCTTGTGTTTCAAAGTCGTCAGTTACATAATTACAGTCAGCTAAGTCTGCTGCATTCGCACAAATTCTCCAAAGTGCATGAGGAGATTTTTTAAGTAAAAGAAGTGCCATGTTAATTATGATCCAATATTTTCAAATATAACTAACATACCTGGCCCGCCACCGCCACCTGATGTAGGGGCAATACTATTTTGCCCTTGACCAGCTGCTCCTCTTTGCGCTATCATGAAACTACTTGGTGTTTCAACTCTGTTTTTATAATAACCTTGTCCAAACAGCGTAGCATAAGCACCGCCACCACCACCACCACCTGATGGTGTACCTGCACCCGTTACCGTAGCACCTGGAGCAGTTCCAGCTTGACCTGGAGATCCGTTATTTTCGCCTACGCCACCATTTGCTGCATTAATTGTAAGAACGTTTGCTACTGTAGTTCCAGTTGAAGCTTGACCATTATTATCTGAAGTACCACCGCCGCCGCCAGTACCTACAACGTAAGGTTCTGAAAAGCTTTCACCAATTGGAAAATTAAAAACACCCCATCCTCCAGCGCCACCATAACCAGCAGGATGTAAGTCGACTGCACCGCCTCCGCCTCCGCCGCCACCGGCAGCATAAGCTGATCCATAGTTACCAGTTAGTGATAAGGTTCCTGAAGCAGGTCCTTGAAATGCTTGAGTCATAACCATAGCTCCTCCAGCTGATGCGCCAGACGAAGCAGATATAACTCTACCTTCTCCATCAACTGTAATAGTTGATGCTGTATAAGTACCTTTTGCTAATTTAATTATTCTAGGCATTTAAAAATCCTCCTTTATTAATCGGCCATTTCAGTATAAGAAACATTCCAGGCCAAGTCAGAAGCAGTTCCTGCTGTGACAGCAAGTATATCTGTTTCGTCTAACCATAAAGGCCCCGTTGCATCTAAAAAACTTAATGTTGAATCTGCTGGAATGGAAATTGTACTTGCTATTTTATAATAAGTACTTCCATTATCATTGCTAACTTCTAATGTAACATCACATGCGTCAGTTCCATCTACGTTAGCGACTAAAATTGTATCTACTTTGGCAGCGTACTCTGCAGTAACATCTACCATAGTTGTTCTATTTGTATCGCCTAGATTACCCATCTTAGTATAAGGGGTTATCGTTGCGACATTTACTAAATTTGGTGTAGCCATTTTTTATTCCTCTTTTATTATTACTAGAAAATCATTGCCATTGCAATAGCTTTTCCTACCGTTGATATTTCACTCCCATTATACTGTACAGTCCCTGATCCTTTAGGTACTAAATTAATACCTACATTAGTCTCCCCAGAAGCCGTAAAAGACGGGTTATTTCCAGTAGCTGCATTAGCGTACGTAAGTTCATTAACAGCTGAACTTGTTGCCGTCAATAGAAATAATTCATTGCCATTAGTATCTAAAATGGATGTACCAATTTTAGGTGCTGTTAAAGTTTTGTTAGTTAAAGTTGTAGTTGAAGTTGCTGTGACAAAAGCCGATGTAGCATCTACTATATTTGGATTAGTGCCATCATCAGCTGTTGCATAAATAATTTTAGTTCCTGTATCGCCAGATGCCCATGTAACACTGGAACCTGATCCAGAAACATACTTAAATTGAACACTATAGGATCCAGAAACTGAATTTTTAATTATATAAAAATCTTGAACATCTAAAGGAATTGTTACTACAGTATTTTCACTAATTGACCCTGTGAAAGTTATACATCGGTGTGCAAGAGCCGCACCTGTTGAGCCATCAGAAACAGATAAAGTAGTGGGAGTTGATGTTACAGCTACTTCGATATAACCACCAGCTATTTGTTCTATAATTTCTAAATTCGTATTTGTTTTTGTTCCCCATGTACCGGCATTTTCGCCAGTAGCCATTTTTTCTACGCCGAGAGGGGTATAGGTTGATGCCATAATTTTTCTCCTAATTCATATTATCTGTTTTTATAATTTGTATTATACACAATGTCAACATAGATTATGCGGGATCTACACGCGTATAACCGGCTGATTGAGTTGCTGTCACCGCACTATAACTCGCACTTTGAGTTCCAGTAATTGAACTATATCCTATTGGTGCTACATTTCCAACACTAGCAGTTGCAGAAACTCCAGTTAATCCCATTACATCAGCAGGTGTAATTGCACCTACAGAAGCTGTTACACCTAGTCCAGTTAAATCATAAGCTGTTTCAATAACAGGAGTTCCTAGAGAAACTGTTAAACCTGATGGAGCCGTAATATTAACTATCTGAGTTTCCGTTATAGTGATTTCACCTACACTGGCAGTAACACCTAATCCTGTTAAGCCTACTACATCCGCAGGGGAAATACTTCCAACAGAAGCAGTTACACCTAATCCACTGATAGCTTCTACAATTGCAGGAACAATAGCTCCAACTGAAGAAGTTGCTTCTACTCCTGTTAAAGGAACTCCTATTGCTGGAACAATAGATCCTACAGAAGCGGTTGCACCAACACCAGTTAAACCAATTG
>Ga0209757_10000133_pt1 | contig 19921 bp, 28 predicted proteins | sample ETNvirome_6_1000_FD_185472 | JGI IMG/M metagenome (GOLD analysis project Ga0209757, IMG submission 185472) | Marine viral communities from the Pacific Ocean - ETNP_6_1000 (SPAdes) (version 2) | ecosystem: Environmental > Aquatic > Marine > Oceanic | place: Pacific Ocean | collected 2013-06-19 | reverse complement strand
ATAGGCGCAAATGCGGAATGTAGCTCATAATCAAGACAATTTGAGCCACAACGAAGGTAAATATAAGCTTTATCTACCCTCGTTAAGATTACGAAGGTAAATTGAGCCGAATAGAAAGACTAATTGGCTCAGAACTAAAACAAGAGTAAGATGAAACTAAATAAAATAGGTGCTAAAATAGTAATCCCTACAATTATAATATTTAAAGACTTTGTTAGTTTACATTGGTGGCGTTATGAGTTAGTTTTATTTGAACTAAAACAAGAGTAAGATGGGTAAAATTGAGGTAGATTCAGACATTATTCTAGAGATTAGCCCTAACTATCCTAACTTGCCTCGTAAGGCTAAGAAAAAAGAAATGAAAAGGATAGCCAAAAAAATAACTGAAGCGTTAAACTATTACACCCAACGTACACTAAAACTAAAACAAAAGTAAGATGGCAGCAAAAATAATATTAGCGTTTATGGTCGTTGTTGGGGTGTACCTGACAATTAAAGAGTGGATAAATGAGTTGTAATCATTAAATCTTAAAGAATATGTATCAAGGAACATTAACAGATAGAGATAAGGGTGAAACTGTCAAGTTTAGAGATAAGTCTATATTTGAGGTGATGACACACTTCAGTATGCTTATAGAGGATTGTGATTTAGAGAAGATTCAAATTAAGATAGTTAAGAAAAAGCAAAAATAGAGATATGAGCAATAAAGAACTAGAGTTATTATCCAGGTTTGAAGATAAGTATAAAATTGATTGTGTCCCTTCTGAGGGAAAGTATGATTTTTGGGACTTCACTTACAAGTGGGATCATAGGAAATTCTATTGCGAAATGAAGCAACGCAATTTTAGTTTAGATTTTGCTAAAGAAAAATATCGTGAAGGGTTACTACTGGAGATGCACAAGTATGAACGTATATTAAGGCGTACTAAAAATGAAAAGGCAGCTCAAGGGTTGTATATTAATTTCTTTGATTGCGATAGTGTATTAGTGTTTAATTTGAATAAAACAAAGATAGATAATTGGGTCTGGAGAACGATGCCTGAGTCTACTGAATTTGGTAGAAAGAGTTTTGTTTATAAGTATGTTACTTTTATTGATTATAGTAAAGGAAAAGTTTTATATATTTGAAGTGTTCTTATGATTTAGCATAATTTGTAAGTTTTTGGTTAGAAAAGGATGTCCTTACGAGGATGTCCTTTTTTTTTGTATATTGCAGTATGGTAAATAAAAATAATTAAAGAGAAATGAGCAGTATAGAAGAGAATGTTTGCTTTAAGATTTTAAAGCGTTCTGAGGTAGGTAAAGAGAAATACGGCACTACGATGGAGCGAGATGATTTAGGTCGCTTAGAGTGGTTAAAACACGCTCAAGAAGAGGCTATGGATTTCTGCGTGTACCTACAGAAGTTAATAGAGATTGAGGAAAGTAAGCCGTTTCGATACGAGTGGAATATAACAAGTGAAAAAAAAGAGGACTAAATATGTCCTCTCTCCTTTGTTTAGCTACCACAAGCCTCGCAATCTTCATTATTGTCGATGCTGCAAGACTCTGGTTGCTCTTGCTCTTGTAAATCCTCTATCCAATTTTCAAAAGTTTCTGTCGCTATTTCTTTGGGTGTTTTTTCTTTTCCTTTATCCATTCTTTCGGTATTGTTTTATCTGCCCACTTGATGTTGTGTTTATCACACCATTCTGAGTAGGTCGTTTTACTTCCTTTAAATAACTTATTGGTGTGCCTTTGAAAAACCATCCTAATATCTAACCCAGGGTGCTGAGATATAACTAGTAACATCTTCTTCCTATCGTTAGATGTGAATCGACCCTTTAGTTCCAAGATAATACCATTCGGTAAAATAACATCAGGAGTATACTTACGTTGTTCGGAAACCTCGTAATATAGATTAACAGTTTCGTACTCAAAAGGTACATTTTTATCATCTAGTAACGAACAAACTTCTCTCTCATAATTACTCCTGAACCTTAGCGTTGGGGTTATTCTCATAATATGTTTTTCTATTGTGACATTTGTGGCAAAGACCCTGAAGATTTGATTCGTCTAATTTTGCTCCATTTCTTTTAACTGGAACGATGTGGTCAACTACATCTGCCTGTTTTACAACACTATCATTATCTAAACAATGAACGCACAACGGATTCTTAGCTAGTACAATCTTCCTTAATTTTCGCCAAGCAGGTTTTCTATAGAATGATGTGTCACCACCCCAAGATTGATTCTTTTCCTTCTTAGTTCTTTTATCTCTACCTTTTGGAAGATACGGCATTTATTTACTTTCTTGATGAGCCACCAAAGAAGAAATCAATGATGGTATTTACTTTACTTGACATTGCTCCAAACACAGTACTTATAAACCCTATTTCATAGTCTGATAATTCTAAGGTATTTAAGACAAAGTATTTAAACATAGTGTAAGATAAAAAGAAATATGCACAAGTAAAAATAACGGCAAGTAGCTTTTGAATGATACTATCATCTGAGAACATTGTTCTAGCACTTCCTCTATCCTGAACCTCAAGAGAGAACATTTCTTTCTCGTGGTTTTGAGCAATCTTCTTAAATTCATTCTTTAGTTTTTCTCTTTCTTCATCAGTTGTTACAACCTCATCTATAATAGAAGATGCTTGTCCTACTAAGTTTTTTATAATACTTTTTATCATAGTGCTATTATATCTGGTGCGTATCTATATTTTGTATCTCCATCTTCATCTTTATATGCCTCTAAAACATCTTTTCTATTCTTCTTTTCTTTTAGAGATAAATGAATCCAGGCGAAGTCAAACTCGTTTATCATTTGGTCGAATTCAACAGCATTATCTATAATCCAATCGTAAATTTTTTTATTATCCATTTTACCATCCGACCAATATTGGAGATCCAAAGCTTTACCTTTACAATGGAGGCTTTTATGACTACCACCGATGGCACGATTAAGCTCCGAGGAACGATAACCACTACTAATCCTAATAGGACCAATATCATCCCGCATAGGTTGAATAATTTGGGTAATAAGCCTTTGAATGTTTTTAATATGTTCTTTAGATGGTTCATTTGTTATTCCTAGTCTTTTAGCGGTGTTACTTCGAGTTATTTCAGATAGTGTAAAGTTTTTACTTAATCTCATTTTTCTTTAATTTGATTTGCAGCTAACAGAAGTTCTATAGAGTGTAACCGAACTGATATTTCAGATAACAAGGCTTTAAGTTCTGTATCGGTTTGTTCTAAGTGATACACTCTTGATTTTAATTTTGTACACTCATTATTAAGGCTTATCCATAAACCTACAGCGGTAGCTAGTATAACAGCTACTCCAATTATTAATTCTATCATTCCTATATTAACACCCATAGATTAAATTGTTATTCCTAAAACAAATGTGAATAATGATATCACAATTAGTATAAAAACAAACACATTAATTTTTTTCTTCATTTATATTTAATTTTAAAAAGGGGTAGTCGTAATTATCGAAAAGGTAGCAAAAAAAAGAAAAAACAATTACAACCCCCCTTTTATGTTTTTATACTCGTTCTAATGTTATTTTACACCCAAAAATCTCATCAGTTGTACTATTTGGGTCAAATTTAATTACCATATATTTTCCTGCTAATCCAGTGAATGATGTTGCTAATGTTAGTTCAGTATTAGTTGTACCTGAGTCTAAAGTAGATATTGACGAGCTATTCCAAGCTGAAGAACCTACCCAAAAAGAATCATTTGAACTAGAGCGTAAATCCACCTTTACAGCTTTATAACCTAAAGGAATTTGGAGGCTTACATAATAATTAACCCCACTACTTGAAGGTCTTAATGTAGCTCCATCATCATCGGTATATGGAGGGTTTCTATACCCACTAGAAATATTAAAATCTAAAGGAGTTAGGTATATATATAAATCATATATAGTACCTATATTATCCCCAAGATATTGACCATCTACATATCTCGATGTTAATATATCGGTGGTTTTATCGTACTCAAATCCTGACTCTGCTCCAAAAGATCCACCATCATTAAATTGAACCTGTCTAGTTGTACCTCCTGGTGTTCCACCTCCACCGCCTGTGATTACATTAGTTAGGTCGTAGTCTAATATTGACAATATACTCCCCGCAGGATAGATAACTGAAGGGTTAAAGGAGTTTATATCTAGTATCTTATCAGAAATCGTAGAAATTCCATCTTTAACTAAAATAACAGGCTCTGAACCATCACTTAAGGTTAATAGTAACTTTTGGTTGTCATATAATTTACCTCTAGCATCTTTTATAATAGTTACAGAAGTTACTCCAGTTCCTGATATTTCACTTCCCACTATCCCAACACTATTAAACTTAACTATATTATTAAGGTTATAGCTATGCTGAGTGTTTACATTGCTAATCTTTGCCCCTAGCTCTGCGCCTGTTGGGTCGTGAGGATTAGGAGGATTAGGAGGATCAATGTCAGGTTCAAAAGTCTCTTCTTCTACCGTGGTTATAACTTCTGAAGTAGCCTCTATTTTATACCAAGACCCTGAAACCGTATCTGACGAGGCATTTAGAGTCCCCTCTGAAAATACATATTTTTCTCCATCTAATACAATACACTTTAAAGCTGAGAAATCATTAACATAATACTCCCCTTCTATAATTTTTAAAGGCACTAATTGAGGACTCATATATTCTTCACATAATAAAGAAGTAATATTATAACTTGTCCCTGCCCCGTTAACTTGGATATAATTTGGGACTATTTTCTCAAAAGAAGAGTTAACAACCCTTAAACATTTAGTATAAGACCCTTCATCTCCTGTTAGTCCTATAGGTATAGAGCCTAAATCATATTGCTCAAAATTATCTAGATTACTTGTAGAGGCTGAAAATTGAATACCAGTCTGAGTCTCTCCTTCTGTTGCAGCTACTACCAACCCCATATTATGAACTGAATATCTGGTTTCTAGATTATCCTTTACTAATGTAATAGGAGTAGGTAAATCTGTTGGGTCTACTATGGTAGAATAGAAGTCTATTGTTGAGGTAACAAATTGAAATTCTATAGACCCAGAAACAGGGATAGGAGGAAGGTTAATATCTAAATTAACATTTAATTGAGGTAACGCCCCCGCTGAAGCCATCCACGAAGGAAGCATTAAAGTAGGTCCTTCCTCATAACTTGCATTCAAAGGAGAAGCACTCCCTGTGTCTGTTGGGATGTCTATTGTTAGAGTCGAGATTGTAGTAGTCCAATAATTTGAGAATATAGAACCTGCTAAATACCACGACCCAATTCTAATCTTAACTTCTACACTCCCACCTATATCTCCTACAGTTGTACCTACAGAATCAAATCTCTCAAAATACTGAAAATCAAAATTAAAAGAAGCTCCTTCTAGATTTGCACTACTTATAGCTCCTATTGTTGTAAGATTTGTATAAATTGTATTAGTTGTAGAGGCAGCATTAGATTCTAATAAAGCTACATCAGTACCATAATCAAAAGAGGCTAAAACCTTAGAAAGAGGTCTTTCATATCTCCATTGTTGTCCTGCTAAGAATGTTCTATTAGCTAATGTTCCTTTTTGAAGTCCTATAAATTCTACAGATTTAGTTCCTGTAGTAGTACTCATTATCTTTAATCTTCCTCCTGTAGCTCCTACTTGAAAATTAACCCCCCCTGATTCTGTTAATAAAACATTATCAGCCCCCGAAGTATCTGCATATACTACCTGAGTGTTAATCATATTCTGAGAGAACGAGACATAATAATATCCCTCAGTTAATGAAATATAAAGATAAGAAGTAGTTAGGGTAATATTAAACGAGTTGTTAGTGATTGAAGTAACAGACCCTTGAGCTGACCAAGTAGTAAAATCAGCAGGTTCTTCTAACCATTCACCCCCTTTAAACCCTGAGTCAATCGTAAGAGTATCTGTTATATCATTAGAAGCATTTTGTCTTACATCTATTGTCTCATACTCATTACCGAAACTAAACCATTCCCCTGCCTCGGTATGTGTCTTTCTTCTGCTTGTGATAGTATCATTCTCTAGGCTAAAAGGCTGAATAATATTATATATACCATCAGACTGAAAGACTTGCATTCCTAAAGATTTAAGAATCCCCTTATAAGCTGAACTCTTTGAGTATTTATCTATATAATTAGAGTCTATAAAGTTATTAGTATCTACATACTGTTGAGCGAAGGGGTTTATTGTGGATAAATTCTGTTGTCCTTGACCAACCCATCTATTATTTAATCTAGAGATTAACTCATCACTCCCGAAAGGGAAGGCTGCTGATAAAAACCCATTTTCAGATATCTTAGCATTATTATAGAAGGCATCTCCTAACAAAGACCCTATATTTAATAAAGGGTCACTAGGGACAGGAACGGCAGTCTTTAGATTTACCATATCCCCTATGAAATCATTAGCTTTAAGGGTTATAGTATAAGGATAATACTCATTGGCAAAGGAGTCAAATCCTGCCCTTAATCCTCCCCACCAAAATACTACAAAGTTTCTTCTTATAAGTACAAAATATTCTTGGTCATCTGCTGATAGTAAAGTAGATAAATAGGATTCCTGAGCTGTATTAGTAACTATAAACGGAATAGTGACTTCAGAAGATTTAGTTATCTGATTTCTGTCATCAGAACCTTTATAGGATAACTTAAACCCTCCCGACCCTGTGTCAAAAAGGTGACCTGTAGAAGTGTCTGATTGTGACCATATCTCTATATCCCATCTATTGCCTCTTTCAGAATAGAATGTGTTAGTGTAATTCTTATATGCCATCTTAACCTAATGAATTTCTATGTCTCCTAGCTCTATCGAATACTATAATTAAATCCTCACCTGAAATCCTTACATCAGGAATACCACCACCGCCTCCAAACGAGCCGTTAGGGATTATACTTCCTGAAGATGAAGGTACAAATAATTCTGGTCCATTTTCCCCCACCAAACTGACTTTTCCTAAAGGTGGTTTACCACCATCTGCAAATGCTCCTCCCATCATACCCTGCAATATGTCTGTAAAACTTTTCGCCCCTGAAGCTCCAATTCCACCAAGACCAGGGAACATAGAAAATATAGCTGCTAAGATAGCTGCCTTAATTACCATAGCGATAATTTGTTTTAAAATATCTGCAAAAATCTTCTTTAATCCTGCTGCTAAGTTTTCACCACTCATTAATAGTTCGGAGAAATTATCAGCAAAAGAAATTGCTAATTGGTTACCATAAGAGGCAACTGCGTTTTTCCATCTTTGGATGTTAGCTTGTTGGGTAGCTAATTTTTCTGTTAGATTATCAGACCATTCACCCCACGCTAGTGCATCGTCATCAAGAAGAGATCCAAATAATCCCTCATCACCTTCTTCGCCACCAGTTGCTACGCTAAAGAAATCCTTGAATTTATCTATAGCAGGTTGTAGGGCGTTTCTTGTTTTCTCAAGACCTATTACAACTCCATCTACAAATCCTGTAAATGCGTGTTCATATTCTGTAGGTTTATCTTTTTGGTCTTCAAAGAAATCTGTTATTGTATCAAAAGGATTGGTTATACCCTTTTTCCCTAAAGCTGCCATCCCCTTATTAATGACTTTTATAAGGTAGTTAATTGGATTGTGCTTTATTAGAGTGACAATCATATCCAGGAACATATTTTTCCACCAAGATAAATCAGTCAACCTTTCCTTAAAAGCATCCCAATTACCAACTAAATACATTAAAAGAGAACCAATTAAAGCACCTAAAGCAATAAATTTAATTATAGGTAGTAAAGAGGCTAATAAAGCTTTTCCAAACCAAATTACTGCACTACTTAATAATCCCCATCCAGTAGTTATTATCGGTAAAAGTGCAGATAACCCCGCTAGGATTAAAAGAAGTGGACCAATAGCAGCCATTATACCGAATGTTATAGTAATAAACTTTTTAGCTCCATCACTTAATCCTGAAAACCATTTAGCAGCCTTAGTTAACCATTTTATTATAGGCATTAAAGCCTCGGCTATTACTTTACCAAATTCCAATCTAGCCGTTTCCATAGCAGATTGCATCTTCTTAATATTAGCGAATGTGGTTTTACCCATTATATCCGCCATTTCTTTTAACCTACCCGTGTTATTCTTATACTCATCACTTAACTCGCTTATCTTATCTTTATTTTGAGCGAGTATCATTAATTGGTTGGCAGCCGTAACCCCAACCATCTTTTGAGCTTGGTTTAAGTTTATTTCTCCTGAAGCTATTTTATCTAAAGTTTCAGCAAATGGTATCCCTTGTTCATTTAACTTACCAAAGACTTTTCTTAATCCTGTACCTGCCTTACTAGCCTTAATACCATTATCCATTAAGACTCCCATCATAGCAGATAATTCCTCTACATTAACGCCAACAGCTTTTGCCGATGCCCCTGCGTGACCAAACGCTGTAGAGAATGTACTTAATTGAAGTGATGAATTGGCTGCCGCTGAAGCTAATGTATTAGCCACAGAACTTGCTTGAGTTGCATCTAAATTAAAGGCATTAATAGTTGATGATACCGTTTCAGCAGCTAAACTTAAATCTTCACCTGTTGCAAGTGCTAAATCAGAAATAGCACCTGTCATACCCTTTATTTGATTAGGGTCAAATCCTTTACGACCTAAAACTAATTGTAGGTCGGAAAATTGTTGAGCAGTATATTGGGTTTCAGAACCTAGCCTTTTAGCCTCGGCTGTAAGCATAGCGAAATCTTGGACTGTTGCACCAGTAACAGCTCCAACTTTTGCCATAGAATTCTCAAAGTTAACAAAGGTGTCCATTGAGGCTTTCCCCATAGCCACTATTGGTGCTGTAACACCAAAAGTAAGCATTGAACCGAAACGGGCTGCATTAGAGGCAAACGATCCAATACTTTTATTGGCTTTACCCATAGCCTTTTCAAGCCCCTTGATATTGGCTGCTATAATTATCGATAGCGTTTTAGCTCCACCCATTATATTGTATTATTCTCTAAGTTTATATTTCTTTAATAGCTTATCCAATTCTTCAGGGCTTGGTCGATTAACTTTTCTAGCCTTTTTACCATCCCAAGGAAATGGAAGTAATTCTTTTGGGGAAATTCTCTTTTTAGAATGTGGAGCGAAACAAGAGTGTATTATTAATCGACTTTGCTCCCAACCATCCATCATTAAACTTTTATGGAAACTATTAAAGCCGACTATTTTATTTTGAAGCGACCTTGGGGTTAAATCATATAAGTCATCATAATTCATCCCCAACATCCCAAGACCAGTTTTTTCTATACTATCAAATGTAAGAATAGGTCTATCTTCTTCATAAAACTCTACCTCTTCACTCCCATCTTCTTTCCCTCATCTAGAGGTTGGTCGATTTGGAAAGCCTCAAATATTTCATTTAGCTTACTAAAATCTTCATTATCCAACCAATCTTCGATTTCTTTAATTGAGTGTTTAAAAGTTAACCCTGCCTTTTTAGCTCCGTGTTTAAGACCATAGTATGTCATTATACCTATGTGGTCTACCTCACTACCTAATAAGTGCATATCACTTAACTTAATTTTTGTTTTTTCACAAATGTCTTTAAGACATAAATATGAAAATCTAACGGGTCTTTTCTCCCCACCTATTTCTACCTGTTTCATTTGCTTTTACCTTTTTTTTAATTACTTACTTTAGTTAAAGTTCCTGTTCCTTTGAAATTAGCTGTGTAAGTTGTATTATCTTCTACCCCTGCGTTTAAGCTAAGAGAGTTTACTTGGCAATCTCCTTCCCAATATAATTGTTTTTCAAAATACTGATTAGCTGTTGACCCTTTAGACAACATTGGACCCCATACATATATTGATGATTCTCCTGCGTATGACGAAGTTTGATATGGATTAAGAGTAATATAAGCAGAGGGTGACCAAGAAAATTGTTCTAAAGTAGTTGTCCATTGGACTCTTGTCCATTCAGTTTCACTTAATTCAGTAATTCTAGTACCTACTATTGTTCCTGGACCACTTAATATTGTTGCAGTCGTTGTTATAGTCCCATAATTCCAAAAATAAAGTTGAGCAGAACTATCTTTATCATCTGACGATGTTGCCTTAAAATAAACGCTAAATGTCCATTTATTATTTACAGGTAATTGAGTTGGAATTCCGTGGTATATGTACTTTTGATACATTAAACCACTCCCATCGGTGGTTAACCCTTGTGTGGTAGACTCTCCGTTTGGGCTTGTGGTTGAGGGTAATACAAATGATGATATATTAGAAGATACCCATTGAGTATCGGTTAAATCATTTGATCCATCAGGAAAATAATTATTATTCCTTGTAGAGAACCTTAAAGTTATTTCACTTCTATCTCTATATGTATCCCACAACTCTTGTATTCCATAAGTAGAATCTAAATCAAATAAAACATCTGTTGTTATATCAAACGCCTTCTTGCCACCTAAGTGTTCAGCCCACCCATCACTATCTTTATTTGTAATATCTCTTAAATCAGTAGAAATACTTAAAGAAGCTTGAGTAGAATAGGCTATTAATTCTAAAGGGTGATTCTCCCCGAAAGTTAGAACATCTATTTCTATGTAGTCCAAGTCTAATACTGCTGTACCACCTTCACCTATTGATAGTGTTGGTACATTACCTGCATCTTGATTAGTCACATCTATATACCAACCGCCACTACCTGTAGTAGTTTGGGATGTAGATGTATAACCTTGAGCTATAAGAGTTGTTCTTAACTTAGCTATCAACCCACTTGCAGTTGCACTTGTGGTAGTAGGACTAATAATAGTTTCTATAGCCCCATATGTATCAACCACATCAACAATCTCGACAGTACCATTACTTGAAATAGCACTATCTGAGATTGCTGTTATGCGAGTGACTTGAGCGATTGAATCAACAACCGACTTGTAAACTACTAAATCCGAAGCATTTTGAATTGCCATAGTCTAGGATTTAAAAGTTTATATTATGCGTTTTGTTCTAACTCTCCAGTTCCTGTTAATGAAATTGAGTAAGTAGCGTTTTCTTCTACTCCTGCATCAATAGAGATTGAAGTGATAAGTGCTGTCCCTGTGTATAACATTCCATCTAAACCAAAGGATACATTTACTGCGTCACCTGCTATTAAAGTAGTAAATAATTCTTCTACATCAGCATCATCGGTAGCTGATATATCTACGAAGCCATCACCTGACATCTCCCAAGATTTTAGACCACCTAAATTAGCTGCCCAACCTTCTGAAGATTTTGTTGTAGAATCACGAAGATCCATATTTACTGATAAGCTACAAGATGTACTATGTGCTATAGCATCTAAACCTGCTGCCGTTGTTACACTTAAAACAACTTCTGTTGCGTTTTGAATTGCCATTTTGTTTTATGTTTTTGTAATTAAACAATTAAAAATTAAATCTTTATAATAAACTTCTGCCGTATTGTGATACTCGTCACTAAGTGAGTTAAATACGAATTTCGCCTCATAATCTTGCGAATCTTCCGTATAGGCAACTCTATATAAATCTAAAGCCCCGACAACAGCTTTAGATATGTCGTATGTAGTAGCGTAACTTTCAGCTAAACAAGATATCTTTATTGTAACATTACAAGAATTTAATGAACTACCTTTAGATATAAAGTTATCTACATCAATTATTTCGTATACAGTTGCAGGATATTGAGTTGTTTGGTTCACAATTACTGGAAACACTTTATTACTTCCATTAACGCTTGTAAAGTCGCTATATGAATTTAATTTAGTTGCTATTTTCTCACCTATTATTGCAAACATATCTTATCTAAATCCTGCTTTTTTTGATAGCCTTTCTACAAGTCTACCTATATCTTTATTTGCCCTATCTAAAATCTGTCCCGTTTTAGAATTAATTACTTGCTTTAAGTAATCGGGTTGCTTAGGTAAAACCCCCGTGGATTTTCCTGATTTATGTTTTCTAATTCCCTTAGAACCTCTTAGTAATAATTCGGCTAAATTTACAGCACCCGCCTTACTCCAATTGGCACTTGCCCATCTACCTTTAACTCTAGGTCCAACTAATAATCCAGGTTGTCTAGATTTAGAAGCAGTTATAATTCCAATAGAATCAGCTAAAGATGGACCTTTTGTTTTTGTCTTTGTACTAGGGTTATACCTTAGTCCAGGGTTTAAATTCTCACTTCCCTTTTTATATTTTTGTTTCGCAGCTCGTTCTGCGATTTTTGCAGCAGGTTGTAAAGCTTTATTAATTTCTGTTCGAGATTTTTTAGGGGTTAAACCCATCTCTTTTAAGGCTCTTTGAACTTCCTTAATATTAACAACTCTTATACCTCTATTTACTTTCTTAGCCATAACTTAAGTTATTGGACCATTAATGTCTAGTTTAGTGAAAAACTCTACATACTCTTTTCTAGGGTCTATGATATAACTTAATATCTCGTATTGCTCAAGAGTAGTATCATCTATTAACACCCAAGTAGGGTCTAAATCTCTTATCCAAGACGAATCATATCTTACCTGAATAAAGAAATTTCCATAAGATTGTAATTGCTCACCTTCAAACTTTTCGTTAATATTTCTTAAAGATGTAACTTTTTTAATGCCCCAAATAGTATCTTCTAAAATTAAAGATGAAGTCACCTTTTCTCCAAAACTATTTTGAGTTTCATTAGGCTTTTTTAATTGTAACCTTATATTAAAATCACCTGCCTTTATTTGAGTGATAAAAGCCATATTTTATAGGTAACATTTATAAGGTTGTAGTAATATCTCAGAAGCCATTGGAAACGCTCTCTTACGATCCTCTCTAAAATAATACATATCACTTGCAATTAATTTAATAGCTTGTTTAATCGCATCAGGAACATCACTCGCTGCTGCACCATATCCAGTTTGAAATTGGAAGTAAAAACGCTCTTCATTACTCCCATATAATTCTGAAATAGGGAATGTATAACTTATATTGTTTTTTATAATTACTTTTGTAGGATTCTCATTTATGTTTAAATAGTAATTAGCGTAACCCCAATTGATATAAACATCAGGGTCAGGGATAGCAGAAAGATAAAATAAACCATCATCTCCTGGCTCACTTCCCCCAAAATCAAGAGATACATCAGGATAATATAAAGAAAACTCATTTGGTACTGAGTCAGCAAACCAAAGTTTGTATGTAGCGTTTATAAAGTGGCGATTACAATAGTTCTCAGCCATCTGTGTAGCAGCTATAATATATGAATCTAATAAGGTATCCTCTGAAGAAGAATCTATCCTTAATTGAGCTTTTAACTCAACTCTAGATACTACTAAAGTAGAGGGGTATGTTATTAACTCTAAATTCCCTACATTTCCAACATCCATAGCTAACATATATTATCTAAATACAATATTTTTGGTTTTATAAAGAAAAGGGGAAAGGGGATTAACCCTTTCGCCTTTCTAATTAATCATTGTGATTATTATTATGCAGTAACAGAAGTCCACTTAACTAATCCAGTAGGGTGAGTGTAACCCCAATCTACGAATTGGTTTAAAACTAAACGAACTTGACCATTTATTGCTTGACTGAATGGATCTACCGTTACGTCTAAACCTCCGAAGAATCCTACGTATAATTTAGAACCATCCAAGAATAAAGCCTTTTTAGAACCTGTTCCTGTAGTAAAGTGACAAGGGTAACCATTAACTAAATTAGTTTGGTAGTTTCCGTTAAATCCTGCACTTACACTAGCAACTTGAGCAGAAGCTTTTAAGTTAGCTAACAAGGCAGGAGATGCCACATAAGCTAAATTACCTTCCATTCCGTATGCACCTGCCATTTCAGATTCTGCCTCTAAGAAATCAGCAAAAGCTGCTGATCCATCTGTAGCTACAGATTCAGTAAAAACTTGTACACCTGTCAAACCTCCTAAACACGGTGGTGCAGAAGTAACATTAGATTGAGCAAACATAGCAGAATCAATTTTATTTGCTGCTGCACGACCCATATCTTTTACAAACGCTGCCTCAACTTGTGGATTTTGAGTTAACAACATTTTAGAAACATCAATCACAGAAGATAATCTGTAAGGAGATAGTTCAACTTTTGATAAAGCTACACCACCATCTGCTGCTGCATCAACTTCACCTTCCCAAGAAACGGTGTTACTATTCATTACAGGGATTTTAGCATTTCCTGATAACCCAGTCAATACATTAGCCCCTACTTTATCATAAATAGAAGCTTGTCGCATAGCATCTGCAAACCCTAAAGTTGCTGAAGCTGCAATATTTGTTCCTGCAGTTGGACCACCTTGAACGATGTCTGCTCTACTCTCTAAAAGAAAAGATGGAATACCTAATCCTGAGATAGCTTTTCCATTACTTCTAGCCTCGTTACAAGCCTCATCGTGCATCTCTTTTTCAACACCATCAAGGTTGTTGTTAATTAACCCATTTACAGCTTTAAATAAAGAGTAAGAACGAGCCTCTTTAGACTCCGACACATTTTGTGTTGAGTTAGAAACAGGAATCGAAATAGCCTCTGCGTTCAATTTTTCTTGACGCTCAACAACTTCAATATCTTTAGCCATCTTGTCAATATTAGTCATCATACCATCGTATGATACTTGCTCGTCTTCCGTGAAGTCACGAGCCTCATCTTTTGCCAAGTTTAATAGAGTGTTTGCGTTTTCAATCGCAGCAGCTCTCTCTTGACGAATTTCAATCGAATTTTTCATATTCGTTTTTTTAATTTTAATTCGTTACTTAATAAATTTAACTTTGAGTCATCGAAGGATTCCTCTTGTTTTTGCTCTACCTTTATCTCAGCGACCTCTTCTTTGATTGTTTCAGTTTCAAAAGCCTCTTTAGAGCGTAGCGCAACATCAGTATTAGCATAAGCACCAACACCAACAATAGAAACATCAACTAATCGACCAATCTGATTGATTTGTCTTCGAGTCGTATCTCCATCTTTACTCCACTCATCATCCTCTACCGTAAAAGCAAATGAAGATTCATAAAGTAAACCTCTTTTCATAAGTTCTGCTACATCATTACCTGTTGTTGTATTAGGTAAAATAGCATCGTATCGTAATCCAGTTTCATCAACCGATAATTTCAAAGTTCCTCCAATATTTCTATCAAGGATTAAGTTTGGATCGTGATTGAATGTTAAGATTACATTATCCTCTAAGCGACCATCAAATGCTCGTTTAGATATTGTTTCTCTAAAGCCTAAATCTCTACTATCTGTATCAAATAAGGCTGCGTAACCACTTACTTTAGTTTCGTTTGAACCTTCATCCAATCGAATTTCGTAATTACCGCTATATATTCTTGTTTCTTTATTTTTCATAATAACCTTCAGGTTTAGTAAATTGCTATTATATCCGAAACTGTTGTACCTGTTGAATGGACTTTATCAACATATATCCCTGATAAATAAGTTCCACTAGATATATTTTTAAAAGTAACTATATTACCTCCTGATAATGTAACTTTAATATTACCACCAGTACCTATAAATAACTGAGCATTTGTTTCGGGTAAATTATTTCTATCGCTAGGCGTAATACCCTCACCAAACTCCCCTTTATTAAGTCGGGTATAAGCTTTTTTGTGATTCTTTTCTTTTCTTTGGTTAGGAGTTAGCCCCATATTATTCTATATCTTTTCTAGTTGTTGATTCTCCTAATTTATCTAAAGGCATCATATTACTTTGCATATAAACCTTATCACTTTCTTCACCCATATAGTTCATATCCTCAAAATTTCTAACCTCGTTAGGGGACATTACACCGATGTTAACTAAAGTTCTATAGTAATCTGCTCTTGACTTAGAATCTCCTCTAAGAAGGGCTGTTAAGTTGAATTTAAAGTATTGTTTACCTTTCTGGTTAAAAGGAATTAGCTTTTGGTTTAAAGCCATTTCAATTCTCTTAATCCAAGGTGAAATGGTGTGAGTCGTAAAATCGATTTGCTGTGCCTCAATATTCGAATATGTGGCGTTTTGTAAATCGTTAACTAGATGATTCGGTACTCTGAAGATACGACAAATATCACTAACTTGGTATTGTCTAGTTTCTAAGAACTGTGCCTGATTGTTGGGGATCTGTCGAGGAGAGAATTCCATTCCTTCTTCAAGAATTGCTGTCTTCCCTGCATTAATGCTACCACTATAACTTTGATTCCAACTAGCTCGTAATCGTTTAGCCGTTTCAGGTTTAAGTGTTCCAGGGTGTTTAAGGATTCCTCCTACAGATGCTCCATTTTTAAAGAAAGAACCTGCAAATTGTTCTATAGATAATGATATTCCTAAGGATTCTGCTGCTGTTTGGATCGGTGATTTACCAATTATACCATCAGTAGATATACCTTTAATGTGCAATATATTATCTGAAGACACTTTACCCGTGATAGGATAAGGTATAGAGTTGTTTTGCTCTATATTATAATAAACTTCTCTACCATCAGGAGATACATAGACGCTAACATCATCACATTGGATAGGGATTATTTGAGTAGGTAAACCGCCATTGTTACGCTCTATATAAGCGAAGAAATTACCATCTAAACAAAGGTCAATTAACGCTCTTTCAAAGAAGCCAAATGAATTGTAAATGGAAGAAGGTTGTTCACCTATCAGGGTATGAAGTGGATTGTTAAAAAGAACATATCTTTTATTATTCGCATCCTTTTCGTACAACGAGATTGGTAGAGAAGCTATTGTTTCTGAAATTACCTTTACGCAACTCCAAACGGTGGATAATTGTAAGGCTCGTTCTTTTGATATGGATTGATTTGATGAATTACCAAATAATGTAGCGTTTCCATATAGGCTTGTATTGTAAAATCTCTCTTCTTGTTGAGGTTTTACTTGTGGTTTTCTCCTAAAATAATCTAAAAATGATGCCAAATCCCTGTAGTTTTAATATACCTTATCCATATAGATATATAAAAAGTCCTGTTTTGTGAACCTTTATTTGTACTTTTTTTTCAAATAACCTCTAATTCGTTGTAAATGTTTGTAAACTTGTCTGGTTGAAATGCCTTTTACTGATGATATTTGAGAGGGTTTTAAGCCATATACATACCTTAAATAGACTATATCTCTTTCTTTTCTAGTCAATAAGTGGTGTATATCAACCCAAACCTTGTCTATTAAAGGGTTATAGTCCTCTGTAGTTAAGTCAATTTGAGGTACACGCTGTCTATATTTCTTGTGAAAAGGAGATGTATTTGAAAGAACTTGGTTGGTAACTATCCTTGCTATATAAAATTTAAAATAACCTTGTTCATAGATTGTCATTATAGACTCATCTTCCTGTGAAAGAAGTATAAGACAAACCTCTTGAGTTAAATCATCTACAAATTGTAAATCATTATTTGAACGCAAAACATTAGAAACTATTTCTCTAATAGAATTGAATTCCTGTTTGAGTATTTCGTTTTTAGATAAAAAAGATTTCTTTGTCATCGTAAGCAGAACCGCCTTTATTTTTATTTTCCATTGCCTCAGATAGTGCCATTAAACAAGCTACTACACCATCAATCTTTTCATTACTTTTAGCTTTATTTGGTTTTACATTTCCTGCAGGGTCAAAAGTTAAAACAACATTACTCATCATCCATCTAAGTACAGGATCGCCACCGTGTCTTAACTTACCACTAAGAGCTAAAGTTTCAAATTCTTTAGTTGCAGGTGACATAGTTTTAAAACCTTGACCTACAGGAATCATAGGACAACCTTCTTCGGTTAAATCAATTACGATTTGTGATGAATTCCATCTATCGTAAGCTACCATTTGAATATCAAACTCCTCGCTTAAATCTCTTATCTTTTGTTTAATATAATTGTAGTCACAAACATCTCCTGGAGTGAATTCAATAAGACCTTCCCTTCCCCATTTTTCATAATTCACCTTATCTCTTTCCGACCTTTTTTTAGCGTTATCTTCAGGTATAAAAGAGTAATTAATTATATCATAACCATCCTCTTCGTCTGGGAACAATAAAGCTAAACAAGTAATATCTCTAGTTGAAGCTAAATCTAAACCTGCAAAACAAACCTTACCTTTTAAGTAATTTCTATTTACTTCTTTCTCACCCATCATCCATTTTTCGTCTGAGATCCACTTAGCCTCATTTACAACCCATTGATTTAGGTGTAATCTACGCCAAGTATTTTCAAATGAAGGCTCGTTTTTTGCCTTGATAGCTTGTTGTTGCATATACTCTTTAGTGATAATAGTGCCATATCCAGGGTTAGCTTTCTTCCAAACCTCTTCACTAAAAATATCATCTCCTTCATCAGCCTCATAAACAACTCCTAAAAAAGAATCATCCTTGATAGAGCCATCAATTAATTTTTTTGCATAGTCATACAGCTCTCTTGAAATGTGGTCTTTCTGATTACCTGCTCCCGCTGTCGTGATACCGAGCATCAAAGGCTCTCTACGACTACCCATACTCGTGAGTAACACATCGTAGAGGTCACGATTTTTATGCGAATGAATCTCATCCAATAAACAACAAGAGAGGTTTAGACCGTGCTTGGTATCTGCATCAGCCGAAATAACTTTGTAGTACGAACCATTTTTATCAAAAGTGATAGAGTCACGAAAAGTTCCTGCTCGTTTAATAAGATTGGATTCTTGTAAGACCATTTGCTTGGCTATACTAAAACTTAACCTGGCCTGTTCTTTATCTGCGGCTGCGCTCACGATTTCGGCACCTTTCTCTCCATCAGAAAAAAGCATATAGAGTGCTATACCTACCATCATAGTAGTCTTTCCATTCTTACGAGGAATGAAAATAAAACATTGTCTGAATTTACGGAGATTGGTTTCTTTGGATTTCCAACCGAAGATAGCCTCAATGATTTCTCTTTGCCAATCTTCCAGAATAAACTTCTCTCCCGCTAAAGACCCTTTAGTGTGTTTACAGAATGTTTCAATAAACGAACAAGCCCGTTTAGCAGATTTATCATCAAAGTAATATTTACTTTGGTCTATCTTGTTTAAATTATTCGCCACTATTGAAGAAATTTTCTATTTTAACATCAGGTGTTCCTGCTTGACTTTCGATAGCATTTACTTTAGCTCGACTCGAAGGAGTCAATCCAAATTCCTTTAGTAGTTGAAAAACCCTGACAAAAGCTTGATTAGCTATTTGAACTTCTGGGCGGATCGTAGGTTTAGAATTACCTTCCCTAGAAACAATCTCTACAGTTGCCCCTAGATTATTCACCACCTCTTTTGCTTTTTTATATTCACTATAAGCATCACAAAGTAATGTAAGAGCTAACTCATCAGCCTGAGTAAGCACAGCCATATTGTGTAACAAGGTGCTTAGTTCGGCAAAAGCTTTTTGACCATCTTCAGATAGCCAAGTAGGTATTGGTGGAATAACAGAGGGAAGAACTGGTTCATTAGGATTCATCCTGTCCTGACGAAGTGTACCCCTCTGTTTTTTAATTTCTGTTGGTAGTCTTTTTGGCATAATACCCCAAAGATAGCAATAAATATTCCTTGATTTTTTTTTGTTTATAACTATCTATATATAGTCTTTATCTTTAACCCTATGCTAAGGGTATCTAAAGCCTATCTAAAGGGTATGGAAAGGGTTAGCTTGAGGTCAAGGATACCCCTTTGATTTCTGTAGCAAACTTTTCATAGTACTTTAAGCTGCGTTTATGCGACATAGATAACGGAGTTAACTTCCACCCGAACATTAGTTCATCAGTTGTTTTTGTTACGAATTTCTTCTTCTTAGTTTTCATAATTTTTTTTGTTTAGAGTCGCAATATACATTTTTTTTTGGTTTGAACTAGGTAGAATAACAACAAAGTAGAGAACCCTTTTCCTGGATCAAGGGGAATTCCCCAAAAAGGGCTACCCCCACAACCCGTTTTCATTTGACACGATGCACAAAGAAG
>Ga0209757_10000132_pt1 | contig 19978 bp, 26 predicted proteins | sample ETNvirome_6_1000_FD_185472 | JGI IMG/M metagenome (GOLD analysis project Ga0209757, IMG submission 185472) | Marine viral communities from the Pacific Ocean - ETNP_6_1000 (SPAdes) (version 2) | ecosystem: Environmental > Aquatic > Marine > Oceanic | place: Pacific Ocean | collected 2013-06-19 | reverse complement strand
CCTTATCTGCTATAGACCTCTGTCTCATGTCCATACTCTGTACCATTTTCTCATTGGAATCGACACGAACTTCAAGTTTCTTTCCCTCTGGCAAAGGATACGCATAGAGTTGCAATACAATGTATAAACCACCTATCAATGCTACTATTGCACTTATGACTACCCCTAAATTAGCCATATCAAAATCCTATTCTATAAATAATAATGCCAGCGATAATACCGACAATAATTGCTATCACACTACATATACATGGAAATTTACATTGACAGTTCATGTATTATATCCTTATGGTTTTGGAAAATCGCTTCTTACTTTATTGTAATTCTCCACATACGCATCCCATTTATCGTTTCTATTTAAAATCTCTTTCTCAGTGTACGCTTCTACAAAATCACTCAATACAGGATACGCTTTTTTTCGATTTCTCTTGTATTCCTCGTTAGTATGTTTAGTTTCTAACTCTGTTTGTTTATCTAATATTTGTTGGTTGGTAATGTTATTTGGATTGCCATCTTCCCATGTTAACTTTTCTATTTCTTCCCCTTGCATAGTTATTACTGCATTGGGGTCTAAGGCCAAAACTGCATCAATAATATCTATCATATCTATGCTCCAATTTCCGTTAGAACCAAACTACCTGTACCTCGACTTATCAATTTCGCTGTGCCTGCAGATGTTTTTATTCTCACCGTATAAGTAACTGCTCCAGAAGTATTTGGTGAATCTTTCATAACACCTGAAGTAGGAAAGTGTAAATCAAAATCACCTGTTGCTAATCCTTCTGCGTAATGACCAGAGAAATTATGAATATCTGAAGCACCTCTCTCTAACCCAATGTCAGCCCAGTTACCTCTAGTGCCGCCAAGGTTGAACGTAGCATTGTACTGCACTATAATTACAGAAGAAGACGCAGCAGGGGTGATAGCAAGCGTTAGATTGGTATCGACATATGAAGCTGAGGTCGTGGTAGTAACTGTGTTACTCGTCATATCCACAACCTGAAGAACCTTTCCACCACCAGCAGCCGCAGCCCATGCAATATCCGTTCCATCAGCCGTTAATACATAATTTGCTGAACCAACTGTCAATGCTGCTGGATCACCAGAAGCATCACCATAAATAATTTTTCCTCGAACTAATCCTGCCATTTTAGCTAATGTAACTGCGTTATCTTGAATATCGTCTGTCTCGATTGTATCATCAGGAAGTATAGGTACAGTGGAGAAAGTTGCAGTTCCACTCACTAACATCGCACCCAATGTTGCAGTTCCACTTATTACTAAACTTGACAATGTAACTGTATTACTTACTTTCAAATCACCAACTGTCGCTGTACCACTTACTACTATTGTTTTCAAGGTAGACGTAGCCGATACAACTAATGTATTCAATGTTGCTGTCGCTGATACAACCAAAGAGTTCATAGTGGCTGTAGCACTAACAACTAATGAATTTAATGTAGCGGTAGCGGATATAAGTAACGAACTACCTACCACTGTGCCACTCGCTATAATATTTCCCAATGTAGCAGTACCTGACACCACCAAACTCGGTAGAGTTACTGTGTTACTAACCTTCAAGTCTCCTATTGTAGCTGTTCCACTACATACTATAGACTTCAATGTAGCAGTTCCACTGGCAATAATATTACCAAGCGTGGCTGTTCCTGATACCACTAAGTTCGGTATAGTAACTGTGTTAGATACTTTTAAATCTCCGACAGTGGCTGTGCCACTACATACCAGACCACTTATCGTAGCAGTACCTGATACAACCAATGTACCTAGCGTAGCTAATGCACCTAATGTCGCAGTACCTGACACTTTAAGATTGCCGACAGTAGCACTAGCTATGACAGTCATTTTGCCGATTTCGGCAACTCCGCCACTAGCGGTGATAGTTACTGTAGCAGAACTACCTACAGCAATCGTTTGTGTTGTGGTTCCCAATGTAATTGTGGAAGACAAAGACATAAGCACATTCGTAGAGAATGAAGCTGTAGTTGCTGAGGCAAGATCAAGTTTAGCTGCCTTAATTCCTGCCGAAGAATCTATGTTGTCGTTGTCTATGTTTCCATTAACGAGAGTATATAAAGTAGTCTCGTTATCTGTAACTTCGGCTGGTTGAATAACATCACCAGCAGTGTAAGTGTAAGGGCGAGAAACTGTTCCCATAATAACTCCTAACTTGATCCGATAACTAAATAATTAAATGCCACTGTTGCACTTGTTGTATAAGTAAAAGAAGCAGTAGCTTTTGTAACTGTTGCACTTCCTGGTTCTGTCAAAGGGGTGATATTTACAATATAATCTGTTGACTTAATTCTTGATAAAGTAGTTCCTGTATTTGATGTAGCTGATCCCCATTCAAAATGACTATCTAAAAAGTTATATATATTTTCAACATTTTCGTGAATAATAGAAGGAGCAAACTCATCTGTTAAATCCTGTATAAAAACAGGAGGTATAAGTTTTTTAGATGGCATTACGGGAATCTCCTTAAACCAGGCAGTATCTGGAATCTCAATACCCAAGTATCAATTCGCCATGCAGGGTCTTTACTGGAATCAGAAAACTTAATAGAAAGTGCTTCACTCCGGTTTGATAAAGATAATCGTTTAATTACCGATATCGCTGCTCCCCATAAGTCTTCTCCCCATTTAGATACTCCCCAATAGGAAGCAAACCCTCCTGTAGCTAAAGAGACTGTATCTGCGGTTATGAAACTACCAGCCCAATTCTCTGCGGTACTGATAGTTACAGTTCCACTGGAAGTCTGTCCGACAATGGGAATAATCTCTCTCCATCTTTTTGTTACATCAGGCATATTATTATGATAAGGCCCTGTTTGATATCTTGATACTATAGCATTTCCATCATTAGCATCTTCAGAAGAATCACCATCTGCATCTCCTACATCTAACCTGCATATATGGCCATCGTAATCTCCGGCATACAATACTTCTTGCTCATCTTCTACTGATACAGCAAGGTAAGCAAAATTACGATCATACTCATCTACAGTCCAAGCACCTATAGATTGTCTAGTTTTAGGATCTTCTGTTCGCAAATCATAATGATAGTTTAATACTAATGTGTTCTGTGTTTTATTTCTTGCAGCAATCAAGAAACTTACCCTTGATTCTGATGCTATGTTTACACCTTGAATATTATCAAAAAGAGATTGATTTATGTTGAAGAAATCACTAGTGTTTGCTAAAGGTCTTTCTAACCTGTTCGATATAATCCTAGTATTTGTTCCGTCAAACTCATAAAAATTTCCACGCCAAGGCCATACAATTAAATTCCTATTTGCTACGTTTACTATACTTCTCTGATTTGTCCCTCCTACAGAACGTCTAACAGGAAGCATGGACATATTATCCCTATCATTTCCGGATACAGCGTACATTCTATCTGTAGTAAAAACGTACAGTTTTCCTAGTAAAGACGTAGCACCTATAGTTTGCCTATCTGTAGGAAACCTATCAGAATTTCTCCACTGTGTAGAATCACCTTGATGCGATATTTCAAAGTTACTTCCCCTAGCTGGTATCTTTAAAGCAACAGCGTGTCTATTCCAATCTGTTACCACTTCTGCTAAAGGTGCAGTAGCGGTATTCAAATCAGTACAGGCGGTAGCGGAACCATCCCATTGTAAAATGTTAGAACCACCATCAGATGCAATCATTAATATATCGTTAGATACAGCGAATGTTACATCTCCACCAGACCATGTTCCTGAAGGAGTAATGGAAGTAAATGTATTTGTTCCAGCATCTTTTTTGTATATCTTATTCGCAACGCTACCACTATTCACACATACAATTAAGTCTGAGTTTCCAGTGAAACGTAGATAATTAAAAACCCCAGTAATAGTTCCAGAACCGACAAGGCTAGCTGTATTGACAACGTAATACCCTTTGCGTTTTTGTATTCCGCCAGTAGGTATTAACCTTACATTGTGTATATCTAACGCTTCCTGTTCTTTCACAGAGGTAATCTGCGTGGAATCATTGATACCACCAACATTCTTCCCAAACTCCACTCTTTGTATTTGGAGGTTGTTAGCCATAAATATATCCCTTTATTTCTTTACACCCTTTCACTACTTCTTCAAAGGTGTCGTAATCAATCGCTTGTTCAGCATCGGAAACAGATTCGTCAGGGTTAGGGTGCACTTCACATAATACTCCGTCTGCCCCTGCTGCTATTCCTGCTCTCGCAAGTCTGGGAACTAACTTCCTGTCTCCACTGCCATGAGAAGGATCAGCTACTATTTTCAATGCAGTATATTCTTTTATCATCGCAATAAACGAAGCAGAGAAACTCCACCTACAATGGTCTTCAAAGCTAACCATTCCTCTTTCGCATATTGCTACATCTTCTGCTCCATGTTGAAGCAAATACTCTATAGCCCCAAGCGTTTCATCGACTGTCATCCATGAACCACGCTTTAATAATACTTTCTTTCCATAAGAAGCTATCGCTTTCAACAACGGATAATGTTGTGCATGACGCATACCTATTTGTATCCAATCTGCATCGGTAACGTGTTGCATATCTGGTGCATCCATTACTTCCACTATCCAAGGAAGATTGTTTCCATCTGCTGCTGTTGAAAGAGATAGTGATCTATCTGTTACAAATCCACTATTCTCTGGAGGGTACGTTCCATATACATAACAACCACCTCGTAACATGGTTGCTCCTGCTTGTCGTACCTTACACGCTATGGCATATATTTGTTCCAAACTTTGTACGGAACATGGTCCTGCAATAAACTCTAACTCTGGTGCTTCTTTTTCTTGATAGGAACGAACTAGAGGATACTTGGCATCAGGTCCGAATAGCTTCGCTAACCTGGACATGACATACTTCCCTCATGTCGTTCATAATTGTAAATGGGTTTCTCTGTTTTAACTAATCCCCATTCCGATGTAACAATTCCATAAACCTCATTAGATATTTTACGAACAATACTTTCTCCATCGTTGATAGGTTCTTCTTCATTGTATCCACTTACTTCTTTCAATAGATTGGTTTGTATCGCTAACCCTGCTCCCATCACTTTATCAGGATTATCTTCATCCCAATGTCCTTGCACTCCTATAATAGGTTTATGAGAGTGTTGCTCTATTGTATTTACAAAGTGCCACAATGCTTGAGAATCAAGGTAATCGTCAGCATCAAGTCTCATTATCCAGTTACCTTTCGCTAACGCTATCGCTGCGTTGGCTGCTGCTCCCAACGTATGATACTCTCCACCTATAATCTTTCTACCAAATACGCCAGTACTTTTATACACATCGCCTTCGTTCATCCAACTGGGAAACGAAGTTCCATTCGCTATCAGTATCGTTTCAAATGAAGTAAACGACTGTGCATCTAAGGAACGTAACGCATCTTTTGCTTTAATGGCATAACCATAAGTATGAAACGGAATATAAACTGTGAAGAATGGGTTCATCGCACTTTTTCCTTTGACTTTTTATAATCTAAATACTCGATAACTTGATCGAGACAAAATGGCGGTGAATGATTACTAAACAAATCAGAGAATAACTCTCTTAATTTTTTCAAGTCTTTATATTCATTTAACTCATAGTTGAAACGCTTTCTATGCCTTTTCTCTACCTCTACTTCATGTACAAAAGTTCTGTCTTTTAAAATATCTCCAATAAACTCTGTACTGGAATCTATCTTCATTACCTCTAACAATGCTCTCCTAGAAATTACTTCACAGTCAAAACCTCTAGGTAACTTTGGTATATAGGTATAATCTGCTTCATATTGTAAATGTTCTTTCACTGCTTTCCTGAGATATTCTGGATCAACGAGTATATCGTCAGCAGTTACTCTGACAATGTGATCCACATTTTTCATTTCAGCAACAGACCATAACCTTTTCGGTACTTCCACTGCTCCATAAAACCCTTCAATTTCATAATGTTCACAAAACATTTGGATAGGTTTATCTACATCTCTATTGGAAGTGGCAATAATGACTGGCATTTCTGTAAGGAATAACCTATCTAATAAATGACTTAAAGCACAACCACCTGTAATAGGCATTAACACTTTGCCATACAAACGCCTAGAATCCATTCTTGCCTGTACTACAATGGGAATCATTTACTTCTTTTTTCCTCTTTTCATTTTCTTTCGTGCCTTCGCTGCTGCTTTGTAACCTTTTTTAGTGTAAGAATAATGCTTCCCACCTACTTTTGGCATATTTATCTCCCTAAAAGTTTCAATAATTGAATGATAGCGTTTCTTTGATCTGTGTCATCTGTGTAACCTCCTAGACCAAAAGGACCAGTTGGCTCAAGACTAGGTTGTGGGCCTTCTAGGAATGGGCTACTAGGTCCATATTCCATAAAAGGATTTTGTCCAAAAGGTGTATCAGGAGAGAAAAGTCCCTCTAAGTTGTCATATAGATCGTCTGGAACTTGTTCTCCAAATCCACCATAGGGTTGGGGTTGTCGTGGTTGCCCTAATCTTGGTATAGGCCTAGCTCTCCTTGGTTTAGGTTCTGGTATATCTTCCCCTATATCCCCATACATATCATCCATTGGTGCATCTGGTGTTGTCGCACCCATGCTACCCAATCCTAATGCTCCAAGCATTTTATTAGAGTTTGCACCAGGAATGGTTGCCATACCTGCTGCTCCACCACCCAATAATCCACTTAATATATCTAATATATTACCTGCCATTTTCTAATCTCCATATCCATGCGTCTTTAGCCCAACATGACTCGCATGGGGTAGTTTCTTCTTGTCTACCTTCATGTTGTGCATCTCTCATATCTTGTAACTCTATAGAATTATTCCAAATCTCTTTCAAACTATGTGTATTGGCATCGCCTACTGGTCTATTTTCAAACCAATCTGCACAGCATCCCATTACCTTGCCATCATATCCAATCGTCAATCTTTGAAAAGGTTGTTTGCATACTGCTCTCTCTACTGCTATCCAGTCATCTATCAGAAAGTTACCATCGGCTCCTCTATCCATCACTGCCGATACTCTTACATCATCAACTATATCTTTCCACTTCCTGACAAATCCTTCGACTTCGTGTTCGTTACTTTTTTGTTTGCACATTTGCACACGAATAAATGGCTTAGATAACCCTTTACTTTCTCGGTACGAAACTGCTTTTTCAATAGTCCATGTAAGTTCTTCAAAGTCTCCACCTATTCGTATATTCTCAAAAGTATCTTTCGTATTTCCATCTACACTGAATATAATTCTATCTACTCCAGCGTCTATTAAATCTTCTACCTTGCAACCTCTCATATTGCCATTGGTATTTAACTGTACTTCAGGGATACCTAAACCCTTCGCTTTTCTCGTTAACTGAGCAATCTGTTTATGTAGAGTAGCTTCCCCTCTCCAGTTCCATTTAATACTGGATACACCCATCTCAGCAGCTTCTTCCAATAAACGATCAGCCAATTCATACTTCATGGCTCCCTTTACATTTGGATCGTATGCCTGTGGACACATGGTACATTTAAAGTTACAGGCGTAGCTAAGTTCTATATCTAAATGTATAGGAAACTTTGGAGTATAAACCCAGTTAAGAAACTTTTTCCCTGCGTTATGCCATTTGGTTCGATACAGCAGGTACTTCCACTCCCTTATCCTCTTTACTGTCTCCCTCGCTGCTGCTATCTTCCTGTTGTTTAGCCAAGTGCTCCCGTTCAAGTTTACAACAGTTTTCAAAGGTTTCTTTGATTCGCTTTCTATTCTCTCTACCATAATGCTCTTGCGTTTCTCCTGGGCGAAGTTTGCGAGATAGGGAACGTATCCCCCTGCTATAGTAGTCTAATCGTTCCAGATAAAAACCTGCCTTATTTAACATTCTACCTAGCGTTCTAGGGGTATATAAAGTTAAATGCGGAGAAGCAGTGAAGTTACTTAACATCTGGTTAAACCTGTCGTATTCGTTTCCCCAAGGATATTCCACTGTGGGAACTCCTATAAACAACCAACCATCGGAATACAATCTATCGTTACACAACTTCAAGAAAGCTACTGGATCGTGTATATGCTCCAACACTTGTTGTGCTGTAATTAGATCAAAAGTTAGGTCACGCCAAGACTTCTTCTTAAACTCTCCTGTTTCCACTTGACATAACTTGTTAGCCCTAGCCCAATCTGCGTATACTTTATTGGGTTCTATCGCATAAGTATCCCACTTAGGCCCACCATTCTCTGCCATCTTTTCATGGGTATATGGTAACAATCCCTCGCCAGTTCCCACATCGAGCATTTTTCCTGAATCAGGAAATTCCTTGTTCTCGTGAATGAAGTCATAAACATCGGCTGCATCCTTTAACTTGTAATCCACATTCTTTTGCTGTGGAGTTCTTGGCCTGTATAGCCTGCTATAAAACCTATCTGCTGTTTTCTTTGTCCACCTAGGAGATTGATATATAAGTTCACAATCCCCACAGTAATAGAAAGAAACTTTGAAATCTTGTGGCACTTTTAATTGGTTTAAATATGGATCGCCATCGTGTTCAACATATAAATCTCGTTTCTCTGAATTACATAGAGGACAAGTTACTTGTTCAAATAGTTCATCCAACCCAAATTCCGTCAACTGTAGAGCCCTCATCATCTGCTGGCACAATCCTTCTAGGAGCCTGTCTCTGTCTACCTTCCAATGTAGTAGATAAGATCATTTCTTCGGAACCAAGTTCCATTGTGGGATCACGACCATCTTGTAGGCGAAGTTGCAAATTTAATAAAGATCTCAATGCAATTACTTTAGCCCATCTATCAGGACAATCTATCACAGTTGTGGTGGTAGATAACCTTGTTGCAGAGGGAACGAAAGTTACTTCAATAGCATTAGTCGCTGCTTGTGTTGGGGGAGGTACAAGTTGCACTGCATTTGCTTCTATATAATAATAGAATTGGTCATTTCTTGTAGCAGTTGTATTGCCATCTTCAAAGTAGTATTTCTCCGTTTTCGCAGTTAACGGGATAACAGGTTGTCTATCTCCACTACTTTGCACTGCCTCAACCAAATCAATTTTTTTAAATGTTGATGTTACAGCAGGACTCAGATCACGACTATTAGCCACTAAACTTGCTGTATGTATTTCTTCAAAAAATCCTTCGTCAGACGCTACAATGATATCATAGTAATGTTCATGTGAGGCATTGATTGCCCTTAATATTTGAGCATCACTCAATGTAGCTGTGGCACTATCTGTATCTGTAAGTGTTCTCACTTCCGTTATAATCGTAGTCGCTGTAGTTGCCATTAGGTTTTCACCTTTTTCTTTTTATTTTTAAAATCTATTCCAACTCGATGATTGGTAGGATTCCAAACGTGCCAACCACGTTTATTCTGGTATTGCCAATCATCCATTTGTTTTCTCAATGCACCATCATTTTCAAGCGCAATATCTTTAAACATTTCTTTCTGTTGCCTACTTCTTCTATTTTCTTCTTCGTATTCTTCTTTCTCTGCCGCTAACCAAATATCGTTAGGCCTTGCATATCTCCAATTATCCCATTCCTTCAGTTGCAATATCACTCCATAATCTAAAGGTCTAAATTCCCCGTTCTTCCCTTCCCAAAAACAGATATGCCATCTATCAATAGGTTTCGGTTCGTACAGTTTAATGGGAAGCCCATCCCTGTAGAATGTAGCTACATGGGTAAATTTTTTACGTTCCGATGGTCGAAGGAAATGTCTTCGGTAGAAAATCTCCCAACGACACTTCCTCCTATTCCATTGGACCGATAAGTTTTCATCTAATCGTTTTAACTCGTTTAGAATATACCTATCAGGATTCATTTATTTCCCATCATCTTTAGGTGAATCATCATACTCGATACGAATGTACCCTTGTATAAAGTTCACTGTAGAAGTGGCGGTGAAATTACTGTTAATCAGTAATGTTGTTCCTGCACTTACTAACATACCACCTTTATTACCAGTAACAATAGAAGTGTTTAGCGTTGCAGTAGAAAGATCCCCAACTGTTGTTCCTGAGTTGAAGCTGATTCCACCTGAAGCCAATAGACTTGTTGTAGTGGCTGATGCTATGGAAGCTGAACCTGCCCTATAAAAGTTTAATGTAACCGAACCAGAGTTTGCTGCTCCTCCAGCGACACCAGCACAGGCTACGATCTCTTTCACCCTTCCGTTATGAGGAACGGGAATATATAAGTTCGTATCTGCTAAAACTGCTGTTGCAGTATTAGGATCAGCAAATCCAAATCTTAGTATTTCACTTTTTGATGGATTGTTTGCTGCGATATTTCTATTTTTAATTGCCATAATTTGCTCTCCTCTGGAGCCATAGTTAACCCCAAAATCTCCCTGCTGCCTGTCTCCCCATGTGGGTAAATTATTTTATCCAGTGTAACAGGGAGAAATTGGATACTTAGAGGTTAAAGTGTTGCTTGAATGTCAGTAATCCTGAAATTCTTATTCGGTGAATCACAACCAAAGTTACCAAACATTCTCATAAATCCTTCAAATGAGTCTATATTGCTAACCCTGCTTAATACTGATCCGTCTTCATCTGCCCATTCAAAGTCTGATATCTTATACAGATGCCATGAAGGTGCATTGATTCCGTAAACAGTATTGAAAGGTGCGTCTACTTCAAATCGGAACTGTGCTCCGTTGAAGTCTAGAACTTTGTGTCCACCTTTCAGTGTTTGTGCAGTGAATCGCACGTCTGGTGTAAGAAGGTCTAAATACTCACGTCTAACACTGTAGTGAGAGATAAGGTGAGTGGTAGTATCGTCTTCACCAGAAGCCTCTGAAGCAGCATCCCATGCTTGTTGCAATAGGTTTAGCGTGAGAGGTCTGTTAGTTCCACTATTGCCAAGAATATTGGCTCTCCAAGATTTGTTTTGGTATGCTGCACGACTTACCCCTTGATATGTACCAGAGGAATCAATTCCGTCATCTATACCATTGAAATCGTTGTAACCACATCCTGTCAATGTCATAATCGTTCCAGACACAACAGTAGTCGTTGCAGAGAATGTAATAGTCGAAGACCCACTTGCCCCAACAGTAGCGGAAGCTACAGTAGAAGAGGTAAAGTCAGTGGAAACAGTAGATGTATCTGTGGCAGCACCAGAAGCGTTTAGTCCATCTAGTATCATACCAGCTTGGATAAATCGAAGTGGGCTTCCAACATTTACTGTTGAAGATGTTACATTTACAGTTGTTGTATTGACCGAAGATTGGTCAGAAGCAACTGTACATAAATCACCACGACTACCAAAATAAAGCATCCTGTTGAAATACTTACGACTGTTACGAGTCATTCTATCCATTTCCTCGGACATAGCTTCAGCAAATGCTGCTCTATCTCCCTGAGACTGTTTCATAGCCTGTGCGGAAACTTCAATGCGACCATACCAATATTTTGGTGATACAGTGGCTGTTACATATACTTCGTTTTGTGCAGTTGGTAAAGTTCCTCGTTCTGCTCTAGTACCTACACCAAAGTTCCTGCCAACGTGCACAGGATATACAAGTCTTCTACCACCAACACGTTCTGCTTTTGCATTGGCAATTTCAAACATTGTTACTTTTTCGTTCAGTGTATCTCGTACTTTTCCTAGAAACCAGTCCTTCAACACCGCATCAAATGTGGTAGTTGTTGCTGGCATAGCTTACTCCTTACTCTCCTTGCTCCATTTGTTCCATATATGACTTCAAATCAGCGATATGGTCTGAACTGGAAAAGTTTGTATATTTCTTTTCCTCAGTGGAAGGAATCGGTGCTCCCGATCCCCCTCCCGATGCAGGAGGCAGAGTAGAGTTCTGTTTGAGTTTATTAGTGTGTTCTGAAATAATTTGCTGTTTATATGAGTTTACAAAACCTGCTCTCTCATTCACAGCAGTTTCCATTGGTGTTCCGAGGGCCACTTTAGCGTAAATCGTATCCCAATCACCAGCCTGTAAGTCTGGATTATCTTTAGCAAACTCTGCTTTCTTCGTTTCCCAAGCAGATTGGGCTACCTGATTTTTCAATTGAGAGGTATCCTGTTGCACCTGTCTTTGTACATTTGCTACTTGATCCTGTAACTTCTGTATCGAAGCAGCATATGGGTCTTCTAACTCAAGTTCCCTATACTTATCTTCTTGCGATTGTTGCTGTTGTTGATAAGCAAGTTGTTGAGCTCTAGCGTCAGCCTGCTGATTCACCCAATCGTCTAGGCCTTGCTTTTGTTGATTTAAGTTCTCCATCTCTTGAGAATAATGATAACCTTTCTGTAATAGTTCCGTTGTTCGAGGGTCATTAATGTCCCAATCTACCTCTTTTCCACTTACCTTCAACTTTAAAGAGTTCGGATCACTTGTATCGGCAGGTACTTCACCGACATTTTGATCTCCTGCATCTTGGAATTGTTCCTCTTGAGGAGTTCCCATATCTGTGGTTTGATCTTCTTCTGCCATGTTGCTCTCCTAATAATAGTTAGTTTCCACTACGTCTGAATTGGGCGTAGATAGTTCCTGCTCCAACTATGCCATGAAAGGCAATATCGGCAGTTGAAACAATGTTAAGGTCTTTCAAATCTATTGTCGTTGCTGTGTTAAGCATTATTGTAGGAAGTATAGCTGTTCCCCCTACACTAAGTTGGACTTGTGCTGCTGTTGCAGATGCAGAAATAATCACTCTATCTAGAATAGTTTGATGTATTCTTTGTTTCGGATTTGGACCATTTACATTGGTTACAGTCGAAGATATAAATACTGCTGTCGCTGTAGGTACTGTAACTGGACCAGTTGAGTACATATTGTACCATGTTCCATGTTTATCTGGCATTACATTGGGCCTCCTTGCTGTATTCCCTCGTCAGGGGTAGCAAACTGATCGCTTTGAACTTCTTCTTGGGTGGCTGCTCCACTTTGTTGTTGACCTCCCATTTGAGCCATCGCTTGAGCATTTGCTGCTTGAATTTGTTCCGTTAAAAATGCACCATGCTGTTGCAGGTGTTGTTCATACATCTGATCTATTTGTGGCTGTTGCTTAATCATTTCTATATATTCTGGAGCCTTACGTCTTCGGTTATGTATCTTAACGTGTAGTTGATGATCTTGATATCTCTTAGCCATTGGCATAGCACCATTAACCATTTCTCTATTCTCTGTCTCTGCCTGTGCTTCATCAAGTGCCTGTTCTGAGAATACATCTTGTGTCTGTCCAAATTCCAGTAACTCCATCACAGTACGCCAATCGGTTCTCCCAGTTTCTGGACTAATAAATGCACCTCTCTGTTCCATATCGAGTATTTCTGCTTTCCTTGCCACTAAACTAAAGGGAGCACCCAATGTTCCTGCAACTATTACTTGTGTATTTCCTCGAAGCATATCGCCTGTGAAGTTATCTACGACATCTACTTCGTTATTCTTTCCAATGATACGAATCTTTTGAGGAACTACCATTCTCTCGGCAGCAACCAATAAAGCTAGATTTGCTACCCTCGCATCTGCTTCGGCTATATCTATCGCTGTAGTTCCTATTTGCGTGGTATCTGATTCTTGCAATAATTGAATGGCAATACCACTTCTCGCACCAGAAGGTAATGCACCTCTCGATACTTCCCTAACCCCTGACTGTTCCATCATATTTTCTCTATGTTGCTTCAGAACATTGAACAAAGTAGGTTGCGGAGGGTGTATATTTGCCATGTGTGGCATTTGTCCACCAATGGGAATTGCTTCGACTACTTCATCGGCAGAGGAATCTAAATTAGATTCTTTTAAATGTGCACCTCTTGGGACAATCCATTTCCCTTTAAATAAGGAATGATGCTCCAATATAATAGATAACGCTTTGTTATATGCTTTCTGATCTGGTATTTGATCTTCTATCGAACTTCTTCCCCATAAACGGAAAGGAACATCTATCTCTCTGTAATGCACAACAGGTAATGGTCTATCTCCAGTATTATCTTTCGGAGTGGGATTGTCTCCCATGAATAACATTACATTATTGGCACATATAATCATTCTTCCATCAGGAAATTCTGGAGTAGATTTTTGCCAATATCTTTTTACCACTGCCCCTTTTTCCGATGGCTCTCCACTTGACTGTGGATTTACTTGCGATGTTGTAGGTGATACCAATCCGTCTAAAAACTTTTCAAAAGTTGACGCAGAATCTCTAAACTCTGGAGTTACATACTTTCCTTTATCAGGAAATTGTCTTCTGATTTCTTCCAGAGACAACCACTCTCCCACAATAATCGAATCACATTCATCTAACTCTGTTCCACTACCAATGGGAACAACGGAAAAGGGAGATAAAGTTTTGATAGAAAGTTTTCCTGTTCTATATTGTTCCACTCCCACGACTTGTCGCCTCGATTGCATAACAGGTTCACCCATTTCGTTCATCATGGGATTACCCATTTCATCCATTTGTTCCACTTCAGCAGTTTCTTCCTTCACACTCGATAACATTTCACCAGCGTTGGGATTCCATTCCGTTAACAGAAAGCCATTGCCACAAGTCAAGACCCAACCAACCAATCTTCTCTTCAATTGCTTCCAATGCACGTCATTCTTAATATGAAACCAAACTTTTTGGGCTAAACGTGCTGCATCGACATCTTCCTGTTCATTCGAGTTAGGTAAAACACTAATTGCTGCGTTTCCAGTAGACAACTTTGACAAGTTAATTCGGTACGCAGACATCATTAAATTTGAAGTCATCCGCACCTGTCTTCTTCTGGAAGGGGGAAGCCATAACCTGTTTTTTGATGGATGCCATACTAAATGTTGAAATCCAAGTAAGTATGCGGTATTCAAAAACCATTGTCGGTGATAGGGTTGCAATTTCCTTATCCCCTTTTCCCATTCTTCCTGTACCATTGACATCGCACCAGTTTCTGTTTTGGTGTGATCTATTTCTTCCTGCAACTCTCTAGGAGTAGTCGGATCAAGCGTGATCTTATCTTCCATCTACATCACCTTTATTTGTACTGTATTCAGACATTAAGTTTGGAGGTAAATCTTCTCCCAATGCCTGTAAATAAATAGAAGTTTCGTTTTCTGAGGTAGTCCAGTTATTTCCATTTGATTCATTTGGATTTTCAGGGTTTTGTATGGCAGAATATTCTCCATAATCCCTAGACATAATCCTATCTAACAATTCTTTCTCGACAACGAAATGTCTTTCCTTGTCTTTGGTCCTCTCTCTCTCTTTCAAAATGAGAAGGCAAAGACAAACCAAGCCAAACAAAGCTGAAAAAATAGTTTCTATCAAGTCAATCCTCCTAAATAAGGATCATATACCTCTTCCTCATCTCGATATTTCTTTGGATGTTTCACTTTCTGTTCCAAAGTCATGCTATCCCATATCTCTGCACCATCTGGTCCAGCAGGGTGTGTTTGTATTAAATATTTAATTGCGTCAAATGCGTGATTATCTTTTTGAACAATGCGTTCTGGCGTATTCTTTTTCATCACCTGTGCCTGATTCAACTCATCATGTCTCAGATGATTTAGTTCCCACCATAGTTTAGGACAGGCGTGGGTTATAATTACTTTTGGGTCTTCTAAATTTTGCCATGCCTTATACAATGCCTGTGCAAAAGCTACATCATCACCAGCACGACCAGGAACTAGAGGCCAACCAAACTCGGTAAACATATCGCCTAAAGTTTTAACTTGTTCCCTATCTCCCTTACCAACGCCACCACCCCACTGCAACATCGTTCTCATAGAGGGATCGTGGGCTACAAATATCAAATCTTCCCAATCAGGGTGTGCCTGTATTGCTGTATTTATTTCCTGTGGTTTCTGTTTCGCCCTATAATATTCCCAATAGAATATAATCGTGCCATTGGGAGATATCGTTGCTAACTCAAATGCACTTGGGTTGGAACCTCCCCAATCAAATCCAGCATATCGAGGCCACCAAGAAGGAATAATTCCATCCTTAACTACATGATGTAGTGGTTTATGAATATATTCTGTCCAACTAGGCAGTTCAGGAAATACAGGTTTACCACTCGCAGCGTATGGGTCCATTTCAAACTCCTTACGCCAAGCCCAATCTGGCATACCCCTCTTTTCTTTGGCTATCCATTCCTGTTTCGCTTTCTCTGGATCGGCTGAGTAATGTACTCTCGCTATAGTGAAACCATTTTTATTTTTGGCTACTGTTAGACCCTGATTTATTTGCGACATATCTTCTCTGGTTTGGTAGTTTAGGTACTGTTCTCGTTGGTTCCTTTGGCCCTATCGGTTTCGCTTCTGCTACTGCTACTGGCTCTTCTTTGATTACTTTCGGTGAAGGAGATAACTGTTCCAAATCTATGGAAAATATCAATCCCTTGCTATTTACCAGTAACCATTTTCCATTGTGTTCCGTTGCAGCAACAATACCATTAGCACCATTCCAATCGGAAAGACTTCCACCTTCCACTGTTAATTTAATAACTGTTGAATCCACTGTAATCATGTGACATCCTCTACTAAATCCCAAAAGAATCCTGCGTTTGCTGAACTGATACCTATGAACTGTCCACCACCAGTGATAGCAGGTTTGGCAGCCATATACGCATTAGCAGCTTCTTCTTGAAAGCCCATCTCGTCAGAGATGATAACCGAGGCAGCCCTTGAACGAATCACGTCTGCTCCCTGTTTAATAGCTTTCACTATGGAACCATTGTTCCACAGAAGGTTTCCTTGAGAAGGTTTTGGGCGATCAAATATATATTCTGGCAAATGCCAACAAACGAAAGAGGCTCTCGCAACTTGTGGATCATCTCTATCGAATACCATCGCAGCAGCGTCATCGAAGTTCTTCGACTGCCATAGTATTAATTGGTTTGGCATCGTATATGCTCTCCATACACAATACGCAACAGCTAACCAACTAATAGTCATCTGCCTACTTTTTGGAACGAGTAACAACTTTTCATGTTGGAATAGATGTGCCAAATCCTTGATATACTTCTTTCGAGGGAATAACTTAACCCTTCCCTCGTCTTTCTCGTCTTTCGTTTTAACCATTGACAGAAAGTTTAGGAACGCATCGTCATTTATCTTTGGATCAATAGACTTTAATGCTCCATCTCTAGCGGCAGCGAGTTTCGCTTTCGTTGCCTCAACAACTGTAGTAATAGCCAATTACTATTCTTCTTCCCATTCTGGTTTATCTTGTGCATCACGCAGTATTTGATCTGCTTCATCTAATATCTGTTGTTTCTCGTCTTGACTTTTCCCCTCGAACATACTTTGGAAAACGTGTTCGTGTTGCTCTGGAGAGAAATCCCCTTTAATCTTTAATATTTTATTAATGGCATCTAACCTAGAAGGCCAATCTTCAACGTGTTCGACAGTCATTCCTGCACCAGTACCGAATTTCATAGGTCTGGTCGCATCTAATGCTTGGTCTAAACGCATATATGCCCTGTGCATACGTTCCGATATTCCTTGTTTGGAGAAGAATTTCTCTAGGTAGGTCTTAATGCGAGGTTTTCCAAGTATATTCTTGGAAGCATTTCTGGAATAGGAGTCAGAATATCCAGCTTTCTTGGCAGCGTCAGTTGCATTTCCACCATTTTCCAGATAATTCTCTACAAATCTCTGTTCCCTAGGCTCTAAACCAGTCTTTTTGTTTAATTTTGCCACAATTCACCTCAATTTTTATTAAACTTTCGGCATCGAACTCCTATTATACCATAGAAGTGCAAATAATGCAAATAGTGAAAGTAAATAAATTCGGTTTTGGGTCTATTTCCTACTTTCCTGGTATAGAATGAGGGTAATTAAGGCATAATTGGCTAGATCAAGGAGGGTATCTTCTATCTTTTCATCTTTCACTTCCAGTTTCTCTTCTTTCATAAATTGCATTATTCGACTGAACTTGTCGGATAAGCGTACCGCACATCCTTTCCAAGCAGGAATACCCCCTAACTCGCATACTCTGAAGTTGGAAAAGATGTCTTCGTTCTTTGCATAGTCATGCCTTTTTGCTCGATTTAGCTTTTCCATCTCAAAGAGGAGTCTATCAAACCTATCTTCCATAGTATTCCCATACTTTCTTCAACCCATCGTCAATGGATATCTTCGGAGTCCAGTCTAAGATACGTTTCGCCTTTGATATATCGGCATTGGTGCAGTCTATATCGGAAGAATGTCTAGGTTCAGATCGTATATTTGCCTTCTTTCCTATAATTTCTTCTAGTTTTGTAATAATTTCCCTGACACTGACTGGTTCATCCCTACCTAAATTGAATATTTCGCATCCTACGGATATCAAAGACTTCTGTATTCCCTCACAAATGTCCTGTACATGGGTATAATCCCTTGATTGCGATCCATCTCCATACATTACCAGTTCTTTGTTGTTGCTGATGCAGTCAATAAACTTGCTCACACTCATATCAGGTCTGCCTTTTTCTCCATAGACAGTGAAGAAACGCAATATAGAGACATCAATCCCATGAAATCGGTGATATACAGAGCAAACCTCTTCCGCCATCTTCTTTGATTCGGCATATACCGACAACATATTCCCTATCTGGTCATGTTCCATGAATGGAACCATCTTTGAACCGCTATATATACTCGAAGTGGAAGCCAATACCAATTTGGGGATCGAAAATTTTCGGCAAAATTCTAAACAATTCACCGTAGACATCACATTATTCTGTATATACCTCGCTGGTTCCTCGTTGGAACGCCTCACCCCTGCACTACCTGCCAAATGAATGACTGCATCTATCTTCAATTTCTCATTCAACTGTCCCAATTTGTCTATGGAACTGGTTTCCGACAAATCCAACCCCATAAACATAAAATCCCTAGGATTTTTATTATTGTTTTCTATGTATTTGACAGCGTTGTTCAGAAAGTGAAGACGTTCCTGTTTGAGAGAGAAATCAGATTCCGTGGACATCGAGTCAATTCCAATAATTCTATGGTTTTCCTTCAACATTTTATTTACAAAGTGTGATCCGATGAAACCAAATGCTCCTGTAACTAGATAATTACTCATTTTGCGTCTATCTCCGAATTAGTAAACCCTGTAGGAAAGCGGAATCCTTCTATCTTAGGTCTAATTATTGCTAATATATTGCAAGAGGGAGCATTACTTGGAATTTTTCCATCTAGTTCAAACTGTATCCTTCCCACTACCCTCACCATTTCTGCATGTCTGACTATCAATTCGTGCCACTTAGCCCATCTACCCCAAGGTAATAGCATAACTACAGTGCAACCTCTCTCTGCTTCCTCTATGGATTTCGATACCCAGGAGATTAATTTATGGTAGGGGGGGTTACACCAGATATGTTTAGTATTTATAAGCGATGATTCCCATATGTACTTAGACCAGTTGATCGATAAAGCATTGTCTTCCTCTGTCAGGTACAGGTCACATTTTGCATTATTTTTATCTGCTGCTACATCTAAATCAAACTTACCAAACGCTACCGAACACCTCTTGAAGAATATATCTGGCGTTATCCATTCCTTACTCGTCATCATCTAATCCATGTAGTTGTTCTACCATATCCACAATTCCTGCATAACAAGTAGGGCAGAACGCTGCTGGTAAAATTCCTATATATCCGTCTATGCCGCCCTCTCCAATAATGTCAAAGGGACCATCGCAAACTGTACACGTTCTATTACCGTCATCTTCTTCCATAGGAGTGCCCTTCTCGCTTTAATTAAGGTATGTGGGGGGCGATATCTTTCTCAGGCAGAGTATTGGGGTACATGAGAGACGAAAAGGAGATAGAAACGCCTCCCATGCACTATTTCCCAACATGAAGTACCCATGATAATATAGCAAGGTATACACAAAGTCAAGGACTCGCCCCTAAATCAACCCCAAAAAATACGAAGCGGACCCATGTGGTGAGCTATCTATAGCCCAACCCACCCACGGGAACCACCATACCGATCACTTTAACCTGCGCATAACCTGTGGATAAACCTGTGGATAACCTGTGG